>OMDM01000322.1_pt1 | contig 21309 bp, 20 predicted proteins | sample 1673801 | NCBI WGS metagenome assembly OMDM01 (sample SAMEA103958127, study PRJEB25191) | human gut metagenome | biome: human-associated habitat [ENVO:00009003]; feature: intestine environment [ENVO:2100002]; material: feces | place: Germany | collected 2013/2015 | reverse complement strand
GCGGGTCGCATTTGAGACAAGGTGACGTGAAACGAAAGGGCGCTGACCTTCTGGTAGCGCCCTTGAAGTTGAACGTCAGATTGTCCAAATGCGGCCCGCGCAGTGTCAAGCCGTTACGGCGTTTGGTAAAACGCCGTAACCCTACAGCTCCGTTACTTCAACGCTGTTGTAGATCTCGTCCCAGCGGTCCATGACCAGGTGGCCGGTCTTGGGATCCATGGCGTTGAGCTTGCCGCAGGCATTGGCGGTCTTGAGCACCGTGACGTCGTCGGCACCGGCAGCGATGGCATGCGCAAAGCCGGCGATGGTCGAGTCGCCGGAACCCGTCGCGTTCACAGCCGCAATCGCGGGCGTCTTGGCGCGGAACGCTCGGCCCTCATGGAAGCCCACCGAACCGGCAGCGCCCATCGAAACGACGACCCAGGGGATACCGGCAAAGCGGCCATCGGCGGCAAGCGCCTCGCGCAGGGCATCGACATCGTCGGTCGTAAAGGACGTACCCAGCAGGCCGTTAATCTCGGTCAGGTTGGGTTTTACGAGCTCAGGCTTAGCGTCAGACTCCAGCGCGGCCTCCAGCGATGCACCCGAGGTGTCGAGCAGCACCTTGGCGCCCGCCTCCTCGGCGATCTTGACGAGCTCGGCATAGTAGCCGGCATCGACGCCACGCGGCAGCGAGCCCGAAAGCGTCACTACGTTCGCCTTCGCCGCAAGCTCGGCGAACTTTGCCGTAAAGGCCTCGAGCTCGGCGGGCGCAATCTGCGGGCCGCTCTCCAGCAGCTCGGTCTGATTGCCCTCGTGCAGAATGTTCAGGCAAATGCGCGTCTCGCCGGCGATTGGCACAAAGTCGTTCTTGACGCCGTCGGCATCCATAAGCTCGGCCATATAGGCACCCATGTGGCCGCCGAGCAGACCGGTTGCCACAACGTCGTCGCCCAGCTGACCCAGCACACGGGCCACGTTGAGGCCCTTGCCGCCAGCGGTCTTTTCGGGCGTCACACGGTTAACGTCGTCGATAATGAGCTCATCGAGCTGATAGCGCGTATCGACAGACGGGTTCATCGTAACGGTGAGGATCATTTTTAGCTCCTTATCTCGCAGGCTCCTTGTGCCTCGCGATACGAGTCGACAAAACGGAATTACAGAATCTCAATCTTGAACGAGCGAACGACGGTCTCCTTGGGCTTGGCGACAAGGCAGCCGCGCTTATGCTCAAGCACGTCGTCCTCATCGGAACAGGTCGAGAGGCCACCCCAGGGTTCAACTGCCACAAAATCGCCCTCGGGCTTACTCCACACAATGAGATACGGGAAGCCCTCAAAGCTCAGGCGGACGCCCTTGTCCTCCCCCTTCTTAGAAAGCGTGACCTGGCGGCTCTCGAGCACGTCAAAGATGGTCTCCGCAAAATCGAAGAGCTCGTGCGACAGGGGCAGCGTCTTTCCCACCATGGGGTTCTTGGAGCGGTTTGCCACGTCAATCAAGCCAGTCGAAGGGACGGCAGTGCAAAGCTCAGCAGCCTCGTCCTTCTCAAAGCGCAGCTCGTAGTCCGTATAGGCCTCGCCCTCATCGAGCGGACACCTAAAGCCGGGATGACCGCCGATAAAGAACGGCATGTCCTCGGTGCCCTCGTTGGTCACCTCGTAGGCGACACGCACGGCGGCGTCCTCGAGCGTATAGCGGGCGACAAGCTTAAACGGATACGGATAATCGCTCAGCAGCGCGGCGTTATCCTCCGAAGCCAGGCACATCGCCAGCTCGTTCTCGCTCTGGCTCAGCAGCTTCCACTCTTGCTTGCGCGCAAACCCGTGGCGGGCGAGCTTCACGTGATGCCCGGCAAACGTCATGGCATTGTTGTCGCGCAAGCCTCCGCAAATCGGGAAGCAAATCGGTGCCTGGCCGGACCACACTGCGGGATCGCCCTGCCACAAATACTCGCGACCTCCGGCCTCGATCGAGGTAAACGAACCACCAGCCGTGGACACCTTAATAGAAATCGAATCGTTGGAGAGAGCGTATTCCATTGCTCATCCTTTCGAACAACTGCTTTTTGCTCGCAAGTACCCGTCTCGGCCCTAACCAAAGGACAAACCCGCACGTTCATCGATGCGTCCGGTTTCCCAGCCATGCAACGGGGTACCATACAGACATTGATGCAATTACAGCTGAAAGGCCTTCTTATGCGAACCATCATCCTTTATGCCTCACGCCACCACGGCAATACGAAAAAGCTCGTGGACGCCATCGTCGAGGCGCACCCCGAAATCGATACCCTCGATGTGAAGTCACTCGGTAAAAACGAGTACCCAGACCTGCACGAATATCATCTGATCGGTGTCGCCACGGGCATCTATTACTCCGAGATCGACAAGGACATGGCACGAGTGCTCACGAACGTGCTGCAGCCGCAGGACAAGGTGTTTGGCCTTATGACCTACGGTGGCAAAAACAAGTGGTACGGCAAGGATATCGATGGCATCTGCCGCATGAGGCAGGCCATCTTTATGGGTGTCTACGGCTGCCCCGGCTTTGATACGTGGGGGCCGTTCAAACTCGCCGGCGGTGTCCAAAAGGGACACCCAACCGCTGAGGAAATTAAGGGCGCCGTCGACTTCTTCGATAAGATCGAAGACGAATATGGCGATATCATCGTCGAAGAGTACGCCAAGCGCGAGAAGCGTCTAGCATACGAGAAGGAGCATCCTGCAGGAGGCCTGGTGGCCGGCGTCAAGCGCACGGCAAAGAAGATCGCTAACAAGCTGTAACTGTGAAGGTGCTTTTGAGCGTTTAACCCATACGGCGGGTCCGAGCAGATTCGGGCCCGCCGTCTTTTTCTATCGTTACTCGGTAAAGGCGTTGCCGACGCTCTGGCCGCCAACATACGTCTCGACGAGGGTAAGCTCATGGTCGAACACGACAAAGTCGGCGTCGCGACCCGGCATGATGCTGCCGCACTTATCCTCGATGTGCGCGGAGCGTGCCGGCACCTCGGTTGCCATACGAATGGCGATATCGGCGCTGGCGATGCCCCAGTCGACGATGTTCTTGACGCCCTGGGCAAGCGTGAGCACCGAGCCAGCAATGCTCTTGCCATCGGCGAGCCAGCACAGGTTGTCCTTCATGATGACGTCCATGCCACCACTGGTGTAGCTGCCCTCGGGCATGCCGCCGCAGCCCAGGCAGTCAGTGATGAGCACCGTGTGTTGCCAGCCCTTTGCCTGCAGCAGCGCCTTGATGGCGGCAGGGTTAACGTGCTTGCCGTCACAGATGATCTCGGCGTAGGTCTCGGGCGTGGACATGGCAGCGCCCACGACACCGGGCTCACGGTGATGCAGCCCGCGCTGACCGTTATAGGTATGCGTAAAGCAGCTGGCACCGGCGTTGATGGCGGCGATGCACTCATCGTAGGTGGCGTCGGAGTGACCGATGCTGGTCACCACACCCTTGGCGTTCAGAGCAGCCGCATAAGCAGCGGCACCGTCGCGCTCGGCCGCCATGGCGCTCTTAACGATGCGACCACCCGCAGCCTCCTGCCACTGATCGAAGACCTCCTCGGAGGGATCGATGAGGTAAGCGGGGTTCTGCGCGCCCACGTGCTTCATGGTAAAGAAGGGGCCCTCCAGGTAGATGCCCTGAATGCGGGCACCGCAGAAGTCGGGGCCGCGACCCTCCTCCGCCTGAGCGATGGCGGCGCAGGCGTCCTTGATCTGCTCGACGCCGTCGGTGAACGTCGTGGGCAGCCAGCTGGTGGTGCCGCGACGGGCGAGCTCGGTCGAGCTGATATCGATGCCCTCGGGATCGTTATCGGTAGTTGAGTGGTTGTAGAAGCCATGGATGTGAGTATCGACCATACCCGGTGCGATCCACGATCCCGTGTAGTCCTTAATCTCGCAAGAGGGCTCGTCGGCTTGCCAGGCGCCAAAGACGCCATCCTCGACCATAAGATAGCCGCCCAGTTGCGGGCCTGCCGGCAAGAAGAACTTGTCAGCCTTAATTGCGTACGTGCTCATATGCACTCCTTGCTTCTAAAGCAGTTGACTGTAGTGATGCTTATACCCAGCTCACGTAAAACAAAAAGCGCCCGCCCGCCGTTATGAGCGGACGGGCGCCCTTACAGGGGGACGCGATTAAGCGGTGAAGGGATGAATCGTCACGCCCTTAACCACGCGGTTGACCGTGCCGGTGGGGCTCGGCGTATCGGGCGTGTTGCCCACGCGCACGGAGTTGAGCAGGCTGATAGCCTGGGCAAACATCACGAACGGCAGAGCAAGGTAGCCCTCGGGAAGTGCCTCGTAGCCCTTAAAGGTGAAGGACTCACCCTCATAGACGGTAGCACCTTCCTGCTGAACGGCGATGGTGTGCTGAGCGATTTCGTCGCCACCGATCTCGTTGAGGATGTCGATGTCGTACTGACGGGTGTAGGCGTCGTTGTTGACGAACACGAAGACGAGCGTCTTATCGTCGACGAAGGACTTAGGTCCGTGACGATAGCCCATAGAGGTGTCGTAGGAAGTAGCGACCAGACCGTGAGCGAGCTCAAGGATCTTGAGCTGGCTCTCCTGGGCAAGGCCACCGAAGGAGCCAGAACCCAAGTAGGTCACGCGGTTAAAGTCGCCAGCCAGGTAATCGGCGATCTCGGGCTCACGGGAGATGACCTCCTCGCCCATCTTGGCGATGGTCTCGACCCACTCGGCCTTCTGCTCGTCAGAAGCAGTGTCAAAAATAAGGGTGGAGAGCAGGGTCATGCAGGAGTAAGAACCGGTCATGGCGAAGCCCTTGTCGTTGGCGCGCGGAATGAGCAGCGTCAGCGCATTGGGATCATCGGCAGACTCGACGGCAAGCTTGCCCTCGGGAGCGCAGGTGATGTTGAGGAACTTGACGTTGTGGACGAGCTCCTTGGCAACGGCAACGGCGGCAAGGCTCTCGGGGCTGTTGCCAGAGCGGGCAAAGGAAACCACGAGCGTGGGATCCTCGGCGCGCAGGAAGTCGCGCGGGGCGCTCACGATGTCGGTCGTGGCGATGGGCTTAAAGTCGTAGAGATCAGTGTTGCCAGCGTGACGCAGGTACGGGGCGCAGGTATCGCCAACGTAGTCGGACGTACCGGCACCGGTGAAGACAACGGACAGACGACCCTCGCCCATAGCGCGAGCCTCGGCCAGGAAGGCCTCGATGGCCTCCTTGTTCTCGCGATAGATGTTGAGCGTATCGCGCCAAAGCTCGGGCTGCTGAGCAATCTCGGCCGTGGTGATCTGGGCGCCGAGCTCGGTGAGCTCCTCGACACTCTTCTCGAACATTTCTAATACCTCTCTCTAGAAGTAATCCTCTGACGTGCAATTATACACTTCGGTTGGTTATCTGGTAGTAACCAGTTAAATGCAAAGAATCACCATATGGAAACGATGCGAGCACTAGTTACTGCGCTGGTGGTAAACCTTGTATTTAAACTGATCGGCACGAGCAACCGAGAGTGTGTACTCCACTACCTCGTTTGACTCGTTATACGTAGTCCTGACCAAATCGAGCACAGGCGAGCCCTCGACAATTCCCAAAAGGTGGGCATCGGTGGGACGGGCTATGCTCGCATAGAACTCCTCTTCGGCCACGCGTATCTTTTGTTGAAAGTCTTGCTCAATCACATCGTAAAGCGGCTTACGCTCCAGCAGCGGTCGCTTTAGGGACAGAAATTGACGAACCGGTAGATAGCTGCGTTCGACCATCATGGGCATGTTGTCGGCAGAACGAAGGCGCTTGAGCTTAAAAATGCGATCACCGATGCGCAATCCCATATGCTCGGCCAGATTCTTATCGGCCTCCATCTCGCAAAACTCGAGAATCGTGGTCTCGGGTTCTCGACCCATCGCGCGCATCTGCTCGGTAAAGCTGTAGGACTGCATAAGATTGGTTGCTTTTGCCGAACGGTCGGTCACAAAGGTACCGCGACCGTGCTGCCGAACCACCAGTCCTAAACGCTCCAGTTCCTGCAGAGCCAGGCGTACCGTAGTGCGCGAGAGACCATAGCGCTCCGAAAGTTCGCGCTCGGAAGGAATCATGTCACCGGCGCGATATTCATGGTCAATCTTTTCGGTCAGAATATCGACCAGCTGATCGTACAGCGGTTGCTTACGCGCTCCGATCGCCATTCTATCCTCCCTTTTGCTCGAATTCGGCTAAGTACCTAGGGTGTTATGCATTATCTATCTGCCACACCCGAATCATTAAGAAAACAAAAGCCGCGCGCTCTTTCGAGCACGCGGCTTTTAACATACACATGGCTTAAGGGGTCGGGGTGTGAGCCGCGTAGGGACACACCCCTCAAGCTAGAGCCTTACCAGATGCTCGGCCAGAGACCAAGCGGGCCAGCGCCCAGGATGCCAAGGACAAAGAGCAGGAGAATGCCCTTGGTCGGGGTCCAGCTGTGCTTAGCGAACATGTAGTAAAGCAGCAGCGTAAGCATAAGCGGGACGAGCTTGGGGACGATGGTGTTGAGGGTGTCGGCAACAGAGAAGTTGACCGGATCCTCGGTAACGGTGCCGTAGGTCACGGACTCCATGCCGTTACCCAGATCGGTGACGCCGCACTCGACAGCGTTGCCGTCGGCATCGGAAGCGGTAAGGGCGTTGCCGTCCTTATCGGTCATGGCGATGGTACCGGCCTCAGCGGTCTCGGTATCGATACCCTCCATACCGGTGAAGTTCTCGGCCTCCTTCTCGGAGACGATCACGGTAGTAGCGGAGAGGCCACGGGTGGTGCCGTTAGGGATCTGGAGGTTGATCTGGGTGCCACCCATGGTGACGACCAGGCAACCGACGACGAAGACGCCCATGATGGAAGCGGCACGCGTAAAGGCCTGCATGTTGGCGGTCAGAGCGTCAATAGCGCTGGTGCCAAGCTTGTAGGACCAGTTCATGAGCCAGAAGCGCAGAGCGAACTGGACGACGTTGAAGATCACCAGGAAGATGATCGGTGCAGCGGCGTTGCCGTTGATGGCCATGTTGGAGGTGATGCCGGCCGTGATAGGCACGAGCGTCAGCCAGAACAGGGCGTCACCGATACCACCGAGCGGGCCCATTGCGGCGACGCGGACGGCGCGGATCGTGGGGATGTCAACCTTGTTCTGCTCGAGCGAAAGCACGATGCCCATAACAAAGGTGACAAGGAACGGGTGGGTGTTGAAGAACTCCAGGTTGTGGCTCATGGAAGCCGCGAGGTCGTTCTTGTTGGTGTGGATCTTCTCCAGACCGGGGATGATGGAGTAAAGCCAGCCAGCGGCCTGCATGCGCTCGTAGTTGAACGATGCCTGCAGGAAGCAGGAGCGCCAAGCCATCTTGTTGAGGGTCTTCTGGTCGAGCTGCGGAGCAGGAGTGAGATCCTCGTAGTGCTCCGGGATCACATACTCATTAGATGCCATCTTCGAAGTCACCTCCGTCAGAAACAGCTGCACCCTTCAGCTCGGTCTGCTGCTGGAAGTCCCAGAAAGCGATGCCGAAGCCGATGAGAGCGAGGATGAGCAGAGCAGGGGTTGCCAGCGAATCGTTGGCAACGGTGATGAGCGCGAGGCCGAAGCCCATGAGGAAGAAGCCCCACATATCGCGGTTCATCATAACCTTGAGCAGGACGGCGAAGCCGACGAAGCGCATCATGCCGCCTGCAGCGGACAGACCGGTCTGCAGCCAAGTCGGGATGGCAGAAGCGATGGTCTGACCGATGGTAGCGCCAGCGATGAAGAACAGGGTGACGACGACAGCGAAGATCAGGCCGAGCAGAGCCATGGCGAAGTAGTTCAGGCGCTCGATGCCCTTGGTGTCCGCGTTGTGAGCCATGTTATCGGCCGTGGACATAAGCGGGGACATAAGCGTGAAGACCAGGGTAACGCCAAGCTGGCCAAGCAGAGCGAACGGAATGGCGAGGCCGACTGCCGCGTTGGGCTCGAGGCCCGTGGCGATAGCGAGAATGGCTGCCATGATGCCGCCGATGACGGCGTTAGGCGGCTGAGCGCCTCCGATCGGCATGTTGCCGATCGTCATGAGCTGATAGGTACCACCCACGAGAAGACCGGTGTTGAGGTCGCCAAGGATAAGACCGATGACGGCGCCGGTGACGATGGGCTGATAGAGAGACTCGAGGAAGTCAAACTGGTCGATTGCCGCGATGAACGTGACGACGAAGACCAGAGCGATCTGGATGATCGAGTATTCCATCTTGCTCCTCCTTTCAAAATGTATGTACGCACTTTGGATATCACGTACAGAACGTCAGGGTTTCACTCCTGACAACGTGGATCACGAGGATTACGAGAAGAGCTTGCTCGTGTCCTCAACAGGCGTGCTCGGAACGCGCCTGATCTCCAACTCCACCCCCAATTCCTGCAGCTCTTTAAACGCAGCGACATCCTCGTCGTTAACTGCGACGGAGGTGGCGACTTGGCGCTTTCCTTCCGACATGTGCATGTTGCCGATGTTTACCTTCTTTATAGGCACACCGCCCTTGACGAGCGTAAGCACGTCTTCCGGTGTTTCGGCCACGATGAAGATCTTCTGGCGCGGGCTCGCCTTGCCAATGACGTCGATGGTCTTCTGCAGGGAGAAGAAACGCGTAGCGACGCCGGCGGGAGCGGCCATCTTCATGAGGTTCTGGCGCATGGTGTTGGACGCCACGTCGTCGTTGGCGACGAGGATGAGGTTGGAGCCCAGAGTGGAGTTCCACTGGGTGGCAACCTGACCATGAACCAGTCGGTTATCGATGCGGGTAAGAAGAATGTTGGGTTCTGCCATGTTGATCAGCTTCCTTTCGATATTTGCTGACGACAGTTACTTGATCTCCTGAATCGCGTAACGCGAAACATCTACGACGGCTCCGGATCGGACTTTGATCTGGACCTTCTCGCCTTCGATGCCTTTGACGGTTCCGTAGATACCGCCGGCGAAAAGAACCTCCTGACCCGGCTTGAGCTCGGTGTGCAGCTCCTTGAAGTACTTCTGCTTCTTCTTCATGTTGATTTGCGACCAGATGGTGTAAATCAAGCCCATGATGACAAGCAGGCCTAAAAGGGCGACCGAGGAGCTCAGGACGTTGGCTCCGAAATCGGCCATTAGATGCCGTCCTCGTCGCCGAAGATATCCTCTTCCTCGGAGCCGGCAACGGATGCGACCGTCTGGGCGGTGATGCCCGTCTGGCCAACGGTCACGGCCTGCTCGCCAAGCTCGGCGAGCGTGGCATTGCCGCGGAGGAACAGAAGCTCAATAACCATGGGAAGGTTGGTGCCAGTCAGAACCTCGACATTGTCGACATCCTGGGCAATCATCATCGACTGGTTGAACGGGGTACCACCGAGCAAGTCGGTAAAGACGAGCACGCCATCGCACTCCTCGCGCATGGCGGTAATAGCGGCGCGGAGATCCTCACCGTAGGATGCGGCCTGGTCGCCCTCAAAAGGAACGACGGTAAAAGCGGGCTGGTCGCCGGCAACCATAGCGATAGCGCTTGCGAGGCCGGGTGCGAACTGTCCATGACCGGTAAGAATAAAGCCAACCATTCAAATTTCCCTTCCGAAGGTGTGTACGATCTGAGTCCGATGATTTTCGGAAGCCAGCGGGCGCTCGCCCTTAAAGCTTCTTAGAAAGCGTACTTTGAAGACCAGTGGTTTCTAAACTGGTAGTAACCACGTGATGTGTTGTTGTCACTATATCACCCCAGAAGAGGTCGCTTTCGTTGATTCATACGGTAAAACGTTTTTGCACCGCTCACGGTGATAAATCGACCGTTTACCGGTCGTTAACACTTCTACCTGCGGTTTTGAAACCGTTCCGAAATGCTTTGGCAAAAAATCGGATCTTTTCCTGTGTCTAAACAACGCAGGGCGGCTAAAAATAGCGTGTAGAAAAATTGCAGGTCATTGTGAAGATATGTGAATTGGTCTTTTTGACTTAATACCAGTTAGAACCAGTTTTGAGATTATCGGTGAACGGTAGTTTTCGACCGTTCACCGGTTACTTGCAATCGTTTGCAGTCGTTTTCCCAGATGAATTAGGGGAACCCGATGGAGCATTGTGCGGGCTCGAGGCCTACCCCAGTGGTTTCGGTAACAAAAAGCCCGCTAGAACGTTGTCCGTTCTAGCGGGCTTAATCAGGTGATCGGTTAACGCGCAGTAGTGCAGGCAAACCTTACGCAAACAGGCCGTAGATGCTGATGTTGGCCTTGGCATACAGGCCGTTAGCATACTCGGTCCACTTGGAGCTGGCGCTCGAAGCCTGCGAAGAGTACTGCTGGTAGGCGGTGTAATAGGCGGTCATGGCCTGCTTGTAGGTAGCGCTATCAGCCGTAAAGGCATCGTCAGCGAAGGCCTTAGCGTAGGTGCTATCGGCGTCCTTCCAGGTGCCCTTTTCGCTATCCCACTCGTCGCCGGCAAGTTTGATGATGTAATCGGCGTAGTCCTTGCTCGCGGTCTCCTCGTTGCCGTCAGCAGGCTCGGTCGGGGCGGTCGGCATGCTTGCGGAGCTATCGCCCACCTTCTTCTTGTAGAGCTTCTGCAACGTCGCGGACTGGCGGACGATCTGCTTGGCCTGGTCCTTGGACACGCCATACTGCGTGGCCATGGTCTTGTAGTCCGAAGTGCCGATGGAATCCTCGGCGTACTGCTTCATCTCCTTAGAAGAGACGGTGATGCCCTCGTCCTCGGCAGCATCGAGCAGGATCTTGTTGCGCACGTAGGACAGGATGACGTCGGCAGAAGGAGCAGTATAGTTGCCGTCACTATCCTTGACGGTGTCGAGGCTGTACTGGCTCTCGATGGCCTCACGCGCGGTGATGTCGCTCTTCTTGCCGTTGTAGCTATAGCTTGCCACGGTCGAATCGAGCTGGTCCTCGGTGAGGGTCGCCGAGCCAACACCCTTGCCGCCAAAACCACCGTTGCCGATAAAGAAGCCGACCACCGCAGCAATCACGATAGCGACCACAAAGGCGGCAATCATCGTCTTCTTGTGCTTGGATGTATGGTCGTCTTCGTCGGAACCCAGGATATCGTTGTCCTCATCCTGCTCCTCGGGCATCAGATTCTCGTCAGCGGCATCCGCGGCAATCTGAGCCTCCAGACGGGCGTCCTCCTCCTCGGCCGTCGTACCGGCAGCAATGTGCTCGGCAGACGTACCGGTAACCAGGTCGATCTTCTCGTCCTCATCACCGTCGGGGCCTTCGCCGCGCTCGATGATCTGAATGCCGTCGATCTCGTCCTTCTCGTCCTTCTTTTGAATCAGACCCATATCGGTTACTCCTTGTTAGGAAACATAGTCCGCAATAGAATACGCCCGACAGAGCGCCGGGCGTATTGATTCTCAGGTTATACGCAAACACTTAAGTACTATTTAGGCGTTTGCAGTCTGCATGCCTTAGGCCAGGTGCGCGATAACGGCATCGGCAAAGGCCTGCGTACCCACAGCGCCCTCAACGGAGCCGGTCTGGGCACGACGCACGTCACCGGTAACCTGCTCGCCCTCGTCGAGCGTGGCAGAGACGGCGGCGCGAATGCGATTGGCCGCGTCGTTCTCGCCCAGGTGATCGAGCATCATCGCAGCAGAGAGGATCTCAGCCGTGGGGTTGGCGATATCCTGACCGGCGATATCGGGCGCGGAGCCGTGCGTAGCCTCAAAGATTGCGCAGTCGGCACCGATGTTGGAACCCGGAGCCATACCCAGGCCACCCACCAGGCCGGCGCACAGGTCGCTCACGATGTCGCCGTACAGGTTGGGCAGCACCAGGACATCGAAGTCGTTGGGGTTCTGGACCAGGCCCATGCAGGTGGCGTCGACGATCTTGTCGTTGAACTCGATATCGGGATAGTTGGCGGCCACCTCGCGCGCAACGCGTAGGAACAGGCCGTCGGTCGCCTTCATGATGTTGGCCTTGTGCACGGCCGTCACCTTTTTGCGGCCGCAGCGACGGGCATACTCAAAGGCATACTCCACAATGCGGCGGCTCTTGGCGATAGAGATCGGCTTGATCGAAATCGCGGAATCGGCGGCGAAGGTCTTTTGACCCGAGCGCTCGACGAGCTGCGAGAGCTCCTCGACCTCGGCAGTGCCCTCATCGAACTCGATGCCGGCGTAGAGGTCCTCGGTGTTCTCGCGCACGATGACAAGGTCCACATTGTCAAAGCGGGTCGGTACGCCCGGCAGCGTGTGTACCGGGCGCAGGTTTGCATAGGTGGAAAAGCGCTGGCGCAGCTGCACATTGATGCTGCGGAAGCCCTTGCCGACCGGCGTGGTGATGGGACCCTTGATGGCAACCTTGGTCTCGGCGACCGCATCGAGCACGTGCTGGGGCAGCGGCGTGCCAAACTCGTCCATGACGCCGGCGCCGGCCTCCTGGACGTTCCAGTTGATCTGGACACCGGCGGCCTCGACCACGCGGCGCATGACCTGCGTAATCTCGGGACCGATACCGTCACCGGGAATCAGGACTACATCGTGCGCCATAATCTGTTACTCCTCGTCTTCGGCGTCGTCAGATTTTTTAACGCTAGCACGCTTCTTCTTTTTGGAGAGATCCAGGCCAAAACGTTTAACAAGCATTTCGCAAATCTCGCTCGAACGGGCCTTGAGATAGCTGCCCTTACCGTTCTCGGCATCGAACTTAAGGCGCAGCGCAAGCTTCTCGGCGACCTCGGCGTCGATCTCGCCCTGGCAAAACTCGTACAGGCAACCGAGCATGTCGCGATACTCGAGGTCGCCGTGGTAGCACTGGATGGCCTCGTCCAGGATGGGCCAAGCCTCGCGCGAACGCTCGACACTCGTTGCACCCCACACGCACAGCAGGCGGAAGGCGGCATAGCGCAGCGTGGAGGAGATCTCGTCGAACAGTGCAGTCTCGGCGCCCTCAAAGGCATCGCCCAGCTGCTCGGGGCAGGTGGTAGCGAGCGCCGTCAGGGCATCGAGGGCCTCCCAGCGGGTCTGCGCCTCGGGGCGGTCGAGCGCCTCGATCAGCGCGGGCACGCAGGGCACGACGCGCTGCGGATCGCGCTCGGCAAGCAGGTGCAGCACGCGGGCGGCAAACTGGCGGATGCGGCGCGTGGGGCAGCCGAGCTCCTTGACCAGACGGTCGACGGCGTTCTCGTTCTCCTCTGCCAGCTGAAGCTGTGCCAGCTCCTCGTCGGTGAGCTGTTCGTCTTTGTTTTCTGCCATAGTTACCTCTTCTTACTATTTCTTAGCGTGCTTGCCAGCACCCTTGCTGTCATCGGTGACCGAGATGAGCTGTCGGTCGGCCGCGCCATTGCGACGCGCACGGCGGCGTTCCTCAGCGTCGCCCGCGTCGGCGGCGGCGCGATGAGCCTTGTTGACGTTAAAGACCTCGTCGTGCTTGCGCCACGGACCGACGGACTCGCCAAAGCTCATCTTAAGACCGGCGATAAAGCCGCCGACTGCCGCCGCTCCTGCAAAATTGGCAATCCAGTAGTCGCGCTTGGTGATCACGCGCTTTTCGCACGCCCACTGGCCGCACAAAAAGCCAATGTAGATCGCAAAGAGAAAGAGCACCAGCGCTAGTACCACGAACGTCCAGCTCATGGGCGCTACTCCCCGTGATGGTGGCCGCAGCAGCACTCATGGCCGTCGTCATGGCCGTGGCCGCCGCAGCACTCGTGGTCCTCGCCGTGATGGTGACCGCAACCGCACTCATGGTCGTCGCCGTGCTCGCCGCAACCGCAGCCGTCCTCGTGAGCGCCATGCTCCTCAGGACGATACTGCGACCAGTCCAGACCGGCGGCGATGGCGTCGGCCTCCTCCTTATAGAGGACCGTGATGGCCTGGGTGCCCAGCTTGGCGCCACCGATGGCATCGAGCATGTCGTAGAGCGTAAAGGCCACGTCGGCGCCGGGCAGCGCAAGCTCGCGATCGTCGGCATAGGCGAGCGCCAGGCGCAGGTCCTTGATGAAGTGCTCGACCATAAAGCCGGGCTTGTAGTCGCCGTCGAGCGCCTTGGGAGCCAGGCTCTCCATGGCGCCGGACTTGCCGGTACCGCCCAGGATCATCTGGCGGGTCTTCTCCAGGTCAAGGCCGCTCAGCTCGGCAAATGCCATGGCGTCTGCCATGCCGACCATGCAGGCGCCCAGCGACACCTGGTTGGCGAGCTTGGCAGCCTGGCCCTTGCCGGCGCCGTCGAAGCAGCAGATGTTGGCCGCAAAGGTGGCAAGGATGTCGCGGACCGGCGCGATGTCGTTCTCGGTGGCGCCCACGATAGCCGTAAGCGTGCCGGCGATAGCACCCGACTCGCCGCCGGTGACGGGGCAGTCAAACGCCATGCGACCAGAAACCTGGGCGGCCTCGGCAATGTCACGGGCGAGCTCGGGCGAGCTCGTGGTAAGGTCGATCAGGACCGCGCCGGGCTTAGTGCACGCGAGCAGACCGTCGCCCGCCAGGTAGAGCTCCTCGACCTCGGAGGGATAACCCACCATGGTAAAGACGACATCGGCGTTAGCCGCGGCATCTGCCGGCGTATCGGCCCAGACGGCACCGCGCTCAACGAGCGCTGCAGCCTTGGACTTGGTGCGGTTGTTGACCGTGACGGGATAGCCGGCATCCAGGATGTGACCGGCGATGGGGGCACCCATGATTCCGGTGCCGATAAATGCGACGGAGAGCTTGTTTGCCATGAAACCTTTCCTTTTGGGTTGGGTGTTGTTACCAGGTTGAATACTCGGTGCCAGCGTTTGGGCTGTGAGTCGAAGGCGATTACGGACGCAGCGCTTGCCTACTGGCCGCGCACGCGGCGGGCGATGCGGTCGGAAAGCGACGCCTTGTCGGCGCGGTTCTTGCCCCAAAACGCGCAGGCCACCATGCCGGGGCCCACGTGCGAGCCGATGGTGGGGCCCACGGAGCTGCGAATGATTGTGACGTCGGCGCAGCCCTCCTCCTTGCGGATGGCGGCTTCGAGCCAGTCGCCGTCCTTCTCGGCATCGGCCGTCATGATGGCGATGGGCATGGTGCGGTCGGGCACGTAGTTCTCGCGGAACGACTTGAGGATGGACTTGAGCGCCTTCTTGCGGCCGCGGTTGACGCCGATCAGCGACAGCGAGCCGGCAAGGTCGTAGGAAAGTTCGGGCTTGACATCGAGCTTTGCCGTGAGCTGCGCCGCCGCGGGCGGAATGCGGCCGCCGGCAGCCAGTGCGTCGAAGCTCTCGAGCGTAAAGTAGCCGTGGACGTAGGTCTTTGCCTCGTTTGCCCAATCGACCAGCTGCTTGGCGGTCAGTCCCGCCGAACGCTGGCGCACGGCCTCGAGCGCCAAGAGCGCGCCGGTCGCGCAGGGCAGAGCGTTGTCGACCACGTACAGCTCAAAATCGGGATACTCGGCGCGCACGGCATCTGCCGCCTGGCACGCGGAGTTGTAGCTCGACGACAGCGCCGAGGTAAAGCACAGGTAGACCGTGGGCGTGCCCTCTTTGGCGCACTCGGTAAAGAACTCGATATAGCGACCGAGCGACACAGCCGAGGTGGACACGCGGGCACCGGCGCGCATGCGGTCGCAGAACTCCTTAGGGCTCATGCTCGACCAGATATCGTCCGTGCGCTCCTCGCCATCGATAATGAAGGGGAAACCCAGGATATCGACATCGAGGTTCGCGGCGACCTCGGGGCTAAAGTCGCAGCAGGTATCGACGACGATGCGGCAGCGGTCAGAATGGCCGGTAGATGCAGCCTTGTCCATCAAAGCGACTCCTTACGTAAAAAGGCGGCCATCCGCATGGGATGGCCGCCAACCGTTAACTCATGCAAGTTAACGTATTTTACTCGTCAAGTGTTTCGATACGGGGCTTGATGATGCCATATCCACCATTCTTACGGTGATACACCACATTGATGAGGCCAGTCGTCGCGTTCTCGAACACGTAGAAGTCGTGGCCCAGCAGATCGGTCTGCACCAGCGCCTGCTCCTCAGTCATCGGGGTGACATCGATAACCTTCTCGCGGACGAGCAGGTCGTCCTCTTCCTCGGGCAGCAGCAGGTCGGCCAGATCCTCAACGCGCTCGACCGGTGCGACATCCGCGGCGCTGGCACCGCCCTGGCGGTTGTCCACGACCTTGGTCTTGAACTTGCGCAGCTGGCGGGTGACCTTATCGGCGGAGAGGTCGATGGCGGCGTACATATCTGCACCGTGCTCGGCAACGCGAATCACCGAACCGCGGGCACGAACCGTAACCTCGACGATTGCCGGGTTGGGGTTCGAGGGGTTCTTCTCATAGCGAAGTACAACGTCGACCGTCATGGGCTCGATATCGAAAACCTTGAGCGCCTCGCCGATCTTCTCATCCACATGCGCACGCAGAGCATCGGTTACCGTCGTCTTGCGTCCAGAAACCTTGATATCCATACGTGGCTCCAATCTGCCTCGGGGACTTACTGTACTGGCTATGTACCCATTGCCGTGCATTTAATCACGCGGATTCCTAAAGACCCGAATAACGATTGCTTGATACCGCATACCGAAGTCTCGCACTTTTCTGTGGCAAAGTGCGCTATAGGAGGGGGCCGGCGGCTTTGTATTTGGTCCCGAAAATTGGCTTTTACCTGCTGGTTTTATTGGGATGAAAAAGCCGGGCTCCCCTATTGGGGAAACCCGGCAGTGCGTGTTGAAACCGTGAAGAGGTGTCCTTTCCAACGTATAGGAGACACCACCCCTAGCAATAACTAGCTATTGAGTTTGTTAATGTCGTCGTCAGTGATGGTGCCTTCCTGGCTGGACGATTTGTCCTCGGAGGATGCGGTCTCATTGTTGGAATCGGAAGACTCGCTGCCGGAGGACGTGGTCTCACTGGACTCAGAGTCGCCCGGTTGCACGTTAGCACCCGAAACCGTCTTAGTGGTGAGGTCGTAGGGAATCTGGCCGTACCAGACGCAGTGAACCGCCTCGAGCGTACCGTCGACCGTGATGTCGTCGAGGGCATCACTCACGGCACGGCACAGTTCGTCATTGGACGAGAGGCCCGCAACACCAAGCGTCGAGGGCGCCTCGAGCGCACCGACATAGGAGACCTCGCTCATCAGGCGTGCAAGATAGCCGCCGGCTGTGGAGTCGCAGATCACATAGTCGACCTCGCCGGACTCGAGCGCCTCAAAGCACTCGTTGATGTTGGAGTAGGTCTTTTGGTTGGCGGTAATGCTCTGCTTGGCGAGCGCCTCCTGCGAGGCCGAGGACATCTGAACGCCCAGGGTGGACGTGTTAAGGGTATCGGTGGAAACGTTTAGCGACCCACCATCGCTAGTTTTACCGAACACGGAAGTGGCATCGTACAGGCAGGTGCCGAGCGAGCTAACGTCCCCGTCCGTGGAGTTGATCTCGCCGATAAAGATATCGGCCTTTTTGTCGCCGAGCGCGGAACCTGCCGAGGACGCATCGACAAAGGCGACCTTAAGGCCCATGCGGCTTGCGAGGGCGCGGGCGGCGTCAACCGCATACCCCGTGAGCTCGCCGTCGGCGTCCTGCATGGCCTGCGGCGCATCGGAAGTATCGAGGGCGACCGTCAGGGTTCCGGGAGTGACCAGGGCGTCGTCCGACACCGCCGGCGTGACGGTCTCGTACTCGATCTGGTCGATCGTGGGAGTCGTGAACGTAGACAGCGGGTTGAACGCGCATCCGCTCAGGCCCAAAACGGCGATGACCGCTGCGGTCCCAGCACCTAACCGAGCCGCGTGCATCAAGCTGCCCCTCACCATGTCCACTACCCTGCCTTCTGTGTCGTATACGATCCGTGCGTTGCGCGGAATATCAGGTTGTTCCCACCAGCTGACCTGGTATTTGACCCCACACTTGCGCACCGGGGTGTTTGCTCGGGAGGCCGCAGCCACCTTCACGACTGACCCGCTCGCCCGCGAGGCGGTATTGCCCCAAAGAAAGTAGAACGGACGGTGCGGCTTACATCTAGGACGCGCCATGATCGCGCCGCGCGCACGCGGTCGCTTACGTGGATCCCTTTGACCGCGTCTGTCTTGGACTAGGACGGGCATTTCGTCCGTCCGCAACCACAGCCTGGTAGGAACGAAGCGCATTATAGCTAAGTTCAAGCTAAAGTTTAAGGTTAGGGGCGTTATTCGCATCGCGAGTACAGATTTCGCAGGTCAGGACGGGCCGCACGTGCTCTGATTGAGCCCGTCGCTCCCCTATGGAAAGCCCCAACACACCCGTCTTAGGGCGCCGTGGCCAAAAAATAGCAAATATGAGTACTGTTACCAATTTAGTAGCAGGAGTTTTTGGCTCTGCAAGCTGTTTTCACGCTCTATAACGTCAGATTGATGCCAGGATATTCCACATTTGTTTAATAGCTTTCTAATTTACCCCATCTTCCAGTCCCAAAATCCCTGATTTTGCTGTTACTGAATTTGTAGCAGTACTCATATTTGCTATATTTTGGCCAGAGCATATATCCAACCCCCTGTTTCAGAGCATTGTTAGGCGGGTTTAAGCCCAAAACACGCCCGCAGCGTGTTAAGCAGCGCCTCTTGCTTTTTCCTGCGGGCATCGACACGATTCCGGTACCGCTTTCGCATGCGCTGGTGGATGCGCCATGCGAGCGCCTCCATTGCCTCCATGTCGCAGAGCATCTCGTTATTGACCGTCGCGACCTCGATTCCCATAGTAATCAAGCCCGTGTTGCGTTTTTCATCATGGATACGTCCCCTCCGGGAGGAATGACCCAGCTCACCGTTGTATTCCAGGTCAAACCGGGCTGCTTCCTGATACGCATCGCAAACTGCATGCGGCATCCCCGAGATTGCCTGCGCGCGGTCATCGAACTCAATCTTGTAGTCGGTCTTAAAGGGACCGCAGGCAAATCCGCCACAGGAAAACCGAAGCGAAAACATGGCGAGCATGATGCATTCCATGGGCGAGCGCAGGTTTTCTGACAGGTAGGGACACAGCCGCCGCAGCTGTTTGGCCACATTCCCCTTGCATGCCGCAAGGTAATCTGCCAGGCGATCGGGCGTCAGCACCGGCTCGACTTCAAAGTAGCCCACGTCTGCCGGTTGGTCCTTGTCCTTTGCAAGTCTATTCGCAACAGGCGAGGTGTAAGGAGGCAGATACTTCCCGTGATCGCTCAGTGAAATCTTGGAACACAGTTCCTGGGCCAGGGCAAACGCCTGGATGCAGCCGACCTCGCGCGCGATGGCAACACAAAGGGCCTCGGGAGATAGACTGTACACCCCCGGTTCCACCTCTAGAATCGAGCCGGCGGGCAACTCGGAGCATACGGACCAGCTCACGCCAAGAATACGGCGGCGCTGCGCTGCAGACCCTACCAGCAAGCACAAATCCTCTTGCACCTCGCCGCTTGCGGCCCCAATCCGCACCAAATCGGGAAGATAGATGTCCTCGGTCGAGGGCGACGATGTGCGCAGCACACGGCGCTCTTCATCGGGATTAAGGTCCTTCCAGCTTATGTAGCCCATCTGCCGGCGCTCGGCGCGCATCATGCGCAGCGCCGAGGCACCCGTCAGAATTACGGAAGCAGCCAGCTGCTCGCTTGCAGGCTTGCCACGCTGCCCGATCTTTATTGCCATCTGAACCACCCCTACCAAACGCGTGCGATAGCGAGGCCATCAACGGCCGTGGCACCGGCGCGCTTGAGTTCCGCCGAAGCCGCTGCCATCGTCGCACCCGTGGTGATAACGTCGTCGATAAGCAGCAGGCGGCGGCCGTGCACATCCTCAACCGTCTCGTACATACCTCGGGCACGCTCGCGGCGCTCCTCACGACCGAGTTCGCGCTGGTCGCCATGCCCGTACTTGACGAGAGCATCGAGCAAGGGAACACCCGACAGCTCGCAAAATGGGCGCGCGATGGCCTCCATATGATCAAAACCACGCCGCCGAAACGCTGCCGCCGTCGCAGGCACAAACACCACCGCATCCGCACCGGACAGCACACCTCCGTAGCGATCGGGCGCTACGACCTGGGCATGCAGGGCGGTGTCGTAGACCAGCTCCGCCAGATACGGAGCCAGACGTCGCTCGCCCGCATCCTTGTACGCTTTAATGATGCGCGGCAGCGGATGCGCATAGACGGCGCACGCCAGGCAGCGGTCGAGCGCCTCCGCCATTGCCGAGGACGTGCCCTCGACCGAACACTCAGTGCACAGCAAATCCCCAAACGGGGCGCCGCATCGGGTGCAGCTATGACGTGGGTCGATGAGCGTGAGCGCGGCCAGGCAGTCTTGGCAAATAAGCGCACCGGCGCGCTCGCAGCCGGCACATCGTGTTGGCGACAATGCCTCGAGCGCCTCGCGTGCCGCCCACTCGGCAAACGGCAGCAATTCGTCCGCAAACGGTAGGGCACCGGCACCCTGCAAACAGCTCAATATGTTCAGATGGCTCTTCAAGACACAACCCTCCTTACGTTCGGCCGCAGGGAGGGTTGTTGATTCGGCGCTATGATACCCCGATGCGCTCGGGGCAAGGCGGGCTAAATCCGCTCGCGGGCGTTATTCGCCGGCAGGCGGTTGTGGTGCGGACGAAGACGGGGTCGAGCCCTCGCCACCATCCTGGCGCGGCTTGCGGGAACGGCGACGGCGACGGCGCTTTTGACCCTGGTCGGCCGAGCCCTCGCCACCGCGCGGCTCGCGTTCGTCGCGAGCGGCGCCATGCGAAGCCTTGGCAGCCGCTCCCCCGCCATCTCCGGGACGACGGCGCGTGACCTTGACCTCGCCATCCGAGACCTGATCGGCCACGGAGGGCACTGAAGGCTTCTGCTGCGCGCCCGAGGAATGGCGACGGCGCGGACGCGGCGCGCGCTCCTCCTCGCCACGTGACTTGCCGCCCTTGTCGACAGGCGCATCGGAGGCCGAGGCGCCCTTGGAAGCGGCACCGGCCTCGCGAGCAGCTGCGGCGCGGAAGGCGTCCTCGCGCTCCTCGCTCGACAGATGACGGCGGCGGCGACGTGTGGGGTTCATGCCGCCGCCGCGATTCTGCTGCTGGGGCTGCTGAACCTCGCGCTCGCGAGAGGCGTTCTTGCCCGCGGCTGCAACATCGGTAGCATCGCCCGAGCCCGCGCGCTTACGACGGCGACGGCCATCGGCCGCCCCCTCGGCCTCGGGTGTCTCGGCCTTACCGCGGCCCTTTCCGCGGCCACGGCCCTCGCCCACATCGACGCCGTTTTCGCGATCGAGCTCCATGAGCGCCAGACGCATCTCGGGCGACTCGATGCGCTCGAGCACATCGCGCGTCACACAGTCGGGGCGGCAATTGCAGCCCTGCTCGGCAGCCTTCTTTTTGCAGCCCTCCGAGCACGTCATATCGGCTAGGTTGACCTTAAAGACTTTGCCGTTCTCCAGGCGCAG
>OMDM01000280.1_pt1 | contig 23554 bp, 20 predicted proteins | sample 1673801 | NCBI WGS metagenome assembly OMDM01 (sample SAMEA103958127, study PRJEB25191) | human gut metagenome | biome: human-associated habitat [ENVO:00009003]; feature: intestine environment [ENVO:2100002]; material: feces | place: Germany | collected 2013/2015 | reverse complement strand
CGTCCGCAGACGCGCCCCCAAGCTGCTCTTCCCCCAAGATTCCGTGAAGAACCATCGTTTTCCTTTTTGTCGCCCTTGTAACGATAAAAACCAAGTAACATGGGAGGCGACTGCGAAGGGATCAAGGGGGCGACCGCAGACATTCGTCTGTTTCCATTGCCCCCTTGTCGCGTCCGCAGACGCGAAACCCTCTGCACAGCATCGAATTGCATGTAGAAATAACAATATCGCATATTACGCAAACAGCCCTCTGACGCAAACTCCGCGCCAGAGGGCTGTTGTTATTTACTGATGCACAACCACGGTATACGGCTTCGTAGAATCGGTTTCGACCTGCGCCTGACCGTCCTTCATCGTCACGGTGAAGGTCGCGGCGACATTTCCCTTCGTGTCGGGGATTTCAACCGTCTCGCTCTCGCCGTCCGCCAACTGGTAAACATGCAGCTCCACGCCGTCCAGATAGTCGTAATCCGGGCGGTCGTCATGCGCGCCCAGCGGCAGCACCGTGCCGGGACGCACCATCAGCGGCAGGGACATGAAGTCGTGAATCTCCGTCTGCCAGTGGCCGCCTTCGACCTTGCCGCCATCCAGCAGGGACGTCCACGTTCCGTCGGGCAGATAATACTGCACCTCGCCGTCCTTGCGGAAAATCGGCGCAACGAGCAGCGAATCGCCCAGCATGTACTGGCGGTCGAGCATATCGCACGCCGGGTCATCCGGGAACTCCAGCATCATCGGGCGCATCATCGGCACGCCGTGTTCATGCGCCTCCACCGCCTTGCCGTACAGATAAGGCATCAGGCGGCACTTGAGCTTGGTGAACTTGCGGCAGACATCCACGCTCTCCTCGTCAAACAGCCACGGCACGCGGTAGCTCGTCGAGCCATGCAGGCGGCTGTGGGAGGACAAGAGGCCAAACTGCACCCAGCGCTTGTAAACATCCGCCGGTGCGGTGGACTCAAAGCCGGAAATATCGTGGCTCCAGTAGCCGAAGCCGCTGTGACTCATGGACAGACCCGCGCGCAGCGTTTCCGCCATCGAGATGTAGGTCGCGGAGTTATCGCCGCCCCAATGCACCGGGAACTGCTGACCGCCGACGGTTGCGCTGCGGGCGAACAGAATCGCTTCGCCCTCGCCCTTGCGATCCTTCACAACGTCAAAGACGACCTTGTTGTACAGGTAGGTATAATAGTTGTGCATATAGACCGGGTCGCTGCCGTCGAACCACCGGATGTCGCGCACCGGGATGCGCTCACCGAAGTCGGTCTTGAAGCAGTCCACGCCCATGTCCATCAGCTTATAGAGGTAAGAAGCGTACCACTTGCAGGCGTCCGGATTGGTGAAATCGACAATCGCCATGCCCGCCTGCCACATATCGGTCTGGAAGAGGCTGCCGTCGGTCTTTTTCAGCAGGTAGCCATGCTCCATGCCTTCCTTGAACAGCGGCGACGCCTGACCGATGTACGGGTTAATCCAGCAGCAGATGTGCAGCCCCTTCTTGTGGTAACGCTTGAGCATTCCCACCGGGTCAGGGAACGTGTCATGATCCCACTCGAAGTCGCACCAGTTGAAGCCCTTCATCCAGTAGCAGTCGAAGTGGAACACGGACAGCGGAATGTCGCGCTCCGCCATGCCGTTGATGAAGGAGGAAGTCGTCTGCTCGTCGTAATTCGTGGTGAAAGAGGTGGACAGCCACAGACCGAACGACCACGCGGGCACGAGCGCCGGGCGACCCGTCAGCGCGGTGTACAGGTCGAGCGTGTCCTTCGGCGTGCCGCCGTAAATCACGTCGTAGACCATCGTTTCGCCCTCGTGCGAGAACTGGACGCGCTCCACCTTTTCCGTCGCGACTTCAAAGGACACGTCGCTTGCGTTCTCCACCAGCACGCCGTAGCCGCGGTTGGTCATGTAGAACGGGATGTTCTTGTACGCCAGCTCCGACGCCGTGCCGCCGTCCGCGTTCCACATATCAACCGTCTGACCGTTCTTGACGTACGCGCCGAAGCGTTCGCCCAGACCGTAAACACATTCGCCCACGTCGAGCTGGAGGCTCTCGGACATGTAGGACGTGCCGTGCGGCAGAAGCGAGCAGGGCGTGCCGTCCTTCTTCAGCGCACGACCCATGCCGCGCCAACCGGAGGTCGTCAGGACGCGGTCACCCACCATATAATCCACCGACCAGTTGCCACCCTTGCTCACGCGCGCAGTCAGGTCGCCGGAGGTGAAGTAGGCGTAGTCGTCATCCTCGCGGATTTCGGGCGTCACATCCTCTTCATACGTCGTGAACTTGGGGTCTTTGCGCGGCGTTCCGGCGAAGTGCGTCACCTGCACGCGGATGATGTTCCTGCGCGGCGCGGTGAACACAATGTCGAGCGAGCCGCCGTCGAGAATATCGCCGCGGTGGCGAATCGGGCGGCAGGCGCTGATGATGTGCAGCTCCTTGTCGTTCTTGATGACGCGAACGGTCTGCGTGGCGTAGGACATCACATAGTCCTGCCGAATGACCCAGTAACCTTGCGTAAAACGCATGTTGATGCTCTCCTTTATGATCATATTGATGGCTTTTTCATGCGCACAGGGCGCGGAAACCGCTGATTTTAGTCCGTGATGATTTTCACCACAACCGGCATGTCGCTTTGGTAATCCCCTAAGTCCACATGCAGGGCTTCGCCGTCGCGCGTCCACGCGGCCTGCGCGGGATTGCCCAGCACTTCCACCTTCCGCACAATACCGTGCCAGAGCGGCAAGTGGCTCGCGTCCGCCTCGCGCAAAGACCGAATGTGCAGCATGCCGTCCGCCGGGCACGCCATGCACGCCGCGTAGATGTTTCCGCCGCGGCAGGTGAAGCGGAAGTCCTCGCTGGTGAAGTTGCGGGACGCGCCGTCGGCAAACTGCCCCTCCTGAATCTTCGTCGGGCCTTCCTGATTGATGCGCCACAAGCCTGTGCCGTGGATGCACTCGTCGTTGACGCGCATCCAGTCCGCCAGTTTGTGCAGGATTTCAACGTCCTTGTCCGCCAGCGTGCCGTCCGGCTTCGGGCCGAAATTCAGCAGCAGGCGGCCGTTTTTGCTCACCACGTCCAGCAAGTCCTGCACAATCTCCTGCGGCGCTTTGTAGACCGCCTTGTCCGGCTGCACAGAGTAGCACCAGCTGCCGCGCATGACGGACGTGTCCGACTGCCACAGGAACGGCTTCGCCTCCGCGAACTGCCCGCGCTCAATGTCCGGCACGCCGATGCCGAACGGGAATGCGTCGTGCTTGTAGTTGATAACGCACCCGCCGCGGCTTTCCATCACGTTGAAGTAGTACGCGGCGAAGCGCTGCAGGTACGGCTTGACGGCGGAATGCTGAATCCACCAGTCGAAATAGAGGATGCGCGGATGATAGCGGTCGACGATTTCGCAGCAGCGCAGCAGCCAGTCCGTCAGGAACTCATCCGTCGGCATCGGCTCGGAGAACAAGTCCTGATTCTCCCGTTCGGGCATGGCTGGCCATGCGTAGTCGCCCAGATGCATCGGCTGCTTGATGTCGCTGTCAAACTCCTGCCCATGCCCCAGGAACCACCAGTGCTCCACGCGATGGCTCGATGCGCCCAGCGTCATGCCCGCACGCTCCGCCTCCACCAGCAAATCGCCCATGATGTCCCGGTGCGGGCCCATTTCCGCCGCGTTCCAGTGAGACAGCTCGCTCCGGTAATTCTGGAAGCCGTCGTGATGCTCCGCCACCGGCACGATGTAATCCGCCCCCGCTTCCCGGAACAGCTTCACCCACGCCTGCGGATCGAACGCTTCCATTTTGAATTGCGGAATGAAGTCCTTGAACCCGAAATCCTTCGGCTGCCCGTAATGCTGGCAGTGGTACTCGTATTCCGGCGAACCCTTGATGTACATGTTCCGCGCGTACCAGTCATGATACGCCGGAACAGAAAACACGCCCCAGTGCAGGAAGATGCCCAGCCGCTTCTCCCGATACCAGTCCGGCACAGGGTGGGTGCTGAGCGATTCCCACGTCGGGTGATATTTTCCCGCTGCGTTCACCGCGTCGATTTCCTGCAAATAACGCTCCCGATTCATTGCATACTCCTTTCAAAAATGAAAAGAACAATACTATTTTCCACTCAAAGAGTACGACAAACAAGTGAAAAATCCTTGCGCCAAAGCAAAAAAATGTCCGAAAACTTTTCCGAAAATCCGTGCAATCAGCCCAAACGTCTGTTTTTTCTTGACTTCTCAATCGTTTTCGCAAAATTTTCCCCGCTCCCCCGCTTGTCTTTTTTCGCTTTTGCCTGTATCATGAGGGTATTCCACGCACGGTGCCAAAATGATTCACGCCAACAAGGAGGATTCTCCATGCTTTCCAACGAAGCCATCCACCAGCAGGTGGAAACCCTGCTGTCCCAAATGACACTGGAAGAAAAAGCCGCCCAAATGGTGCAGGTTCCCTACACCGTCGTCGGGCGCGAGGAAGCATTACGCTGGGCAAAGCTCGGCGCAGGCTCGTTCCTGCACGTTCTGGGCGACGACGCGCGCGAGGTGCAGCAGGCGGCGCTCCATAGCCGTCTGGGCATCCCCGTGCTGTTCGGCATTGACGCCATCCACGGGCATGGGCTGAATGACCACGCCACCATCTTTCCGTCGCAGCTATCTTGCGCCTGCGCGTGGGACAAGGACATCGCGCGCGAAATGGGCGAAGTGACGGCGCGCGAAGTTGCCACCGACGGGCTGCACTGGACGTTCTCGCCCGTGCTGTGCTTGGGGCGCGACACCCGCTGGGGGCGCGTCGACGAAACCTTCGGCGAAGACCCCTATCTGGCGGGTGAATTAGGCGAAGCGATTGTGCGCGGCTATCAGGGCGACGATTTGTCCGACGGCGAACACATTCTGGCGTGCGCCAAGCACTACATCGGCTACGGCGAGGCGGTCGGCGCGCGCGATGCCTGCGACACGGAAATGACGTACCGCCGCCTGCGCGAGACGTTCCTGCCGCCGTTCGAGAAGGCGTTCCGGGCAGGGTGCGCAACGGTCATGACGGCATATGGTTCCATCGACGGCACGCCCTTCACCGCCGACGAGAAGAGCATGAAGGCGATTCTGCGCGGCGACGCGGGCTTTGACGGCTTCAGCGTCACCGACTGGGACAACTGCCATTCGCTTCTGACCGCCCAGCACGTCGCGGCGGACATGCCCGAAGCGTCCGTGCTGGCTGCCAAGGCAGGCAACGACATGATGATGACCTCCCTCGGCTTCTACGATGCGGCGATTGACGCGGTGCGCTCCGGCAAGCTCGACGAAGCCGTGCTGGACGACGCGGTGCGCCACATTCTGACCGTCAAGTGCCGCATGAATCTGCTGGCGCAGCCGGAGAAGAGCGGGCGTCCGGGGTGCATCGGGTGCGAGGAGCATCAGCAGGCGGCGCTTCGGGCGGCACGCAAGTCCATCACCCTGCTTAAAAACGACGCGCACACCCTGCCCTTGACATCCGTCCGCCGTGTGGCGGTCATCGGTGCGAACGCGGACGACATTCGCGCGCAGTACGGCGACTGGACGTACTTCACGCATCCCGAACTCATCCCGAACCGCCCCGCCGTCCGCCCATATGTGACAATTCGCGAGGGCATCGAGGCCATCGGCGCACAGGAGAATTTCGATGTTGTGTACCACCGCGGGTGCGGCGTGCTTCCTTCGGATGCTGACAATATTCCGGGTGCAGTGGCTGCGTGCCGGAATGCGGATGCGATTGTGCTTGTCGTGGGCGATGTTTACGCACAGTACGGTGAAACGAAAGACCGCGCCGACCTCGCCCTATCCGGGCGGCAGCTGGAGCTCTACCGCGAGCTGCGTGCGCTGGGGATTCCGCTGGTAACGGTGCTGCTGTCCTCCAAGCCGCTGGCGATTCCGGAAATTGCCCATTCGACGGATGCGCTCGTGTGCGCCTTCAACGGCGGCATGTTCGGCGGTCAGGCGGTCGCGGAAGCGATTTTCGGGCGGCTGAATCCGTCCGGGCGGCTGCCCATCAGCTTCCCGCACCATTCGGGGCAGGTGCCGGTATACTACAACCATCTCCCCGGCTGGCACTGGGGACACTACAGCGACCTGCCTGCCGAGCCGCTGTTCACCTTTGGCGAGGGCATCGGCTATGCGCCGTTCGTCTACCGCGATTTGGCGGTGGATGCGGATGCGCTCACGCTGTCGGTGAAGGTGCGCAACGCGGGCGACATTGCGGGCGAAGAGACGGTTCAGGTGTACCTGCGCGACTGCGTATGCGAGGTGATGCAGCCTGTGAAGCAGCTGATTGCCTTCCGCAAGGTGCTTCTGCAGCCGGGCGAGGAGCAGGAGGTCACCTTCCAGCTTGACCGCACCGCGTTTACCTACATCAACCGTGCGGAAGAGCGTGTTTTCGCGCCGGGCGACTTCATGCTGATGGCGGGGCACAGCGCGAAGGACGAGGACTTGCTGAAAAAGACGGTGTGGGTGGGGTGACCCAAGGGGCGCTGCCCCTTGACCCCGCAAGGGACTTCGTCCCTTGACCCTTTCGCGCGATTGAGTTGGTGACTTTTTCATACAACTTCCGCGTGTTGATTGGGGGAACCCAAGGGGCGCTGCCCCTTGACCCCGCCAAAGGGTCTTCGACCCTCTGGACTCCCTTTCGCGCGATTGAACTGGTACTACTCTCAGGCAATGCCCGCGTGTTGGGCTTTGGAAAAGTGCCATTGTAAAAAGGGCTGCCGTGCAGATTGTGCATGGCAGCCCTTTGCTATTTGGGTATCAACCGATGGAGTACAAGGCAACTACCTTTGCAACCATCGTGATATACTTAATCTGAATCGCATTCCGTGCGTCTTCGTCCATCGCAAGATAGTCCGCAACGCTGATTTTCTGCGCCGTTTCGCCCTCGGCAGGAATCGTCGTCAGCATACTGCGCTGCTGATCCAGTTCGCACTGCACGCGCGCGCCCGCATTGCGTGCGCCAATGCCGATTTTCTTCTCCGTAAAGGGATTGTATTCATAGTAGGAGATGACAATGGGGCTGCCCGCAATCAGGTTGCGGTACGTCGCCGTTTCCGCCATCACCGCGCAGGACGTGTAAACATCTGTGCCGTTCTCATCCACCGTGTACTTCAAGCCGAAAATAGCAACCGTCGGCTCGTTGTTCTCGTCAATGGTCACAACCGTATTCGTGCCCAAGCCATTGCTTTGCAGCTTGATGGCGTACTTGCCGCCGTCATTCGGGAACGGTACGCTGACATACTGCGCATTTTCGAGCTTCGCGGCTTCCTCCAGCGTCGAAACGCCATTTTCATCCGCAATCCAATAGTAGACCTTGACCTTCACTGCCGAGCGCGCCGCCAGATCCAGCGGGGTACGGATGCACGGGCCGTCCGTTTCATCCACATACTTCGCCTTGCCGGACGCGTGCGTAATAACGTCCACAGCCGCATCCGTCGTCTGGAAATCGTAAATTGACGCATTCGGGTCTTCGTAGGTGAAGTCGATGCCCGCCGCCTTGCACTGGTCGGCAAACGTTTCTTCCGTCACCGCTTCTGCCACGGGAGATGCCACGGTGTCCACTTCACCCTTTTCCGCGCGAGATAGCGCCGCATTCACTGCCGCAATCACTGCTTCGCTGGATACGGTCGCCTGACTGACCGTATCAACGTCGGTATTGCCCGCCACAAGGATAGCCTCAATCATCTTGTCGATGGCAACATCACCCAAGCCTGCCGTTTCGCTCTGTGACACGACTTTGATATCCGCAATCGCATCCGCCGTCATTTCAACACGCAGGGTAATTGCGCCGTTGTTGCCGTCCGCAGAAACCGTGTAAGTTCCGGGCGTATACGCGCCGTCTGCCATTGCTGCCCCACCCGCGCAGAACAGGGACAGCGCCATCAGCGTTGAAAGTGCTCTTCTTTTCATAACCAATCCTTCTTTCCGCATACAGTTTGCATGCTTATGATAATATTATTATATCATTCGTTAATCGTTTGTCAAGAATGCTACGAAAATATATTTTTTCAGCAAACGACCGAACCCGCTTCACCGCGCCGTTCGGTCGTTTTTGATGCCCATTTTCCGCAGCAGGAACGCTGCAATCTTCCGTCCCCAGTGCTGCCGTTCCAGATGCGCCACGGGCAGTTCTTTCACGCGGTAATCCTGCTGTGCCAGCCACACGTCCAGCAGCCGCTCCGCCAGAAAACCATGCACCCGCTTGTCCCGCGCGCTGTAGCCCGTCGTGTCAATTTCCGCCGCGTCCAGCAGGGGGAAGAGCCACGATGCATAGCTTTGCAGCGCGTCCCGGCGCATCAGCATCAGGTTGAACCGATGCCCGGAGCGGCGCGCCATCACGCGGTCAAACACATGCTCCTGCCCCGGATGCAGCCGCGCAAGCGCCGCCCGCGCCTTCCACAAATCCTCCTCGTGGTGCGCATGGGCATACTGCGTGAAGTTCGTTTCCAGCCAATAGTGCCGCTTTTTCGGCAAAAAAATATCCGCCGTGTCAAGCAGGGGCAGCAGCTGCGCACGCGTCAGAATGCGCTTTTGCGGGCAGCCTGTCCTGCGGAGGGAGAAGTACCGCCGATAATGGCACAAGCCGTACCAGTCCGCATCCACATTGTGCGCCATCCAGTACAACACCGTCAGTTCGCAGTAGCTGCCGTTCTTCGCGCTGATATTTTCGCCCGTATCGTCGCGCATCAGCCCCAGCGGCGGATGAATCGCCGCGCCCGCCTGAATCGGCGTATACAGCGCATCTGTCGGCAGCGCGTACTTTTCGTGCAGCGCCACGGCAAAAAAGATGCGCGGCTGTTGCATGCTTCTCCCCCCTTCCTACGCTGCATTGTACCATGCTCCATGCCTTCCGTCAACAGCGAATGCGGACGGAAGTTGTAAATTTTCCATTCTTCTGCCGGTTTTCGTTGACAATCGCCTTCTTTTTATGCTATTCTTCAGGTTGGAGTATCATAGAAAGGAATGGCATTGATTATGAAGAAATGGCTGATAGCGCTGCTGACGCTGCTCGCGCTGAGCCTGAGCGTTGCCTTCGCCGCGGAAGCGAATGATATCACAGAGGACTGCAAGTTCAAGGTGTGCAGTTCCGGGCGGAAATACACGTTGATGACGGACAAGAAGTATACCTCTTACTGGGAGAGTAACAAAATCAAGACTCCATGGATTGCAATTACCGCGCCGGAGGGCAAGCCAATTGCCGGGCTTTATGTCTGCTTCGGCAACATGCCTGAATCGTGGGAAATCCAGACCAGCGACGACGGCAAGGACTGGTTCACCGCCGTGCCGGGCGACACGCGCTTCCTCCACGCGTATGTTGCGCTGCCGCAGCCCGCGCAGCATGTCCGCTTGGCGGTGACAAGCGAGAAGAAAACCGCCCTGCGCATCAACGACCTGTTTGTGCTTTCTGAGGGCGATTTGCCCGACTGGGTGCAGGTATGGCAGCCGACGGAGGAGAAGGCGGATATCCTCTTCCTCTCCACGCACCCGGATGATGAGCTGATTTTCTTCGGCGGCGCAATTCCCACCTACGCCGTCGAGCAGCAGCGCAAGGTGGTTGTGGCGTACTTCACCCGCTCCAACACCACCCGCTCCTCCGAGCTGCTCAATGGTCTGTGGCACATGGGCGTGCGGACGTATCCGGTCATTGGCAATTTCAAGGACAGCTATGCCAAAAATCTCAAAGCAGCCTATAAATCTGCGGGCGGCAAAGGCAAAGTCAACGAATGGATTGTGGGGCTGTATCGGCAGTACAAACCGGAAGTCGTTGTAACGCAGGACACCAATGGCGAGTATGGCCACAAGCAGCACATGATGATCGCTGACGCCGCCCAGAACTGCATTGCGTTGGCAGCAAACGAGGATGAATTCACCGCGTCCACCATTGCATACGGCACTTGGCAGGTCAAAAAGCTGTACCTGCACCTGTACCCCGAAAATCAGATTACGTTTGACTGGACGGTTCCGCTCAAGAGCATGAATGGCGCGACCGGCATCGAGCTGGCGGAAGAAGCCTATACCCTGCACAAGACGCAGGCATCCTCCGGCATGAGCGTCACCGAAACGGGCACGAAGTACGACAACCGCGTGTTCGGTCTGGCGTTCACGACCGTAGGCGAGGACGTCCGCAAAGACGACTTCCTCGAAAACATCTACGACGCGCCCGGTTCTTACGATGCGGCAGCAAACAACGTAGAGGCCACGCCCGCGCCCACCGAAGTGCCCGCATACATGGCGCACATGCCCGCCCTCAACGCCAAGGGTTTCCTCGATGAGGGCGAATACATCTACTCTTCCGAGGACGAAGGACTGTGGATTTACGTCAGCCAGACCAGCAAAGTCATTATCCAGCGCAAATACGACGCAACCCAGCCGCTGACGTGGTTTGAGGCGGATCTGTACGGCGATTTGGACGCGGGCGAAATGCTCCGCACGGTGCAAAACGACCCGGAGAAGATGGGCAAGGTGCGCGTGGACGCGACAGAAACCGCAAAGAAGCACAACGTCGTTTTTGCGATGAACACGGACTACTACACTTACCGCGTCGCCGTGAACAACAACCGCCACACGGGCATTGTCATCCGCGATGGGCGCATTCTCTATGACGACCCGTACACCGAAAAGCAGGTAACGAACTCCATGTTCCCGAATCTGGACATGCTGGCGTTCATGCCTGACGGCAGCCTTAAAGTCTACCACAGCTGGGAAAAGACGGCGCAGGAGTTCATCGACGAGGGTGTACAGACGGTGTACTCCTTCGGCCCGTATCTGCTGCTGGACGGCAAAGTGTCCGAGCGCGCCTACGCCAACAACGAGAACAAGAATCCGCGCTGCGCCATCGGCATGGTCGAACCCGGTCACTACGTCGCCATCATGTGCGAAGGGCGCCTGAAGCGCTCCGCAGGCGTTACCATCAGCTATTTGGCGAAGATGATGCGCGCCAAGGGCTGTCAGGTCGCCTTCAACATGGACGGCGGGCAGACGGCAGTGATGGTCTTCATGGGCAAACAGCTCAACCAGATTGGCGCTTACGACGGCGGCAAGACCAACTCCCGCCCGACAAGCGAAGTGCTGGGCTTCGGCACATCCGAGCAGGTCGGGACGTACGAAGTGCAATAAACATACGATATCGGGGCAGAAGAACGCGCTTCTGCCCTGTTTTTTCCCGAAAAAATCGCGAAATTACGGCTCTCACCCTTGACGTGACAAGCACCAAAATGCTATAATAAAGCGTTTTCAAGCTACTATTTCGCGGGAAATGCCGGTTTGCGGCGCTTCCCTGACTTTTTCAGGAGGGATTTTCTGATGTCTGGGCATTCCAAGTGGCATAATATTCAGGCGAAGAAGGGCAAGGCGGATGCTGCCCGCGGCGCTGTTTTCACCAAGATTGGCCGTGAAATCGCGATTGCTGTGCGCGATGGCGGCGCAAACCCCGAATCCAACGGCAAGCTGCGCGACATCATTGCCAAGGCGAAAGCCAACAATATGCCGAATGACAATATTCAGCGCTCCATCAAGAAGGCGAGCGGTGAACTGTCCAACGTGACCTACGAGCAGATCACCTATGAAGGCTATGCGCCCGGCGGCGTTGCGGTCATCGTTGATACCATCACCGACAACCGCAACCGTACCGCTTCCGACGTGCGCCACTGCTTTGCCAAGAACGGCGGCAACCTCGGCACGACTGGCTCCGTCAGCTTCATGTTCGACGAGAAGGGCGTTCTGGTGGTGGAGCGCACCCCCGGTTCGGACGAAGAAGAAATGATGATGATGGCACTGGACGCTGGTGCGGAAGACATGAAGGTGGATGACGACGCCTACGAAATCTACACCGCGCCGAACGACTTCTCCACCGTCCGCGAAGCGCTGGAGAAGCAGGGCGTCACCTTCCTGACCGCTGAAGTGGACAAGATTCCGCAGAACACGGTTGCGCTGCCTGACGAAGAAACGATCCAGAAGATTCAGAAGCTGCTGGAGATGCTGGAGGACAACGACGACGTGCAGAACGTGTACCACAATGCCGAGCTGCCGGAAGAAGAGGACGACGAGGACTAATCCTCCGTCGATTTTCACTGCCCCCCGCCGAGGAGTTTTCCTTCTCGGCAGGGGGTTTTTGATTTTTGAAAGCCATTTGCAATATCCTATTATTCCGCCCAAAACAAAAAATACCGCAGATTTCTCTGCGGCGTTCGTGGCTCAAATAGGATTCGAACCTATGACACTTCGGGTATGAACCGAATGCTCTGGCCAGCTGAGCTATTGAGCCAAATGGTTGCGGGGGTAGGACTTGAACCTACGACCTCCGGGTTATGAGCCCGACGAGCTACCAAGCTGCTCTACCCCGCGTCATTCTGTCGCTTTTATCGGCGACATTGATTATTATACCCTATTCCAACGGTTTTGTCAAGAGGGTGCGGAAAGTTTTTTTGCAGCAGAAGCAGAGGACGAAAACGCGGCTGCCGACCTTCTTTGAACCGCTCCCCGTCAAGAGGACAATGAAAAAAACAAGATTTTTTTGCCAAGAGCCATAGTATTCCTCGCGTTTCAAAATGCCCCAGAATCCTTCCATTGGGCCGTTGTCAATGCAGTGGGCTACACGCAACATGCTCTGTGTCATGCCCGACTCTTCCAGCATGTGGTGAAAAGCATGACTTGTGTCAGCCATTTTTCATTCGGCTTTTGCGCATGAAAATCTCGGTTCAGCTTATTTTCTGCCACATGCTGCGGACAAGATGCATTGCGCGTGCAGCCGTGACTGCTGTACTTAATTGTTGACTTGATTCCCTTCACACGGCAGATTCGCAGCACACGCTTGTCGCTCACATCAATGCCGAAGTCATGTTCCAAATCATCCCGGATGCGACGGTAGCCTTTGTCAGACCGTTTCCCGTGAATCTGCTCCATCTTTTCCGCAATCATTTGGTTCTCTTCTTCTCTCTTGCTGAGCTTTCCCGAAAGCCATGCATAATACGCTGAACGCGAGACATGGAAGTAAGCGCAGCCGAATGATACAGGCGTTCCGTATTTCTCGTTGCACTCCTTAATGCTGGTATATTGCCTAACCTGTCTTACTTGCCCAAGGCATCCCTTCTCTCTACTTCCTTCAGTTTTTTGGCAGATGGTTCTCCATTTCTGCTATGTACAGCTGGTGCTCCAACTGCGCAATTCGGATTTGCATCTGCTCCAGTTCGCTCCGCGGTTCTTGCTCATGCTTGCGCTTGCCGCGGCGATCCTCCAGCCCGGATTCGCCTGTCTCCCTGTATTTCAGCTTCCATGTGCGAGCCTGCTGGTAGTTTATTCCATACTTCTTCGCAACTTCTCCATAGTTGTTCCCTGATTCAAGGCATTCCTTGGCTACTTGGATTCGTTCCTCCTGCGTGACCTTGTGCGTGCTTTTCATGCGGCTTCCTCCTGACATTCTCTTGAAGTCTCCACCGCTATTATACACCTTTAGCCACGCTCGGAGCTGCCTTTTATCGCGAATTTTGAACATCTCGCAGATTTCCCGCAAGCTGTAATCCCCTGTCAGGTAACTTTCCACTGCTTCCCGCTTGAGCTGAACTGAATACACACGGTTTTGCTCTGCCTTTTCAAGCCCTGCTTCTCCTTCGCTTTCTATCCTTGATATCCAGCTTCGTATGCTGGTTCTACCAACTCCTAATCTTCTACTTGCCTCGCTCTGCGTCAGCTTGCCGCTTTTTACCGTTTCCACGGCTTCCTTCTTGATTCTTGCTTCTATCCTCTTTCTTCCCATATAAATATGCCCCCTATTCTGCTTGCAGTTTTTCACTGTTCGCTTTATAGGGAGCATATCAGCAGCTGGGGGGCGGCGGGCTTATTTCAATTTCCGCTCCTCCGCGAGGGGCGACGGGGGAAGTCATGCACAACATCATCGTTTTTGAGATTTCAATTCACGCCCCTCCGCGAGGGGCGACAGATCGTGCCGCCGCCGACATGCCGGACAAGCTCCATTTCAATTCACGCCCCTCCGCGAGGGGCGACCGTCCACCGCCGGAGCAGTAGGAAGCCCTCCGGCGATTTCAATTCACGCTCCTCCGCGAGGGGCGACCTTTTCCGGTTGCAACGCGATTATCACGGAGCATTGATTTCAATTCACGCCCCTCCGCGAGGGGCGACGCACTACGGGTGCGGTCAAGGTGGTTGCTTCCGGTGCATTTCAATTCACGCCCCTCCGCGAGGGGCGACAAAAGGGCATGGCGTAATGATGCGAACTGTGTGTTAATTTCAATTCACGCCCCTCCGCGAGGGGCGACTGCGGCAAGGTGTCCCCATCCATATTGCGAGATATTTCAATTCACGCCCCTCCGCGAGGGGCGACTCCTCCAGCACAGCCCCAAATCCGCACAGCGTGTGTATTTCAATTCACGCCCCTCCGCGAGGGGCGACAAGTGTATAAATCACACGGTTTCGGTCGAACATATTTCAATTCACGCCCCTCCGCGAGGGGCGACTGCCGGTTGCATAACAGTTGTAGCCGTCAGTTCCAATTTCAATTCACGCCCCTCCGCGAGGGGCGACAGGCATTCGTCGAATTTTGCCTGAAAAAATATGCGGGAATTTCAATTCACGCCCCTCCGCGAGGGGCGACGGTAATCCTTGGGAAAAACGCACAGGCGGAGCTGTTTTGGATCTTTCTGAAGATAAAGTCGCTGGTCGGGCTGATCACGACCAACTACGTCCAGCGTTGCAGTATCATCCGTTCGTTTCTCTTTTTGCAAGATGAATGCGCCGTCTGCACTGCCCAGCAAGCCTGTCGTGCCTGAAATCATCTCGAACTTATCGCTTGCCGGCATCTTGCGCGTGTGGTGGACAATCATCAGGCATATGCCGTTGCTGTCAGCAAACTGTTTCAGCCGGCTGACAATTTGGTAGTCATCCGCATAGCTGTATGAGTCGCCGCCCATCTCCCGGATTTTCTGTAGGGTATCAATAATAATCAGCTTTGTATCTGGATGTTCCTTCATAAACTGCCGCAGCTGTTCATCCAGCCCGCTGTTAAGCTGTTTCGCACATACTGCAAAGTGCAGTCGATCCGTTCCTTCCACGCCAAACATGCGAAACATTCGCTTCTGCAAGCGCTGATAGTCATCCTCCAAAGCAAGATACAGCACCGTTCCCGGATGAACTTCATACTGCCAGAGTTTCTGTCCCGTGCTGACATGGTACGCAAGCTGCGCCATGAAAAGCGACTTTCCCACCTTTGGCGCACCCGCAAACAAGTACGTTCCCGTGTAGAGCAGCCCGTCGATAATCGCCGCTCTGCTCTGATACACATTCTCATAGAGCTGATTTAGCGTAATAGTTGCCATATAGCCGGGCGCATTCATGCGCTGCATTTCCCGATAGACTTCCTCCAGCATGGTCTCCTGTTCCTGATTGACCACTGCCTCATCTGCCCGTTTGCTTTCGCTCATTGTGTTCCTCGCACATTCCTTTCAAGATTGTTAGTGTAAACTGCAACATTTCCAACATATCACTGCTTGCTTCTTCATTTTTTATCACCTGCAGCAGTTTTGCGTTTACTTCCCGCAGTTCCGCTTTCAGTGCTTTGTAGACACGCGGATTTCCTTGCACTATCACTTCCTTTTGCAATAACCTCGACAGCATATAGTCTTGTTTTGTCATGCCGCACAGCTTTGCAAAAGCTGCAATCTGCTCATTTTCTTCAGGGCTGGCACGAAACGCAACCGTTACCTTCCGCCATCGTCCCTTTCGATCAAGGCACTTTGCGCTCACAGCTCCATCTTCCTTTCCACATTCAGTTTATCTGCCATTTCCCTCTGCACAGTTGGAAACAGATGCGCATAACGATAGGTAATCTCCACGCTTTCATGCCCAACACGATTCCCAATCGCCACGGCAGAATAGCCCATATCAATGAGCAAACTCACATGACTATGCCGCAAATCATGTATACGAATTTCTTTGACACCAGACTGCTTGCAGCCATACGTCATTCCGCCCTTTAGAACATGTCTGCTGAGTGGAAACACACGGCTGTCATCCTGCAAACCATAAATCTGCTTGAAATAGTCTTGCATTTCATCACAGAGAAAATCCGGCATCTGAATGATTCGGTTGCTCTTCTTCGTCTTAGGCGTTGTAATCACATCCTGACCACGAAGCCGCTGATAAGACTTGTTAATCCGCAGCGTGCGTGCTTTCAAATCAAAATCATCTCGTGTCAGCGCCAGCAGTTCCCCTTCTCGAATCCCGCACCAGTACAGTACCTCAAAAGCATAATACAGCATCGGCTTGTCCATCACTGCCTCCGCAAATTTCAGGTATTCTTCTTTTGTCCAGAAGAGCATTTCCTTTGCCTGCTCGCTTCCCATATTTCCAGCTTTCGCTGCCGGATTGCTCTGCAAACCGTAGTATCGCACAGCATGATTAAAAATGCAGCTAAGCTGTGTATGAACCATCCGCAAATAGTCCGGTGAATATGGTTCGCCGTTCGGCTTTCGCTGCTGACGCATCTCATTCTGCCAGTCAATCACATCCCTTGCCGCAATGTCCGAGAGTTTACGCTTGCTGAAATAAGGAAGAATCTTTGATTGAATCACATGTTCCTTGCAAAGCCAAGTGTTCAGCTTCAATCGTGGCTTTACATCCTTTTCGTATAGCGCCGCGAAGCTCTCAAACGTCATACTCACATCTGCTCGCTTCTGCATCAAGAACTGACGCTTCCATTCCAGTGCTTCCCGCTTCGTCGCAAAACCTCGCTTCAATTTCTGCTGACGCTCGCCGCGCCAATCCGTATAGCGAAACTGCACATACCACGTTCCGCTCTTCTTGTCCTTAAATGCCGCCATCTATTTTCTCCTTTTCGTCCGCGTTGCGCATTCCGTAGAGCTTTTCGTGGAAAAATTTCCGGTCAATTCGTCCTGCAATCGTAATACACCCCGTTGCCTTCAATTCCTCGTTGAGATTCCTGATGAGCTTATACGCATAAGGAACAGATACCCCCAGTTCCGCCGCAACTTCCTGCACCCTCATAAAAACTTGTTTAGGCATTTTGTCACCCCTCTCATTTTCTCTACGCTAAGCATTTTTGCTTAGCATATTCATTTTACTACGCATTTCTGTTTAAGTCAATACTCTTTTGCTCCAAAACTTAAATTTTTTTGTTTCATTTCTTCTTGACTTCTCTTTCCTTCACAATTATACTGGTGTCAACAATACATTGAAAGGATAGACTTCTCGATGGCAATTGGTGAACGTATTCACTTTTTCCGCACACTGCGCGGAATGACGCAGAAACATTTAGGGCGTTTGCTTGGCTTCCCAGAAAAATCCGCTGATGTTCGTCTGGCCCAGTATGAAGTCGGCGCACGCAAGCCCAAAGCCGATTTAACCGCTGCATTAGCCAAAGCACTGGATGTTTCACCACAGGCATTAGATGTCCCGGATATTGATTCCGATGCTGGTTTGATGCACACGCTGTTTGCGCTGGATGACACATGGGGGTTGGAAGTCTGCATGTGCAACGGCGAAGCGCATCTTCGCGTCAATACTGCTCGCAGTGCAAAAGCCATATCCCTTTCAGAAATGCTGACTGCATGGGCGCAAATGAAAGAGAGAATGCAGAACGGCGAAATTTCCCCGGAGGAATACGCACGCTGGCGTGATTACTATCCCAAGTACGATACGACCGGTCACTGGCATCATATCACCCCCGATATATTCACCAATTTTCCCACAAATCAATCCGAGTAATAGCAAAAGGCTCTGCCGTTCTTCCCTCCGGAAGTCAGCAGAGCCTTTTTTCATCCAATAAAGTTATATTCCAGCACCCGCAAGCCATTCGCGCCATCCGACACATCAGAATAGCACGAACGCCGCGACTGCTATCATTTTGCTATCAAACAGGCAATCCTGTTTTGAAAAAGTACGTGTTTTCAAGGCTTTTCAGCCTTTCGAGTATTATTCCCACTCAATACTCGCCGGCGGCTTGGTCGTCACGTCCAGCACGACGCGGTTCACATGCGGCACCTCATTGACAATCCTTGCGGAAATCGTGCGCACGACGTCGTACGGGATGCGCGCCCAGTCGGCGGTCATGAAGTCGTCCGTCGTGACCGCGCGGATGGCGACGGTGTAGTCGTACGTCCGCTCGTCGCCCATGACGCCCACGGAGCGGATGCCCGTCAGGACGGTGAAATACTGGTGGATATCGGCGTCCAGACCGGCCTTGGCGATTTCCTCGCGCAGCACCGCGTCGCTCTCGCGGACAATCTCCACCTTTTCCGGGGTCAGGTCGCCGATGACACGAATCGCCAGACCGGGGCCGGGGAACGGCTGACGCCAGACAAGATCGTGCGGGAGACCCAGCGTTTCGCCCAGCGCGCGCACTTCGTCCTTGAACAGCATCCGCAGCGGCTCAATCAGCTGCGTGAAGCCGAGTTCCTTGGGCAGGCCGCCGACATTGTGGTGGCTCTTGATGACCGCCGCGCCCGTCGCCTGACCGCTCTCGATAACGTCCGGGTAAATCGTGCCCTGCGCGAAGTAGTCCAGTTTGCCGAGCTTTTCGGATTCCGCCTTGAATACTTTCAAGAAGTCACGGCCGATAATCTTGCGCTTCGTTTCGGGGTCGGAAACGCCCTTCAAGTCCTCATAGAAGATTTTGCTGGCGTCGGACGCAACCAGACGCACGGGGAAAGTGTGCGTGAACACATTCACCACCTGCTCGGTTTCGCCCTTGCGCATGAAGCCGTGGTCAACGTAGACGCAGGTCAGGCGGTCGCCGATGGCCTTATAAATCAGCGCCGCCGCGACGGAGGAGTCCACGCCGCCGGAAAGTCCCAGCAGCACCGTGCCCTTGTCGCCCACGATTTCGCGGATGTTGGCAATCGCCGTCTGCGCGTAGGTTTCCATCGACCAGTCGCCCGCGCAGCCGCAGATATTCAGGAAGTTTTCGATGACCGCGCGCCCCTCGTCGGAGTGGGTCACTTCCGGATGGAACTGCACGCCGTAGATGCGCCGGTCGTCGTTCGCCATCGCCGCAACGGGGCAGTTCGTGCTGTGCGCAATCGGGTGGAAACCAGCCGGGCACTTCTTCACCTGATAGGTATGGCTCAGCCAGCAGGAGGAAGCATCCGACATACCGGAGAGCAGGCTCGTCTTATCATCCATCGTCACGGTGATTCGGCCATATTCGCGCTGTGCCGCCTTTTCCACCGTGCCGCCCAGCAAATACGCCGTCAGCTGCATTCCGTAGCAGATGCCCAGCACCGGCACGCCCAGCTGATACACGCCCTCGTCGCAGCGGGGTGCATCCTGTTCCAGCACGCTCGCCGGGCCGCCGGAGAGAATCACGCCCACGGGGTTTTGCGCGCGAATCGTCTCCAGGCTCGCGTCATAGGGCAGGACGCAGGAATACACATGGCATTCGCGCACGCGCCGCGCAATCAGCTGCGTGTACTGTCCGCCGAAATTCAGAATGACGATTTTCTGTGTTTCCGCCATTGATTGATTTCCTCCACTATTTCTTTCCCTGTTTCAAACTGAAAAGCAGCACCGAATTTTGATACGATGCTACCTTATATTGTGCCACATTTCCGCCGTGAAAGCAAGCCCCTGCACGGCTTTTTTTCCTGCCGGCTGATTAGTTTACACGTTAGCCTTACGTTGTTTCCTTTCATTGTTCCTTTCGGTGAAAATTCCGCCATATTTATCAGCTTTTTTCTTCTTTTGCCGCTTGACAAGGACATTTTTCCGGGTTATAATACCCATATACCTAACTGTTAAGCTAACAGGAAGAGAGGAATGCTTCATGTTTCGTCAGGATTGTTCGCACCATCTGCTTACGACCATTCTGCCTTTCTGGGAGAACCTGACCGATTGGGAGCGCGGCGGCTGGTTCGGCTATGTGAATCATGACCTGTCCGTGGCGCGTGACGCGCACAAGGGCTGCATCCTCAACAGCCGCATTCTGTGGACGTTCTCGACGGCGGCGCGCGTGACGGGCGATAAATCCCTGCTGCGCTATGCGCGCCATGCGTTCGCATTCCTGCCGCATTTTGAGGATACCGAGCGCGGCGGCGTGTACTGGTCGGTGACAGCGGACGGCGAGCCGCTGGACAAGACAAAGCACACCTATTGTCAGGCGTTCGCGATTTACGGCTTAGCGGCGTACATGCGCGCCATTGGCGAAAGTGACCCGGATTACGCCCCTGCGCGCGACAAGGCGATGGCGCTTTTCCGCCTGATTGAGACGAAATGCAGCGACGCGGGCGGCTACGGCGAAGCCTATGAGCCGGATTTCACCCCCGTCGGCAACGAAAAGCTGTCCGACAACCCGAAGCTGATGGAGCGCCACGAGACGGCGTCCCGCACGATGAACACGCTGCTGCACGTTTTGGAGGGCTATGCGGAATTATACCGCGCCATGCCGGACGAAGCTGTGCGCCGCGCCGGAGAAGTCTGCTTAGAGCGCTTCCTGAACGTGATGTACAATCCGGGCAAGCGCCGCTTGGAGGTCTTCTACGACCGCAATTATCGCTCTTTGCTGGACATGCAGTCCTTCGGGCACGACATTGAGGCCTCGTGGCTGATTTGGGATGCGGCAGAGACGCTGCTGCCCGAATCAAACCGCGCGCCGTATCTGCACATGTGCCTGACGCTGGCGGAAGCTGTCCGCGAACGCGCATTCACCGACCACGGCTTGGAGAACGAAGTCGTCGAGGGCAAAGTTGACCACACGCGTGTCTGGTGGGTACAGGCGGAGACGGTGCTGGGCTTCCTGAATGCCTACGAGCTGACAGGCGCATCCACTTGGCTGAGGCAGGCGGAAGCGCAGTTTGCCTACATCCGCCGCGCCTTTGTTGACCCGCGTCCGAACAGCGAGTGGTTCTGGTCGCTGACCGAATCAGGCATCCCGACGGACAAGCCGATTGTGGAAGAGTGGAAGTGTCCGTACCACAACAGCCGCATGTGCCTGCGGGTGATGGAGCATCTGGCGTGATATTCCATCGGTTATCGCGCTGATGGGTGCATTCATGCTGTTTTTACCTTTCTGAATGTGCTTTCGCCTTGCGCAGGGATTTCGCTCCTGCGGGAGCGACAAGGGGGCTTTGCGGTCGCCCCCTTGACCCCTTCGCAGTGCACACTCCTGTTTATTGGTTTGTATTGCTGCTTAGGAACGAAAAGCACACTAACTAAAAAACTTCCGATACAATTCAATTAACTTAGGAGAGCACCGAAGGTTTCCAAAGGGCGATCGGAAAGCCCTTTGGTCGCCTCCGCAGAGGCGAAACCCCTGCGTCAACAAGCACAAAATCATCAAGGAATCCGAAAGCCAACGAAAAAACGGACTTTACCCTCGCAAACATCCACAAATTTGGAGGTTTTATTTCACCATGAGCGGTATCACCATGCGTGACATTGGGCGGCAGCTGGGGGTCAGCGCCGTCACCGTGTCGAAGGCGCTCGCGGGAAAATCCGGCGTGAGTGAGGAAATGCGGCAGAAAATCATCCGTCGCGCATCCGAACTCGGCTATGTCAACCCCAACGCGCCGCAAACCACAACCACATCCGGCTTGGATGTCGGCATCCTCATTCCGGAGAACTTCTTCTCCGTCGTGTCCTTTTATGCAACTTTCTACAAGCAGCTCGTGCAGGCGCTGACCGACGCGGGGCATTTCGGCATCATGGAGCTGGTCACGCATGACATGCAGACCGCGCTGACCCTGCCGAATCTCCTGCGTTCGCGCCACGTCGATGCGCTCATCTGTCTGGGGCAGCTGACTTCCCCGTATATGCAGCTGCTGACGCGGCAGGAAATGCCCGTCATCTGTCTGGACTTCCACGACCCCTTTGTCACCACTGACGCCATTGTCAGCGACAACGCGTTCGGCGCGGCGCAGTTGACCTACTGGCTGATTGAGCAGGGGCATCGGGACATCGGCTTCGTCGGGGATATCAAGGCAACGTCCTCCATCATGGAACGCTACCTCGGTTTCCTTTCCGCAATGCTGATGAAGGATTTGCCCGTGCGCCCCGAATGCGTTTTTTCCGACCGCAGCCCAGAAGGGAACACGTTCCACACCTTCCAGTTGCCGGAGAAAATGCCGACTGCGTTCGTCGTGAACTGCGATATGTCCGCGCAGGCGCTGATTACCGACCTGCAAAGCCGCGGCTACCGCGTGCCGGAGGACATTTCCGTCGTGGGCTTCGATGATTTCTGCCCGACCGCCGGCAACACGCCGCCGCTGACAACCTTCCGTGTCAATTGCCCCGCGATGTGCCGCATGGCGGTCAAGCTGATTGGCGAGCGCTGCGCGGGCGACCGCAAAACCGTCGGGCGCGTGGTGATTGGCGGCGAATGCGTCTTCCGCGATTCCGCCGCGCCGGTGTCTGTCATTCACTAATTCCGGAGAGCAACTGCTTTCCGTTAAACAACCAAGAAAGAGGTATGTACACATGGCTGTCAAGATGCTCAACGTCCCCTCCCTTCCCAACATTCCGTGGCAGGAGAAGCCGGCTGACTACAAGCTTTCCTCCCCCGTCTGGCGTTACAGCGAGAACCCCGTCATGGGGCGCAATCCCACGCCGGAAATTGCCCGCATCTTCAACTCCGCCGTTGTGCCGTGGGAGGATGGCTACATTGCCGTTCTGCGCGGCGAGCAGGTCAACGGCGTCCCGTATGTCTACCTCGGACATTCCAAGGACGGCATTCACTGGGACGTCGAGCGCGAAAAAGTGCCCTTTGTGGATGACAACGGCAACCCGAAAATGCCGCACTACGCCTATGACCCGCGTCTGGTGAAGGTGGATGACACCTACTACATCATTTGGTGCACCGACTTCTACGGTGCTGCCATCGGCATGGCGAAGACGAAGGACTTCAAAACCTTCACGCGCATCGAGAACCCCTTCATCCCCTTCAACCGCAACGCCGTCCTGTTCCCGCGCAAGGTGAACGGCAAGTTTAAGCTCCTGTCCCGCCCGTCCGACTCCGGCCACACGCCCTTCGGTGATATTTTCATCTCCGAATCGCCCGACATGGAGTACTGGGGACACCATCGCCATGTGATGGGGCGTGGCAGCAACTGGTGGGAATCCGTCAAGATTGGCGGCGGCGCTGCCCCCATTGAAACGACCGAAGGCTGGCTGCTGTTCTACCACGGCGTCGCGACCACCTGCAACGGCTTCGTGTACTCCATGGGCGGCGCGATTCTGGACATCAACGAGCCGTCGAAGGTGCTGTACCGCTGCGAAAACCACCTGCTGACGCCGGAAGAGCCTTACGAAACGACTGGCTTCGTGCCGAACGTCGTTTTCCCCTGCGCTACATTGCAGGACGGCGATACCGGCCGCATCGCCATCTACTACGGCGCGGCGGACACCAACGTCGGTCTGGCGTTCACCACGGTAGACGAGGTTGTCACCTACATCAAGGCGCACTCCAAGCTCCAATGGGGCGACGACATCGCGCAGGACAATTTCTGATTTTGCGGGGATGTACGAGTGCGTACATCTCCATTTTTATGCAGAGATTTCGCCTCTGCGGAGGCGACCAGAGGGCTTTG
>OMDM01000276.1_pt1 | contig 23795 bp, 21 predicted proteins | sample 1673801 | NCBI WGS metagenome assembly OMDM01 (sample SAMEA103958127, study PRJEB25191) | human gut metagenome | biome: human-associated habitat [ENVO:00009003]; feature: intestine environment [ENVO:2100002]; material: feces | place: Germany | collected 2013/2015 | reverse complement strand
AGGGCGGCGGCCAGGGCGTTGGCCGCACGGCGCAGCGTCACGGGATCGCGGTGACGCAACAACAGGTTCAGGAGCCGTGCATAGGGCGGATAGAAGAACGCTTTCCGCTCGGCGAGCTGCTGACGAGCCATCGCCTCGTAATCGCCCGCAATCACCTGTTGCAAGACGGGATGTCCCGGCTCAGCGGTCTGGATCACGACCGTTCCGGGATTTTCGCGCCGACCGGCGCGGCCCGCCACCTGCATCAGCAGTTGGAATGCACGCTCCGCCGAACGGAAATCGGGATTGTTGAGCAGATTGTCGGCGTTGAGCACACCGACAAGCGATACGCCCTGACCGTTGAAGTCCTGTAGGTCGAGAAGCTGGAAGCCGCTGAGTTCGGAAGAACGCAACGCCGTTTCTATCTCGTCCTTATAGCACTGCGTACAATGTGCGCCGACTGCCTCAAAGAAATCTCTCCACTGTGTATAAAGTCCCTTTTCCTCAAGTCTTTCTCTGAAAATATCAAGATAACGCGGTTTGAGCGGGCCTGTGTACATCTTCATCTCGTCAAAGTCAGGGAAGTAATCATACTGTCCGACCTCGTGTGAGATCACGGGCTTGTGCGGAATATAGCTTCCGTCTGCGGCGTTAAGCTTGACGGTCTTTACGCCTGTACCGTACTGTATCTGTATCGTACCGCCGCCCTCGTTCTCCGAGCCGTTCTCGCCGCGGATTATTGCGTCATAGTCGTGAACGGTATTAGGCTTGTCGGTCTGGATATGTCCGAGAGGTGCATCACACATAGCATACGACCCTCTGAAAAGTCTGTCACGCGAAAGTCTTACGCCTGCGAAGAAGTCCTCCTGTGGAATTTCGGCAGGCCAGAACTGGAAGTTGTTTGAACCGCTCGTGAAATAGATCGAATGATTTTCACGGCGAAGAATATCAATGATCTCTCCAAGTCTTTCACGACTGCCCCAGAGCTCGTTTCCAAGCGACATCATAACAAATGAAGGGTGATGTGAAAACTCCCTTATTATGCGGATACCCTCGTTTATGAGGTAGTTCTGCTCCTCCTCATTGTAGCCTTCCTCGCCCTTTGCGGCGATCGTTCCCCAGAAAGGAAGCTCAGGCTCCATATATATGCCGAGCTCATCTGCGGCTGTAAATGCGGCATCGGGAGGACAGCAGGTGTGGAAGCGATAGTGGTTTATACCATAGCTCACAGCGATTTTCAGGCGCTCCTTCCACTCATTCACATCGCACGGAGCGTAACCTGTGAGCGGGAATATAAGTCCGTCATGCTTTCCTCGCAGGAACGATTCGCTTCCGTTTACAAGCAGCTTTCTGTCGATATGCGAAAATGTGACAAATCCGAATGTAGTGTTGTAGATATCCTCGCCGCACTGCAAAGTCAGGCGGTAAACATTGCGTTCAAACTCGTCCCAGAGCTGAGCGTTTTCAAGCTTGAACTGAGCTTCAAACGTATCGCCGTCAGCGATTATACTTGCCTTTAACACGCGTATTCCGTCAGGCGCTGTAACGGTTGTCATAATGTCGGCGTTATCTGCGCCGATAACACAGCCTCTTACCGATAAGGCGCCGTCAGCCGATGCGATAACCCTTACGTCGGAAATATAGCTCTTAGGATAGATCTCAATATACATCTTTCCGACAATACCGAGCCAGTTTGTCTGCGTATCGGGGCTTGTCATATGACCGCCGCCTGTCTTATAGCCGACATTTGCAATACGGATAACTATCTCGTGTGTGCCTGCGGTCATATATGAAGAAATGTCATAGCGGTGCGTACTGCAAAGACTGTCGCAAGTACCCACCTCTGCACCGTCTATGTACAGTGTGCTGACTCTTGTGCGTTCCAGCGTTAGCACCGATACAAAGCCTGTCATATCGTTCTCAAGCGTAAGCGAACGCCTGAACCACGCATAGCCTGTAAAGGTGTATTTGTCTGTGAGGTATCCCTCGTCCTTGTTCTTGTTCTCAGCCACCTTTGCGGCATTTGAAAGCGTATCGGGCAAAGTTATACTGTCACTGTAATCTGTCGGTATTGAAGAAAGCTCTTTTTCGCTTATAAAAAGCTCCCACTTTCCGCTTATATCAATCGTATTTATCATAGATGTTTTCCTTTCGTGTGAACGTTTACATTCTTTGCTAATAATACTATAAAGATCTTCCTGTGTCAATAGACGATCGGGAAGAAAATATTAAATATAGTCGTGTAAAGCAAGAAAAAGCCCGTTCAATTTAAATTCAGTTTAAAAAAGGCTAATATAATACTGGTACAGGGTGAACAAAGCCCTATAGATGTTGCTATCTTCGTTTTCATATATTTCCCCAAAACAACGGTGTCCGGCTGTAAAAGGTCGGACACCGTTGTTTTATATTCGCTTTACTCAGAATAGTCAACCCACATCTCGGTAACATCGCCGTCGCCGTTATGCTCTGCATAGATATCACCCATAAGCATCGCATAGGTATAGTCGCCGCACTCCCATACCTCGCGGTAGCGCTCGCGAACCTCCATAACTATGCCTTTTCCGAGCGCCTCGGCTATGTAGATATTGTTCTCATCAAAGCCTGCTATTATCGCAATATGACCGTCGCAACCTATAAGATCGCCGACCTGCAATATTCCGCTTCGCATTACATCCTCGTCAAGCCATACACGTTTTCCGAAATCGGAATATTCATAGTCATAATCGGGCGTATCCCCCGCGCCGACATCACCCAGCGGTACGCCGCCGTTATACAGACACCACGAAACAAATCCCGAACAGGTCATTCCGTTTGCATACTTTGCGCCGGGAACAAGCCCGAATGCGTTCTCCCAGTTTGTGAGCGGTTCGCCCCACGTTGCAGGTCCGTACAATATACCCTTTTTGTCAAGAAGCTCAAACTTGCTGTGAGTAAGATAAAGACCCTTGTGATAAAATCTGCCCTCGCCGTCACAATACGGTCTTTCGGGCTGTGGGTCAAGTCTGCCGTTTTCATAAAAATACGGTATCTTGTAATTAAATTCAAGCGGAATAAATCTTGCCGCCGCTACTACTCCGGCTCTCGTGCCGTAACCTGCGGTATTAACGCGGCTTTCAAGCACCGCATCGATCAGCGCGCCCTCCTCCTCGGTGTACTGTCCTGCCGGTAAAAGCGGCTTATAAGCTGTTATTTTAGGTGCTCTGAGCAAGTCTGTAACGGTAATTTCCACACTGTCCGAAAGTCCGCTCGCAGTAGTTGCCGTTACAGTCGCTTTGCCCGCTTTCAGTGCGGAGATCACTCCGTCATTTACGCTGACTGTTTGCGGCGCGGAGCTTTTCCATGTGACCGCCTTTTCTTTATCACCGGGTTTGCCTACAGTATCCACCTGCGCGCACAGCGAATAATTCATTCCGACATTCATATATGTATCGGTCTTGCCTATTTCGACTGAGGTTACCGCGTCGACTTTTACCGTTATCTTGTCACTCTTTGCAAGCTCACCGCTGTCATTTGTGACATAAACGTAATACTCTCCCCCGGAAAGATCAGCTTCTGCTTCTCCGTCAGACGTTGTGCTCCAATTGTCCGTATCAACGATATCTGTCTGTTCTTTATCGGAAATATAATAACGCAGTCCGTTTTCAGTGTCATCGTTATTTTTGCATTTAAATTTTACGGTACGGGTAAAATCATCATTGATAGTGTCGGATATATCAACGGATACTATAACAGGGAGCGGCAGTGAAAGCGGCTCTTTTTCTTCTGCGGAGTGTGTTGCAGTCACCTGCGGCGATGATATTTCCGCTATGATCGGTTGCCCGCCTTCTATAAGCGCATATCCGCAGTAAAGAGAAATTCCCGTACAAAGTGATATAACAACCGACAAGAACATAATGCCGAAAGATCTGAGCCGATTATGCCTTTTTATCTTTTGCTTTTGTTTATATCCGTCATTGTAAATATCATTTTTTTCTTCGATTAAAGGTTTAGCCGGAGTTTTTAACATGATGTTCAATCCATTCAAGTGTTATTGCATTTTGGCTTTTAAATATAATAAGTATATCACTGAACAACTGAAAAATCAATTAGAAAAAGGTTACAATTTGGTAACAATTTCGATGATAAATTCCCATTTTCAACATTTTATTAGTTTTTTCAAAAAAACTATTGACTTGGAGTTCACTCCATATGATACAATACTCCCGTAGCAAAGAAAATATCGGCGCTCTGCGCATCTATACGCACCGTCACGGGCGCTCGGCGATCTACAATTATCGGGAAAAGGAGAAAAGAAATGTATCTCGAAAAAATCAACTCACCTGCTGACGTTAAGAAACTCAGCACGGAAGAAATGAAAAAACTTGCACAGGAAATGCGTGACGCTCTTATATTCAAGCTCAGCCGTCACGGCGGTCATTGCGGACCTAACCTCGGTTTTGCAGAGGCTACTATAGCACTGCACTATGTTTTCAATTCACCCACAGATAAAATGGTGTTTGACGTTTCTCACCAGACTTATTGCCACAAGATGCTTACAGGAAGAAAGGACGGATTTCTTTACGAAGAGCATTTTGACGATATCTCCGGCTACTCAAATCCCTATGAAAGCGAACACGACTTCTTTACCATCGGTCATACATCAACCTCAATAAGCCTTGCTCTCGGTCTTGCAAAGGCAAGGGACCTGAAGCACGAAACAGGAAATGTCATTGCGGTGATCGGCGACGGCTCACTCAGCGGCGGCGAAGCACTTGAGGCGCTTGACTATGCGGGTGAATTTGACGGAAATCTTATCGTTATAATAAACGATAACGATATGTCTATTGCTGAAAATCACGGCGGTATGTACAAGAATTTAAAGGCTCTGCGTGAAAGCAACGGCAAAGCCGACACAAACCTGTTCACCGCCATGGGGCTTGATTATGTATTCGTAAAGGACGGCAATGACATCGACAGCCTTATTGCCGCATTCAGGCAGGTCAAGGACAGTACGTGCCCTGTCGCTGTGCATATAGTGACCGAAAAGGGAAAGGGTCTGTCCTTCGCCGAGAAAAACAAGGAAGACTGGCACTGGCATATGCCGTTTGACGTTGAAACAGGCAAGGCAAAGTACAATTATGACGGCGAGGATTACGGCGACCTTACCGCTAAGATGCTTCTTGAAAAAATGAAGAAGGATGAAAGCGTATGCGTTCTGACCTCCGGTACTCCTACGGTCAGCGGCTTCTGGAAAGGCAGAAGAGATGAGGCGGGCAGGCAATTTATCGATGTCGGCATCGCAGAAGAAAATGCAGCCGCCATGGCATCGGGTATCGCAGCAGGCGGCGGAAAGCCTTTCTACGGCGTTTACAGCACATTTATACAGCGTACCTACGACCAGATATCGCAGGATATCTGCATAAACAACAGCCCCGTTGCGATAAGCGTGTTTGCAGGCTCTGTATACGGTATGAGCGATGTTACGCACCTCGGTCTTTATGATATCCCGATGCTGTCAAATATTCCGAATCTTGTTTATCTTGCACCCGCAACAAAGGAAGAATACCTTTCAATGCTCGACTGGGCAATTGAGCAGAAGGAGTATCCCGTTGCAGTGCGCGTACCCGGCGGACCGGTGATTTCAGACGGTAAGGAAGTAAAGAACGACTGGTCGGATCTGAACAAGTACGAGGTCACAAAGAACGGCTCTAAAATAGCTGTAATAGCGCTCGGCACTTTCTATCAGCTCGGTGAAAAAGCCGCAAAAGCAATCGAAGAAAAGGCAGGTATAACACCAACTGTCATCAATCCTCATTTTATATCCGGGATCGATAAGGAAACGCTCGAAAACCTGAAGAAAAATCACGATATTGTGATCACTCTCGAGGATGGTATCCTTGACGGCGGCTTCGGTGAAAAGATCGCACGATTCTATGGCAACAGCAGTGTAAAAACACTGTGTTTCGGTCTTGCCAAGAAATTCTACGACAGATACGATGTAAACGAGCTTATGCGTGAGGCTCATCTGACACCCGGGCAGATAGCGGATGACGCAACAGCTCTTCTGAAGTAAATACTGTAATACTGCAAGCGCCCCGTGATTTTATCGGTCATGGGGCGTTTTTCTCTGCCCTGCAAGCATTCGGTAAAGCGGAACCCGCAGATAATCAGGAAAGACCTACAATAATTAAAGCACATTCTATTGACTTAAAACACAAAAAGGTTTATACTTATAAAATGACAAACCGTGTAAAAGAGGTGTGATATTGTGAGCAGACCAAAGAAAAACAGTGCCCGGATACTCGTTGTTGACGACTCCGCCATAAACCGCGAAATGCTCAACGATATGCTGAGCGATGATTATGATATAATCGAAGCGGCAAACGGCGAGGAAGCACTTAATATTCTTAAAGAGCATGTATACGATATTGACCTTGTACTGCTTGATATAATAATGCCTGTAGTAGACGGTTTCGGCGTACTTGATGTGATGAAAAGATATCACTGGACCGATGACACGCCTGTAATAATGATATCCACCGAAACATCGCAAAGCTACATACGCAAGGCTTATGAACTCGGCGTTACAGATTATATCCGCAGACCGTTCGACAGTTTTGTTATCCATAAGCGTGTTTCAAATACTCTTATGCTGTATCGTAAGCAGAAAAAACTGCTCGGCGCACTCGAAGAGCAGATTTATGAGAACGAAAAGAACAACCGCATGATGATAAATGTTCTGGCTCACATAGTTGAGTTCAGAAACGGTGAAAGCGGTATGCACGTTCATCATATAAGGCAGCTTACATCTATCCTTTTGCAAAAGCTGACAGAAAAAACCGATAAATATCACCTCACGGAAAATGATATGTTGCTGATAAGCACCGCCTCTTCTCTACACGATATCGGTAAAATATCCATTGATGATAAAATTCTGAACAAGCCAGGTAAACTGACTGCCGATGAATTTGAAATAATTAAAACTCACTCGATCATAGGCTCGGAAATGCTGTTTGACCTTCACAACACTCATAACTATCCGCTTTTTGACAAAGCATACGAGATATGTCGCTGGCATCATGAAAGATATGACGGAAAAGGTTATCCCGACGGACTTAAAGGCGAAGAGATACCGATATCAGCACAAGTAACCTCCCTTGCCGATGTATATGACGCGCTTACCAGCAACAGATGCTACAAGAAAGCATACCCTCATGAAAAAGCAATGGAAATGATACTTGACGGTCAATGCGGAGCATTCAACCCTTTGCTTCTTGAGTGCCTTAAAGAATGTGAAAAACAGGTGCTTACCGAACTTAAAGATAAGCCTGACAATACGCAGGACGACCAGCTTCTCTTGCGGGCTACCGAGGAGCTGGTCGAAAACAAAGTTTCTTCCGAAAAGCTTAATATCAATTATCATCTGCCTGTTCCTGCAAGAGAACGCTGGAACTTCTTCTCTTCAGGCTCGGATGAGATACAGTTTGAATATGATGCAGTGCTCGACGTGTTGAGACTCACATCACAAGGTGCCGAACAGCTCGGACTTCAGGAAATGACAATGCACCCTAAAGGACTGAGACAAAGCTATATCGGCGAAAATACGATAAACGAAATGCATGAGAGCATAAATAACACTTCTCCGACCGCTCCTATAGTCAGTATGAAGACAAAGCTCTGCCTGAACGGTCAAAACCGTTGGTACAAGATATGCTTACGAACCCTGTGGAGCAGCGAGGAGCACCCGCGGTATACAGGTGTTCTCGGTAGAATAATCGATATCAACGACCGTGAGCTTGCGGTCGTTCAACCCGAATACAGACTCAGCACAGATGAAGACGGAGAAATAAGAGAAACTATAAGCAGGCTCACAAATGTATTTGACGTTGTAAGGCTTGTGGATGTAACCGATAACGAGGTCGTGAGATCCGGCTGCAAAGAGGGAAACGAGGAAATGATAGATGTCTGCCGCGGGCAGAAATGCTATGCTATCTGGGGCAAGAAACAGCGCTGTAAAAACTGCGTTTCTGCCAAAGCTTTTGAAAAACGCGGTCAGATGAGCAAGCTTGAATTTGCCGATGACAGCATCTATCAGATCATATCAAAATATGTAGAAATAAGCGGCAAGCCGTTCATACTCGAAATGATCTACAAGGATAAAGACGGCGTATTACTCGGCGCATACGGTAAGACAGACTTTATGGATAACATAGTAAACTACAACCGACAACTGTACCATGACGCGCTGACCGGAGTTTATAACCGCCGTTATTACGAAGAGCAGACAAAGTCAATGCGTTACATAGATGCAGTTGCGATGCTTGACGCTAATAATTTCAAAGCGATCAACGACCATTACGGTCATGCCGCAGGTGATTGTGTGCTGAAAGCGGTCTGCGACTGTATCAAAAACTGTATAAGAAGCAGTGATATTCTTATACGTCTTGGCGGTGATGAGTTTGTGCTTCTGATGACCAATATCCCCGAAATTATATTCAGACAGAAGCTCAATGAAATAAAGCAAAGCATCTCGGCAATAAAACTCAAAGATTATCCGGATATTAAATGCGCTGCCGCTATCGGCGGTGTGTACGGCATACAGCCGATAGAGAAAGCGTTAGCCGAGGCGGATAAACTGATGTATTTGGATAAAAACGCCTCAAAGGAGTATAAATGACACTTGAAGAATGCTATAAGGCGCTCGGAGGAAACTATGCCGATGTGCTTTCAAGACTTACAAATGATAAGATGATAACAAAATATCTCGGCAAGTTCACCGAAGATACAAGCTACAATGATATTTTCACTGCACTTGACAGCAAAGATTATGAAGCTGCCTTTTGTGCCGCTCATACCCTGAAAGGTCTTTGTCTTAACCTCGGACTTGAAAAGCTGTATAGATCCGCATACAAGGTAACCGAGGCGCTTCGCAATAAAACAAACGAAACGACTCCCGAAATGCTTGACGAAATGAAATCAAATTACAAAAGCGCTATCCTTGCGATAAAACAGCTTTAATTACAGATCCCTGCCACACTTCCTCACTAAAGTGTGGCTTTTTACTTGACGATGACCGCAAAAAAAGGTATAATATTTTCAGACCTCTGACCCTTTTGCCTTTTGGCAAAAGACGGAGCACTGCCGTTTCGGGCGGTGTCGGTATAATTTACGGTATTCAGATATAAACCGGAATGACAAATCCGCTTTTTGAGAAAGGGACAAACAATGACAGTAAGAGAAATGCAGGACGAGATCCTGAGAATAAAGAAAGAAAAAGATATATGCATTCTGGCACACGCATATCAGCGTCAGGATATACTTGATGTTGCCGATTTCGTAGGTGATTCATTTGCACTCAGCCGGATGGCGGCAAAAGCACCGCAGAGCACAGTGCTTATGTGCGGAGTGCGCTTTATGGCAGAAACGGTCAAAATACTATCTCCGCAAAAGAAAGTAATTTTATCCGACAGCAATGCGGGTTGCCCTATGGCCGAACAAATGGATAAGGAGCTCATCTCACAGCTTAAGGAAATGTATCCCGACTACAAGGTAGTAGCTTATATAAATACGACCTCAGAGCTTAAGACCGTGTGCGATGTATGCGTTACTTCATCAAGTGCGGTGAAGATAGTCAAAGAGCTTGACAGTGACAAGATACTCTTCATACCCGACTGCAATCTCGGCGACTTTGTTCACAAGCAGTGCCCCGATAAGACGTTCAAGCTTGTAAGCGGCGGCTGTCCCACCCATCTGCGTATGACGGTCAAAGATGTTGAAAAGGCAAAGGCTCAGCACCCTGACGCTCTCCTGCTCGTTCACCCTGAGTGCGCTCCTGCCGTAACGGCTCTTGCCGATTACGCAGGCAGTACAACAGGCATAATGAACTACGCTAAAAACAGCGATGCGAAGGAATTTATAATCGGTACTGAAAACAGCATTGTCGAACACTTAAGCTTTGACGAACCCGACAAAAAGTTCTACCCATTATCAAAGGATTGCGTATGTCACAATATGCACCTTACAAACCTTGCAACGGTTTACAATTGTGTATGCGGCACAGCGGGCGAGGTCATAGAGCTTGACGAGGACGTAAGGCTCGGCGCGAAACGTTGTATAGACGAAATGTTAAGACTCGGAGATTAACGACCGATATACGGTTTATAATAAAACTGTAATAACCACGTCCGCTTGACTTTTTACGCGGCGTGAATTATAATAGAATAAGCAGAAATTTCCGCCCGAAAAGGCGGTGTTTTTGCAAAAGGTGTAACTGTTTACAATCGAAAGGAATAAAAATTTGAATATTAAAAGAAAATTAGCGGCGATCCTCGCAGGAATAACAGCAATAACAGCATTCTCAGGCTGTTCTATGCTCGGCGGTCAGACCACAAACGCACTCGGAAGCTATGATTTTACAGAAATGAATCTTGTTCAGCTTGACAAGCCCGCAGACGGTCAGGACGTTGCAGTAATAGAAACCAATGTCGGTACAATAACAGCGGTACTCTATGCCGAGTTTGCCCCTAATACGGTAGCAAACTTTAAGAAGCGTGCGGAGGAAGGCTTCTATGACGGAAAGCCGTTCTTCGCTTTGCAAAAGGGCATTTATGCAATAACAGGCGCTTCAAACGATGAAGGTACGGAAGGCATAACCGATGACGGCAAGTACATCGAAAACGAATGCTCCGTAAACCTGTGGCCTTTCAAGGGTGCGCTTTTAGGATACAGCACACAGCAGGGCTATTCAGACAGCCGTTTCTTCTTTACAGGCGCTCTTGAGATAACCGAAGAAAACAAAAAGGAACTCAGAGGCTATACAAATCAGGAAACAAGTGCTCAGGTAATACCGGAAGAGCTTATAACGGCATTTGAAAAAAGAGGAAGCGTTCCCGGTTTTGCAGGTGCTTACACCGTATTCGGTCAGGTGATAAACGGCTTTGACGTGCTTGATAAGATACTCTGGACCGATTCGGACAAGTCGAACATGAAGCCGCTTGAAGATCTGAAAATAGTAAAAGTAACGCTCGATACCTATAAGGATGGAAAGTTCGCAATAGAAGAGCCGACATCGGATAAGTATCTTTCTGCCGAAGAAATTGCTAAAATCCAGAACGAATCAAACAGCACGACAAGCAGTGTAACCGAGGCAACATCGGCAAACTGATAACAAATCGTAACGGTGAAAGGAACCGATAAAATGAGGTTTAAGTCTTTATTCAAGGCTGCGGCGGCGGTAGCGCTGGCAGCAGCTATAATAACAGCAAGCGGCTGTAGCTCACAGAAAAAGGATAACACCGCAGAGATAACTGTAGGTCCGGGCGACACACTTGCCGAAATGACAATACAGATAGGCGAGGAAACAGGCAAGATACGCTTCAAGCTTTTCCCGGAGGTCGCTCCTAAGGGCGTTGACAACTTTGTAAAGCTTGCTCAAAGCGGTTATTATGACGGCAAGACTATCCACAGAGTTATCAAGGACTTTATGGTACAGGGCGGCTCACTCAGAGGAAACGGCACAGGCGGAACTACCGCCGATAAGACCGCAATTCCGCGTGAAACGAACGACCGCATGAGAGCGTATTACGGAGCACTCGGATATGCCGAAGGCAGTGACGGCATCAACAGCCAGTTCTTTATAATAAATAACAAGACACCTTTCGACATAGCAAAAACTGCCGAGAATATCTCGTCAGACCTTAACGAATACAAGGACAGACTGACTGAAGAGGACAAAAAGACATACACCGACTACCTTTCAAAGCTCAATGCGACTCCCGATGATGTAAGGGCAAAATACCTCTCAAACGGCGGTGTATTCAGCATCGACGGAAACTACACAATATTCGGGCAAGCTATTGAGGGACTTGATTTTCTTGACAAGATAAGCGCTGTTGAGGTTTCTTCCGGAAACACAATAGACGATGAACAAGGTATTGCGTCAAAGCCCGCCGTTTCGGTGATAATAAAGAAAATCGAGATTGCGACTATCCCGACAATAACCGAAACCGAGGCTACTACCACAACAAGAAGGAGAATCAGACCTTCTGCCGCAACGACCCCTGCGGAGGTCACGACAGCGGCTGAAACTCCCGCTCCCGAGTCCTCAACAACCAAGTCGGAATAAGTACATAGCGTAATATGACAGACGAATGCGCCCCCTGATTTACATTCAAATCAGGGGACGCATTTTGCTTTGTAAGCTCCGCGTAAAAGCAGTCTGCAAGCGGTTCTGACGGCTTTATATAAGAAGCAGGTCGTGCCGCCGGTAGGCTGACTGCCTACCGGCGGCACATTAACATCAGGTTCGGCTTACTTTCTTCCGAAAAGTCCTTTCTTCTCGTAAGGCTCGCTTGATATGCCTTTGAGCTCATAGCCGGTGGGCTGTAAGACTTCCTTGATTTTGGCTTCGGGAAGCGCTTCTTCGCTGATTATCACGGTTTCGCCCTTGGAGTGGGAGGAGGTCACCTTCTTTACCTGAAAAGCGCCTCTGATAGCGTCGTTTACGTGCGATTCGCACATTCCGCACATCATTCCGTCGATCTTAAGTGTTGTCTTTACCATTGTAAATTCCTCCGTTACTTTATTGATATTACTTTATAGCCGCAGTTCTCAACGGCTTTTTTAAGCTGTTTGTCGGGGACTTCGCCCGATAGCTCTGCTATGGCGATACCGTCTGTGTGGCTCGCTTTGGCAGATATTACCTGAGGTATTGCTTCAAGTGCTGTCTTTACATGATGCTCACACTTCTCACACATCATACCTTTTACTCTGATTGTTCTGGTAATATTTGTGAGATTTTTGGTTTGTACCACCGGTACATTTTGGTACACTATCGGTTTCGCCTTTCTGTCATACTTTGTGCTGTAAATCTTACAGAAATTAAGTCTTAGAGCATTTGAAACAACGCAGAAGCTTGACAAGCTCATCGCCGCCGCACCGAACATAGGATTAAGTGTAAGTCCTAAGGAAACGAACACACCTGCGGCAAGAGGTATGCCGATAATGTTATAGATGAATGCCCAGAACAGATTTTCGTGAATGTTACGCAGTGACGCGCGGGAAAGTCTTATTGCCGCGGGTACATCGGAGAGCCTGCTCTTCATCAATACGACATCTGCCGCATCTATTGCTACGTCTGTTCCTGCGCCTATGGCGATACCTGTATCTGCGGCGGTAAGTGCGGGAGCATCGTTTATGCCGTCGCCTACCATGGCGACCTTACCCTGAGCTTTAAGCGAACGGATAACAGCCTCCTTGCCGTCGGGGAGAACACCTGCGATGACCTCATCAACGCCTGCTTTATCTCCGATAGCCCTTGCGGTGCGCTCGTTGTCGCCTGTCAGCATAACGACCTTTATGCCCATATTTCTGAGCTGACGTATAGCATCGGGGCTGTCTTCCTTTATCGTATCGGCTACCGCGATCATACCGAGCGCCTTACCGTTTCTGCTGAACAGGAGCGGGGTCTTTCCCTCGTTTGAAAGGCGCTCTGCTTCGGCGGTTATTGTATCTGAAAGCTCGGCATTACTGCCGATGAACTTAAGACTGCCGCCGTAGAGGGTTTCGCCTGAAACCGCTGCGGTAAGTCCGTTACCGCTGAGCGCCTTGAAATTCTCAACATTCTGTGCCGTAATGCCGTGCTCGCTGCCGTATACGTTTATTGCCTTTGCAAGCGGGTGCTCACTCTTTGCTTCAAGTGATACAGCAAGGCTTAAAAGCTCGCTTTCGGTCACGTTGTCTGCGGGGATAATATCCGTTACCTGGGGTTCGCCCTTTGTGATAGTTCCTGTCTTGTCGAGGGCTACTATCTGAGTTTTGCCCGCCTGTTCAAGCGAAACGGCGGTCTTGAACAGAATGCCGTTCTTTGCTCCGACACCGTTTCCGACCATGATCGCAACGGGGGTCGCAAGACCGAGTGCGCACGGACAGCTTATTACCAGCACAGAAATTCCTCTTGCAAGGGCGTATGCAAAATCCTGACCGAGGAGCAGCCATACTATCATTGTAATTATTGAAATTGTGATAACGGCAGGTACGAATATACCCGATACCTTGTCGGCTATCTTTGCGATAGGCGCTTTGGTAGCCGCCGCATCGCTCACCATTCTGATGATCTGCGACAGGGTCGTATCTTCGCCGACCCTTGATGCCTTACAGGTGATGAAGCCTGTCTGATTTATCGTTGCCGCCGAAACATTATCTCCGACTGTCTTATCAACGGGAATACTCTCACCTGTCAGAGCCGACTCGTTTACTGCGCTCTCACCGTCTGTCACTACGCCGTCAACGGGTATGCTCTCGCCCGGACGTACTACAAAAATATCGTCCTTTACGACCTCTTCTGCGGGGATAGTCTGCTCAATACCGCTTCTTATCACGTTGGCGGTTTTTGGGGCAAGCTTCATAAGGCCTTTGAGCGCATCGGTGGTCTTGCCCTTTGAGCGCGCTTCAAGCATCTTGCCGACTGTGATAAGCGTTAAAATCATAGCCGCGGATTCAAAATAAAATTCGTCCATATACATCATCACAGCGTCCGCGTTGCCGTGAAGCTGTGCGTCCGTCATCATAAACAGGGCGTACACACTCCATACAAATGACGCACCCGAGCTGAGCGCAACGAGCGTATCCATATTCGGCGAGCGGTTGATAAAGCCCTTGAAGCCGTTCACAAAGAACTTGCTGTTTATAACCATTATAATGCCGCTGAGAAGCAGCTGTACAAGTCCCATAGCCACATGGTTTCCGTCAAACCATGACGGAAGCGGAAATCCCCACATCATATGTCCCATTGAGAAGTACATCAGTATCACAAGGAATATGACGGAGGCTATAAGCCTTTTGCGAAGCTTAGGTGTTTCGGTGTCACGGAGTGAATCGGCGCTATTATCCGCTTTCTTTGCGCCTGTGCCTTTAAGCTTTGCACCGTAGCCCGCTTTTTCGACTGCGGAAATTATATCCTGCGGCGGCGCTGTGCCCTCAACTCCCATTGAATTTGTCAACAGGCTGACAGAGCACGAGGTAACGCCTTTTACCTTTGTCACCGCCTTTTCTACTCTTGCACTGCAAGCGGCACAGCTCATGCCTGTGACATCATATTGTTCCATTTTGACCCTCTTTTCTTTTGTTTTATCTGTATATTATGTCCGTTTTGCGTTACTTCATCAGCTTTTGCAGAGTTGCGACAAGCTCGTCTATGACCTCGTCCTTACCCTCTCTGATATCTCTTGCGACACAGCCGCGTATATGGCTTGCGAGAAGCTCTTTATTAAAAGCGTTCATTGCAGCGTTGACTGCGGCAGACTGTATAAGCACATCGTTACAGTATGCGTCATTTTCAATCATAGCTTCAATGCCGCGCACCTGACCCTCAATGCGCTTAAGGCGGTTCAGAAGAGCCTTTCTGTGCTTTTCGTCCCTGACTGTATGCTTCCTGCAACACGGACAGACGCTCTTTACGCTTGTTTTATTTTCACTCATAGTATTACCTCTGAATTATGATCGGAATTTCAATATACCCTCACGGGGTATTTTTATTATATACCCCATTGGGGTATTTGTCAAGAGTTTTTTAAATAAACAAAAAATCGGCGGGGCGAGCCTCACCGATAACAGATTGTAGAAAAAGTCTGTTTTTGAAATAAACTTCTGATTTATTATCCCTATCCCCAAACCCCTTTCCCCCTTAAAGGGGCTATTTTGCTGGGGCTACCGCCCCTAGACCCTGTTGGGGGCTACGCCCCAAAGCAAGGATGCTTTGATTGCTTGCCAAAAGTTTTGCACGATGCAAAACCAACAGAGCAAGCAATACTCGACATCCCATTTTTGATAACGATAGAGATTTATCGACAGACTGAAACCGCAGGTACGCCTGCGGTTTATCTGTATCTTATTCTATCTTACTGCACTTCCACAATTGTAATATTCTCCCCTGCGACCTCGACCTCAGATAGCAATGCGCTCTTTATCTGTGCCGCCTGAGCGGTATCGAGTCCCTGCGACTTTACAATGATATTCGCACTGTTATCGCTTAGGTAGCAAAGCACATCTTCAAAGCCCTGTGCCTTAAGCGTTGTTTCAATCTTGTTTTCAGCCTCCATAAGGTCGGTCAGCTGCTGTGCGTCCTGTGCGACTACCGCAAGCTCGTCTTTGGTCATATCTCCGCCGCCGTAAATACTCTTGAGTGTTTCCTTAGCCTCTTCTCTGCTTGCCTGCTTGTCAATGCGCGCCTTTGCAAAATATTCCTCACTGCTGTCGGCTACCTTTTCAGTATTGGCAGAAGCGGAAACAATATCGCTGTCCTTTTTGTCGGACACTTTGCCCGTATTGTCGTTTTCATTTGATACAAGCCTTGTATCGCCGTAGTTATCCCCCGATGCGCTCTTACTGCTCACGTTACTCCCTATGGCAAAATTGGCATACAGTCCGACTGCAAGCACAAGCGCCAGACCTGCCGCAACAAGATGCTTTTTGCCAAGTATAAGATTGATTCTCGGTCTTCTCATAACAAATACCTCACTTATGTTGTAATACATATTCTCGATGCGGAAACGTCAAGTGCCGTTTTTACCGCATTGATTACCCTTTCGGCTGTCCGATTGCTTGAAGCTTCGGGACATACCACCGTCACCCCGAGCACCGTGTGCTTATCCTCATCAAGCCTGACCGTGACATTCGGAACATCATCTATCCCGTCCATAGCCGCAAGCATCAGCGTTATGCGCTGTTCAAGCATCTGTTCTTCGGTAAGCTGTGTGTCTGACCCGCTGCCGAAGCTTGAAAGAAAGATAAGCGCGATCGCCGCTATCCCGGCAATGAAAGCTATTTTAAGCAGCTTATCGGATCTCAGCAGTTCTTTCATAATCTACCTTTCTTTTGCGTATCTGACCTTTATATCGTTCCCGACTGCCGACTGTACAAGTGATACAGCATCGGCGATGTATCCATCGTCCGTATTATCATCAAATACAAGCTCGACCTCACTAATAGATATGCAGAATGCGCCGTCAATATGCGCTGTAATATACACCTTGCGGTAAACAAATCCGTGCGAGGTGAGTAGCTCCTCGACCTTTTCCCTGACGGCTCTTGCCGCAGTGACGCGTGCCTGCTCGGAAAGCTTATCGCTGAAATCCACCTGAGGGATATCGGCGATCTTAGTTTCTATGGTAAGTGCGGGGATAACATCGGTGACCGAATTTATCAGGCACACCGAAAAAATACACGCTATCGCAAATGTTATCTGCAACTTGTATTTTTCACACGGTATCAGCATTCTGAGCAGCCCCGCCGCTGCGGCAAGCACGCATATACCGAGCGCCGCCTGCTTTATCTCGCGCCATAAATATCATAAGAGATATCGATATTACCGCCATCAGCAGGAACGATACCAGCATCGCCATAATTATAGAGCTAACCCCCTCGGCGCACTTGAGAAGCCCCGTGAGCTGTGATATGCCGAACAGGTCACTGAACGCCGCCGCCACCGAAAACGCAAGCTTATAGCACAGCACCGACAATATTGACGGCAGTATCAACGCCCCGCCGACTATTATCCCGAACACGCCGAAGTTGTTACGGATAAGCCCTATACCGCCGTACATAACCGACAGCGAATCTGACACAGCGCCGCCGATGAACGGAACACCATTCGACACAGTGAACCTTGCGGCTTTGAGCCCGACATTGTCTGACGGTACTGTGATAAAGCTCTGCATCGCAAGCAGTGCCACGAATATCGTCATAATAAGTCCGAGTATCCATATCACTGTTTTCTTTACCGCTTCGGCAAGCGCCGACAGCTTAAGCTCACTGCACACGCTCCCTGCAAGCGATACACCGAGTATACTCATAGACACCGGCATAAGTATCTTTGACGCAAGCTGAGTAAAGCACTGTGCGCCGCCCATTACCACGGTATTGAACATTGCGGCAGATGTGACGTGTCCGCTTGTAGCGAGTATTCCCGCAAACGCGGGGATAAAGCTTGCAAGGAACACACTGCCCGACTCAAGCGTCTTTGATGCCGCCGCCAGTGAGTCGCTCGCAGCTGTAACGGTAAGAGTGCTGCACGCAAGTACCGATACCACCGAGAACACGGTCTTAAGATTGCCGGAATTATCGGCAAATACATTTGCTGCACTGCAAAGAAGCGTAATGCCGAGAAGTGACACAAGCAGCTTAAGCGGACTTTGTATGCTGTCCCATAACATACCTGTTACATTGCTTACCACCTTATCGAGCGACAATGTATTACTGTCTATGCTTTGCGGTGTTATTCCCGCCGCCGACAGCTGTCGATCAAGCTCCTGCGGTATGTCGGCACTGTAACCGTCAAGTATCGTGCTGTCCTGCGCGCCCGCACAAAACGGCACGGCAAGCATCACAAGCGCCGTAACAAACACCGTAATTATTTTTATAATTGCTTTCATATTTCCTCACTGCAATAGCTGTTTTATTACTTCCGTAAGGCGGTCAAACACCGGCAGTGCGAGCAATACTATTGCAAACTTTCCCGCAAGCTCTATCTTTGCGGCTATCGACTTTTCACCCGCGTCTGCACAGCTGTCTGATGCCATCTGCGTAATGTAGCAGACCGCAAGCGATTTCACAAGCACGTCCGCGTATGATGAATCGGGGTCTGCTATCTGCAGGTAGCCGGATATAGTTTCTATAACAGGCTTTACCGCCGTTACCGCCGCACCGAGCATAAGCATTCCCGTGATAAGCGTAATATACACGCTGAACTCAGGCTTGTACTGCCTGAGCACCACCGACAGCACCGCGCCGATAATTCCCGCACCGACAAATGCGATAATGTTCATATTCCCGTCCTTTTGAAGTCTAAAGATTGAAGATATTTTTTATCGTATCAAACAGGTTGCTTATCTCTGTCACTATCATCATAAGCACGACAATAAGCCCCGCGATAGTGGTCATCATAGCCTGCTCTTCTCTGCCCGAGCGCTGTAAAAGCTGATTTAACACGGCTACGACGATCCCTATCGCCGCTATCTTGAAAATAAAATCTACATTCATATCACACCGCCGCTTTCTATATCAGCATTATGCCTACCGCCGCTCCCAGCATTATCCCGAGTGTGCGGTAAAGCCTGCCTTTGCGCTTTTTTTCTTCGCTTGCGCTTTCAAGCACGCTCTCAAGTCTTGTCTGTGCAAGAGCTAAAACGGCAGTTTCTCCCTCAGTATTGCTTTTACCGATATTTCTGCCAAGCTCTGATAAAATATTCCTTTCTTCCGCTTTCAGACAGCAGCTTGTGTTCACACAAGCATCCCACTCCTCGCTGATATTTCCGCCACTTTCGCAGACTGCTATCAGTTTGTCCGAAATATAGCAACGTGATGTTTTGCACTGCGCTTTCAGCATTTCGTCAAGCTTATATCCGTTATAAGTGACATAAGCCGTCATATTCCGAAAAAGCGAGATGTACGCCGATATAACCTCGCAACGTTGTGACAGTCTGTCCGAAAAATACGCTCCCACAGCCGCACCGCTGAGTGTTGTAAGCATAAATATGACAATGCTTATCATAACGTGCACTCCGCCATAACTTCGGGCGTAATGATCTGCTTCACGGCGGTTATCCTATGATTCCGGAGTAGTGCAATATGTTGTATTGCTCCACTGTCAACGATCGCTTTTATCCCCTCGTTTGCTAAAGCGGTTTCAATACTGTCCGCATGAGCCGTCATAATAAGCCCGACACCCGAGTTTATAAGCTGTCTTATGCTTTCAGCGTCCACTCCGAGCTCATCGGTCACAATATAGTCAGGCGACATACATCTTATCGCCCTTATTATGCCGTCGGACTTTCTATAACCGCTGAACACGTCCGTCATAAGCCCTACATCAAGGCATGGTTTTCCGTCATACACCGCCGCGATCTCCTGTCGTTCGTCAATAAGCGATATCCTGAACCGCCCGCCGATACCCCGACATAGATCGCGCAGTACCGTAGTCTTACCGCTGAGCGGTCTGCCGATTATCATCAGACCCTTGCTGCCGACATCATCAAAAAGCGGTAGCAAGTCCCTCGCCGCCCCATAGTGCTGTCTGGCTATGCGGATATTCAGGGAGCTGATATTCTTCACTGTGTGCAGTCTGTCACCGCTGTACACGGCACTTCCGCAAATACCCGCCCTATGACCGCCGTACAGCGTTATAAAGCCGTTTGCTATATCCTTTTCATATGTATGGACTGAGTTCTGACAAATTGCGCTGATACACTCACTGATAAGTGCACTGTCAGCAGTGACCTGCATAATATGATTTCGGTCACCTGTACGGATCATAAGCGGCGCGCCGCATTTTATCCGTATCTCCTCGGCAACAAGCTTTATCGACTCCGGCACAGAACATAATGCGGGAAAAACTCTCGCTATCGGTCGAATTGCAACGTCATATTCATTTGTTTTACTTTCTATCATTTTTTCATATCCTTTCGGCTTGTCTTTTTTGTTTAGTAAAGTCTATGCGCGAGGGTATAAAAAAAGAACGCATGATCTCTCATGCGTTCCCGGTAAGTTATTCATTTATCAAAGTTCAAATCTATCGGTAAGCGATTTCAGTAATGCCGCCTGACCGCTCAGCTCCTCACTTGATGCTGCACTTTCTTCCGCGGTTGCGGTATTGCGTTGAATAACGCTTGCTATCTGCTCAACACCTTCGGTTATTTTCACAAGCTCCTCGCTTTCGGCATTTGCGTCTTCTGTGATACTGCTTACAATGCTTACAGCCTCGTTAGCGCTGTCTACAAGCGTTACCATAGCGTCTGCCGTATCTGTTGTCAGCTCTGTTCCGTTTGTGACAGCCTCAACAGTATGTTCTATAAGCTGTGATGTAAGCGCCGCCGCATCTGCGGTTTTGCCCGCAAGGTTTCTTACTTCATCGGCAACGACCGCAAAGCCCTTGCCTGCCTCACCGGCTCTTGCCGCCTCGACAGCAGCATTGAGCGCGAGTATATTTGTCTGGAATGCAATATCCTCGACCGTCTGAATAATCTTTTTGATCTCTCCCGACTTGTCGCCGATCTCCTGCATAGCCGCTGAAAGCTTGTTCATACTGTCATTACAGAGATTTACCTTTTCGCCCATCTCAGTCACTATCACATTTGCGCGATTTGCATTGTCGGCTGTGGTCTTTACGTTTCCGGATACAAGCTCACAGTTCGACGAAAGCGTATCGATAGCTCCCGCCTGCATAGCCGCACCGTCAGAAAGCTCCTGTGCGCCTGCCGCAAGCTGTGCAGAACCCTCTGATACCTGACCTGCCGCTGTTTCAATCTGTGTGAGCGTATCTTTAAGTGCGCTCTGTATCTTTATCATTGAAGCTTTTATATCGGCAAAATCCCCGTTATATTGCAATGTTATCTCATTGTTGAAACGGCCTTCCGCCATCTGTCCGAGCTTCATATCGATATCCGAAACATAGTTCTTAAGCATACCGTTAGCTTCTTCGATGGCAAGGCAGGCAGAGCCGATCTCATCGTTTTTGCGATATCCGCTCTTATATGACAGCTGACCGTTCTTCATCGAATCAGCCGCCTTATTGATTTCGCTCATTGGTTTAAGCTTACGGTTTATCTGAATGTTAAGTACAATCGTGCTTATCACAGTAAGTATGACAAGTACTGAGATGAATATTATAACCAGCCACATCTCGCTAAAATAGAAAGTATATGTGTCCTGTGCGTAAATTATTGTCCATCCATAGTCGCCGACGTTTTCCTTTGCATAGATTGAAAGCTGACCATTTTCATCTGTGCCTGTATATATCCTTCCGTTCTCATTTCCGGCGATCGCCGCAATACTTGTATCGGAAGCCTTTGTATAATGTTCGCTTTCATCATTATCTAATAAGGCAGATATGCGTCATTTCTGTGTACGACAATATCTCCTGCGGCGTCGATAAGTATCGGGTAATATCCGCCGTTGACATTGGACTTTGCTATATCAATGACAGACGTTACAAAGATATCGGCGGCAACTACCGAAATATCGCCGTTATCGTGGAATATCGGCTTTGAAAGCGTTATTACAAGCTCTTTTGTCTTGACATCGATATACGGATCGGAAACAACCGTCTTTTTAGCTTCAACCGCCTTTGTGTACCAGTCACGGTCGGTAGGGTCGTAATTTTCTGCGGCAGCATCCCAGCCGTCAGAGAATACAGATGATTGCTCGTCATATCAATGCTGGATACAGATGATTTATCCGACTTTCCGATGTAGAACACATATACCTCGTCTGAAACCGACTGCATATCGACAAGAAAACCATAAGCCTTGTCGAAATTATCGGCATCGTATTTACCGCTGTCAACAGCCTCTGCTAAGTTATCCATCATAAATGCTTATCGAACCATGCCGTTATGTCAGAGGCTCTCTTGGATGTCTGCGCAACGAATATGCTGTGCTTGCTGTTTATCGCATTCGTTATCGATGTAAAATACGTCAGGAGCAGTATCATTACTGCAGTTATACAGAATACAAGCTCTACACAGTGTCTTAAGCTTCTTTGTATGCCGTTGTTTTTTTAGCGGCGGCAGATGATGCTTTATTCATTTACATTTCCTCGTATGCTTTCTTAGTAATGGCTTGGACGATTTATTACTTATCGGAAACAACCGTTCTTATATGAAGCTCCTCGAGCTGTTTGTTGTCAACTGTTGAGGGACACTGCGACATAAGCTCGCTTGCGTCCTTTACCTTCGGGAAAGCAACTACATCTCTCAGGCTGTCTGCACCGCAAAGGAGCATCGAAAGCCTGTCAAGACCTATGCCAAGACCGCCGTGCGGAGGAGCGGCATACTTGTATGCGTCAACAAGGAAGCCGAATTTCTCTTCAATTTCCTTATCTGTAAGACCGAGCAGTCTGAACATTCTCTCCTGAAGCTCAGGGTCGGTTATACGGATAGAACCACTGCAAAGCTCAATGCCGTTGAGTACAAGGTCGTAAGCCTTTGCTCTTACCTTGCCCTTGTCGGTGTCAAGGTATTCAAGGCACTCTTCCATAGGCATCGTGAATGGGTGGTGCATAGCAAGCCAGCTTTCCGATTCATCGTCCCACTCAAAGAACGGGAACTCGGTTATCCATAAGAAATTGTAGCCGCTGTCGGGTACAATGCCTATCTGCTTGCCGACCTTAAGACGCAGAGCACCGAGTACAGGGAGCGTCACCTTATTCTTATCGGCAACAATCAACACTACATCTCCCTTCTCACAGCCGAGGTGCGAAAGGATAGCGTCAAGCTCGCCCTCTTTGAGGAATTTTGCAAACGAGCAGTTCGGCGCATCATCATGCCAACGGATATAAGCAAGACCCTTAGCGCCGATACCCTTTGAGAACTCGGTCAGCTTGTCGATCTCTTTTCTTGTGAGAATGCCTGCGGCGTTCTTTGCAACGATAGCTCTTACACTTCCGCCTGCGGCAATTGCCGAGGAGAATACAGAAAACTCGGTATCCTTAACAATATCGGACAGATCCTGTATCTCCATTCCGAAGCGTGTATCGGGCTTATCCGAGCCATAACGTGACATAGCGTCATTATATGTCAGTCTGGGGAGCGGAGTTGTGATATCAACATCAAGAACATCCTTCATCAGCTTCCTGATAAAGCCCTCTGTAAGTTCAAGTATCTCATCAACGTCCATAAATGACATTTCAAGGTCGATCTGTGTGAACTCGGGCTGTCTGTCCGCACGCAGATCCTCATCTCTGAAGCATCTCGCAAGCTGGATATAACGGTCAAAGCCCGAGATCATCAGTAACTGCTTATATATCTGGGGCGACTGGGGAAGCGCATAGAACTTGCCATCGTGAAC
>OMDM01000256.1_pt1 | contig 25103 bp, 22 predicted proteins | sample 1673801 | NCBI WGS metagenome assembly OMDM01 (sample SAMEA103958127, study PRJEB25191) | human gut metagenome | biome: human-associated habitat [ENVO:00009003]; feature: intestine environment [ENVO:2100002]; material: feces | place: Germany | collected 2013/2015 | reverse complement strand
GTGGAAGTGCACGTCCCAGTAGCGCTTCATCTCGAATTTGCCGTCCTTGTAGGTGAAGTAGTGCGCCGGCGGCAGCTTGTAGACACCCTCGAAGAAGGTCTCCTCAGTCGCCGAATACTGCAGCGTCATGTACGGACGCAGAGCCTTTTTGTTGACCGCCTTGTGGAAGTGCGGGTAGTCCAGGAAGCTCTTGATCTCGGAACCAAAGAGCACGCCCGGAGCGCCGTCGCCCGCATCGGCCATGGGATAGTAGTAGAGCGGCTTGATGCCAAAGATGTCGCGGGCGCCAAAAAGCTTGTTCTTCTTTTTGTCCCAGATGACGAAGGCGTACATACCGCGCAGACGATCGAGTACGGCCTCGCCCCACTCCTCGTAGCCGTGCAGGAGGCTCTCGGTGTCGGCGCCGCAGTGGAACTTGTAGCCCTTGGCCTCGAGCTCGGAACGGAGTTCTTGGAAGTTGTAGATCTCGCCGTTGAAGACAATGACGACGCTGCCGTCCTCATTGGCCATGGGCTGAGCGCCGGCCTCGGTCAGGTCGAGGATCGACAGGCGGCGGAAGCCCAGGGCAACGCGGCCGTCGATAAACTGACCGCCCATGTCGGGACCGCGATGGACGATGCGGTCCATCATCTTGGTGAGCACCTCGGATTGGTTATCCGTCCCACCGACAAAACCGACAAAACCGCACATATACTATCCCCTCTGCTGTTGCTGGGCATCAAATCGAATCAGTAGCTTTTGAGTATACCCGAGGGCGTAAAGAGGGACGGAATGTTCAGGCAATCTCAACTGAATCAGCTCCGCTGTGACACGCGCCAGTTACCTTTAATGGATATGAGGTGAATGAGGCGATTGTTTTGCTATACTCTCTCCGCACGGGCGATTGGCGCAACGGTTAGCGCAGGTGCTTTACACGCACAAGGCTGGGGGTTCGAATCCCTCATCGCCCACTTTTCGCAACGCCGTGAAAAATCAAGGAATCGCATATCATCCCGCGTAATATCAACGCGCGCACCCGTGTTTTGCCCACATTCCGCCCACGTTTTGTTTGTGTTTTGCCGGAAAGTCCACGTAATAGCGAAATCCCCCAAGCCCAATGGGCCCGGGGGATTTTCGTATACGCGAGAAAAATCGCGAAAAGTCTTGGTTTACTTGCCCTTGCCGAACGCGCGCAGGTGAATACCGTTCCAATCGGAGCTGACGGTCAGCGGAGTGGCGGCGTTCATGCCGGCGGTCTTGGCCGCGGACTGCACGGTGCTGGAGCTTGCGGCACCCGGACGTCCCGGCTTCGGGGTGAGCACCCACAGCGGGCCGTCATCGCCGAGAACCGCATAAGCATCGACAATGGTGTCGGCCAGTTCGTCCTCGTCATCGCCATCACGCCACCAGATGATCACACCGTCGACTGCGGAGTCATAATCCTCGTCGACCAGCTCCTCACCGGTCAGTTCCTCGATCTTGGCGCGGATCGAGTCATCCACATCATCGTCCCACAGCCATTCCTGTACCAGGTCGCCGGCGTGGAAACCGAATTCTTCAGCGTTATCAGATGCCGTTTGATTCACGTTCGTCAATATACCAACACTGCTCGAACATATACGTTACGAACGCCGGAATCGCCCACTTTTCGAGATGAAACGGCGATTTCCGCCTGTATCACGCCTATCTCCTTCCGCCGCACGCTCATTGCTTGACGGTGCATTGCGGCAGTGAACCGCCTTTACCATCGCGGATGGCGACCAGCGCGTCGTACGCCTCGTCCAACGTGCCCACCTTCACCACGTGGAGGCCCTGTGGCACGTGCCCAACCACGTCGGAGCAGTTGGATTCCGGGGCAAGGAACCACGTGGCCCCGTCACGCTTCGCGCCGATCATCTTCAACCGGATGCCGCCGATCGCGCCAACCTTGCCTTTGGCGTTCATCGTGCCGGTACCCGCGATGGTCTTCCCGCCGGAAAGCTGCTCTCCGGTCACCTTGTCGATCAGACCGAGCGTGTACATCATGCCCGCGGACGGGCCGCCGATGTCGTCGACGTGCATGGACACCTTCATACCGGACACGTCATAACCGTGCGCCTTGAGGAACCGCTTCGCGGCCGTGGCCGCGGCGTTCTGCGATGAGGACATCTCCTTGTTGCTTTCCTTCGCATAGTCCTTGGCGCTTTGTCCGACGGGGAACACGGCCTCCTGCGGAATCACCGTGGCCTTCGGATTGGCCCATGCCAGCAACGCCTGCGCGTTGGTCACAGGATATCCGGGAACGCCTGAGGCGTTGACGGTGACGAGCAGTAGTTTGCCGGAGTCCTTATGCGTCTTCACGCCGGACACGTCGATGACCTGCTTGCCTTCGACTTTTCCGAGCACGTCCTGGGTCGGTCCCGGCTCCTGCACCACGTACGCGCTGGGCGCAATAAGCACCAGCACGCAGAGCACAGCCACGATCGGTCCGGCGAGATATCGCCAAGGGCGAACATCGAACCACCGTCCGACCTGACGCCAACGTCGTCTGATACGTGGCAGAAGGCCTTGAGACGACCCGTTACGTGTGCTTTTGGCGTGAACTCGCTGTGTTTCCTGCATATCGGCCATGCCTCCCATACTATGGAAGGCAACGAACTTAACAATCGCGTGGAACAAAGGCAGGAAACGGTATGGATGAGAATGCGATCCGCCAGTGGCTTATCGATTGCTTCGGACCGATTCAGGGCGAGATGGCATGGAACCAGCTTTCCAACATGCCGGAAGCCGTACGCGACCAGCTGATGAGTCAGGATCCGAGCACGCTGCCCAAGCCCGAAGAGGTCAAGTCCATGATGCAGGCGTTCACCGCCGGCGGACTCAACACCATGGGAGATATGCAGCAGGCCGTGGAACAGGGGCCGATCAACATCAAACTGGCGAAATCGCTCGCGTTGCAGCAGGCGAATGGTGCCGGATCGGACAGCAGCGTGAACGCCGAAACCGGCGAAATCGCAAGACGTGCCATCAGCGAGGCGAACCTGTGGCTTGATACCGCTTGCGAGTTCAACCCGGCGCAAGGCGAGACGCAGCTGCTCACCCGCGCCGGCTGGGTGGAGGACACAATCGACGCGTGGGCGCAGTTCGCCTCCCCCGTGGCCGAATCGATGAACGACGCTCTGGCTTCGATTCTGTCGCAGCGTTTCGGCGACGGCGAAATCCAGACCGAGATTTCCGGGGTTTTCGCAGGCCCCATCGAAATTCCGATTCCGGACGAGATGAAGAATCCGGCGAAGCTGATGCGATTCGTCGGCAACACGTCGTTCGCCATGCAGTTGGGGCGTGCCGCCGGCGACCTGTCCCATGAGGTGCGCGGCAGCTTCGATCAGGGCATCGCGCTGCTGAAGAATCCCGCCGGCGGACTGATCGTGCAGAACGTGACCGAATACGCGAAGTCGCTGGACATCGACGTGAACGAAGTGATGGGCTATCTTGCGCTGCAGGAGCTTGCGCATGCCAGGCTGTTCGCCTCCGTGCCGTGGCTGATGCCCCGCTTCGAGGCGCTGCTGGGCAAATACGCGCGTGGCATCACCATCGACATGGATGCCATGGAGGAGCAGATCCGTGAGGCGGATTCCATCGATCCGGATTCCATGGCCAGCGCGGTGAACATCACCAAGGTGGCGTTCCCGGACACTCCGGAGCAGAAGCAGGCCATGAAGGCGTTGGAGAATCTGCTTGCCTTGGTGGAGGGCTGGGTGGATGCCGTCGTGTGGCGTGCGGGCATGGCGCATATTCCGCATATCGAACAGCTTCGTGAGATGTTGCGCCGCGAACGCGCCATCGGAGGCCCTGCGGAACGCACGTTCGAAAGCCTGATGGGCATGCAATTGCGCCCCAAGCGCATGCGTGAGGCGGCCGCGCTGTGGGAAAGCATCGGCGCGCAGGAAGGCCCCGAGGCGCGCGACGCGAAATGGTCGCATCCGGATCTGCTGCCGCAACTGCCGGACGAACAGTCCGAGGATAACTCCAACGAAGAGAACGGCGCCGCATCCGCCACTACCGGTACGGAACAGACCACGGCGCAACAGGATATTCCGGACAGCATCGATTGGGATGCCGAACTGTCCAAGCTGCTCGACGAGGAAGAGCACAAGGGCGATGACGCCGATGGCACGAACGACGCCGACGGTACAGATGACGCCGGCGATACGAACGCTTCCGGCGACCCGCAGTCACCGGAAGAAGCGTGATTTCCTGCGCCCGCGATCGGACCCATCGTCTTCGCGGGCGCGCGCATAGGACACGTCGAGTGTGTCTTCGGCACGCGTGACCGCCACGTACATCAATCGCCGTTCCTCTTCCAGAAGGTCGCCTTCGGGCGGTGAACCGTATGGAATCAGCCCTTCGGAGCACCCGATCAGGAACACGTGTTTGAATTCCAGGCCCTTGGAGGCATGGATGGTGGAGATGGTCACGCCTTTAACGTCGCCGCCTGCGCCAAGTGCTTCCAACATGGCCAAGCGGGTCTGAGCGTCATCCGCGAGCGCGGAGTTCTGCCATCCGCTGTCTCGTTTGACGCGGTAGCGCAGGTGTTGTTCGCCCAGTGCCCGGCAGAGGATTTTCTGCTGCGCGTTGACTCGGGTGAGGATGGCGCAGTCGCCCGGAGATGCTCCCTCGTCCACGAGTCTGCGGATGCGTGCAGCCACGCCCCGGGCTTCTTCGAGATCGCTGTTGTAGACGGTTTGCGCGACTCGGCGGCCTTGGTCTCGCTTGGAGTTGAGTTTGAGATAGTCGGCGCGTTGCGGTGAGGCTTCGAGCACGCGGTTGGCGTAGTTGACGATCTGCGGGGTGGAACGGTAGTCGTTGTTGAGTCTGACGTCGGCGGTGAGGGGTCCGAATTCGGAGGCGAAGTTGAGCAGGTTGTAGCTGCTGGCTCCGGCGAACGAGTAGATGGTCTGTGCCGGGTCGCCGACCACGCAGATGTTGCGGTTGTCACCGAGCCATCGGGTGAGCAGCCGATGCTGCAGGGGCGAGACGTCTTGGTATTCGTCGACGGTGAGCCATGTGATGCCGGAGCGGATGCTGGCCGCCACGTCTTCGTCGCTTTCGATGAGGTGGCAGGTGATGAGCAGGATGTCGTCGAAGTCGATTTCGTTGCGATTGGTTTTTTCGGTTTCGTAGGCTTTGTAGACATCCACGAATTGGCTTGGTTCCAGTCCTGCCGGCGGCTGGTGGTGGATGGCCGCGCAGACGCGTTCATAGTCTTCCGGCGCGATGAGCGAGATTTTGCACCAGTTGATTTCGGCTTGCAGGTTGCGCACGGTGTCGTCGTCCACCTGCTGGGTGGTGACTCGGCGTAGGGAATGTTCCACGATTTCGCGCGGATTGCGTGAGATGAACGGCATGGGCCCTTCGCATACGTCTGGCCAGATCCGACGGAGTTGCTGTAGTGCCGCGGAGTGGAAGGTGGCGGCTTTGACGTCGGATGCGACGTCGAGTTGGGATAGTCTGTTGCGCATTTCCGCGGCCGCTTTGACGGAGAAGGTCACGGCGAGCGTGGCGTGCGGATCCCATGCCTTGATGGCGCATGCGTAGGCGATTCTTCGGGTGACGGTCCGCGTTTTGCCGGCACCTGCGCCGGCGATGATACGGACGGGTCCGCGCACGGCGGTCGCCGCCATGCGCTGCGCATCGTCCAGTCCGTCGAGAATCGCTTCCGCTGTTGCATCCATATGCTCCATTGTGGCAGATTGCGTGACGAGACGGACGTCATCGGCGCGATTAACCGTGAATTCGTGGCAAGTCGCGCCCTTATTAGCCTTCAGTGTGTATTAAGGTTGGAATTGTGACCGAACGAAGCAGATTTATGATGGCCGCCTTGGCGAGCGCGGCGATGCCGAACGCCACCATCGCTGGCACGCGTGACAGCGAGCAGGTCAACGCCACCGACAAGGGGTATGGCATTGATCATGCCGTGGTGCAGGACGCCGCGGGCAAGTTGTATGACACGTTCGCTTCGAACACGCCGAAGGGACGCAAGCGTCTCGCTGGTCGCGTGCGTGCCGCGCAGACGTTGATGGGCAACCGCGAGTTGGGCGGATTGGGGTTCGACGTCGATCGCGTTCTGGCGTTCTCCAACGGCGAACAGGAGAGGTCCGTCACAGGAGACGTTTCCGTGATGATCGCCACGCATCATGATGGTCAGGCACGTCCGCTGACGCTGCTGACGTTGGACGACTGTGCCAGCGTGGGCACCGCGTTGGGCGCGATACACCGTCTTCGTCCGGATTTTCTGCAGGAGGCCGGCTATCCGGTGTTCTCCACGGGGCAGATTCGCGCGCAGCTGACCGCATGGATCAAGCGTTTGCGTCAGGCTGGCCATGTGCCGCAGGAAATCACGACGAGCTGGTCCGACGTTCTTGAAACGGACGGCCTGTGGTCGTTCGCCACCTGTCCGGTGCATGGTGGCCTGTCCGACGGCGATGTGCTGTTCTCGGGCTCGTCGATCACCGCCATCACGAACTGGCAGGATATGCAGGTCAATGATCCGGCACGTGATTTGGCGTGGATTTTCTCCAAGCTTGACGAGAACCACCGTAATGCGTTGCTCAGCGCGTATGGACGCATGCTGGGCAATCGTTTGGACGATCTGATCATGCTGCGCGCCAACCTGTGGCTGCAGATGGAACAGGTGGGCGATTTCATCAGCGCGTTGAATCAGGCCGATAGCGTCAAGATCATGCAGTTCAAGGCGCAGGTGGAGCGTTTGGCTCACCAGTTGGGTATGCTCACCGCGAAGAACCACAGGCCGAGCGAGACGCGTCAGGACGAGCAGAAGGCCGGCAACCGTCCGCCGAGCACCATCACCGTGAGCACGTTGCTGGACGAATCGGAACGTCGCAGGCAGGCGGCGGCGCAGCAGAATAACGATGCCGACGCGACCGGCGAACGTCATATCGACGCGACCGGCGAACGTCATATCGACGCGACCGATATGGATGATGACAGGACCGGCGATTTCGACGTCACCGGCTCCCAGCCCGTCCGTAAGACGAAGCAGATCGTCGATGACGCCACGGAAGCGTTCGATGTGACTGCCGCCGAACATATCGCCTCCGCCGGCACGGTTTCCGGCAGTGCCGATTCGGACGATACGAGCGAACGTGAGGAATCCCCCGTCAGCACGTTCGTTCCGGAGCAGTCCGCGAGGGAGCGTCACGAGTCGTTGCCGTCCAGTTCGACCATTGTGATCAGCACGTTGCAGACCGCCGATGGCAGCGACGACACGAACGAGGAGGAAATTCCTCAAGCCCATAGCGAAGCGGCGACCATGCTCATTCCGCTGCTCGAACGCGATGAGGCCACTATGCAGAAGGCCAAAGCGGAGGTCGACCGGCTGCAGGCCGAGGACGCCACCGATGAGAAACCGCGCGTAGAATAAGCGCATACATTGCAAACGACTTTGCACACGAACACCCTTACAAGGAGCATCATGGATATCGAACTGGGCATTCAGAACGTGGCACGCACCGTCACCTTCAGCACCGAGCAGAGCGCCGACGAGGTGAACAACGTCATCGCCGAGGCCGTGGAGAATGGCAAGACCATCAACCTGACCGACGACAAGGGCCGTCGCATCGTGGTGCCGGCCGGTTCTCTCGGCTATGCCATCATCGGTTCCGAAACCAAGCACGCCGTCGGCTTCGGCAATCTCTGATCGTCACCTGCAAACGCGTTGGACACGTTCCAAATGAAAAAGACGTCGGACCATATCAGGTTCGGCGCCTTTTTCATATTCGATTCATGTATCCGGTTCACGCTTGGAAATTCCATATCCGGATTTCATGCGGCATGTGAGCTGCCGACGCGACCGATCAAATCCACACCCCGATGCAGGATTTCGCGTACGGTGTCGTCGTCGGTAAGGTTCTCGCCCAGACCGTTCGGCTTGCCTTTGCCATGCCAGTCCGAGCCGCCGGTCACCAGCAGATCGTGCCGTGCGGCAATCGTCAGCAATCGTTCGCGCTGTTCCGGAGGATTGCCGCGATGCCATATTTCCAAGCCGTCCAAGCCGTCGGCGATCATCGCGTCAAGCTGCTCGTCGGACAGCAGCCGGCGGTTGCGTTGCGGATCGCCCGCATGCGCGGCGACCACCACACCGCCCGCCCCCTTGACGGCGGCGATGACCTCGTGCGTCGACGGCGACGGCGTGGGAATGTAATACTTGGATTTGGCGCTCACCGCGTCGGCGAACGCGTCGGAACGCGTCTCGTACACGCCCGCCGCGACCAGCGCGTCGGCGATGTGCGGACGGCCGATTGTGGTGCGCTCCCCTTCCTTCACTTGGGCGAGCACATCGTCCCACGTAATCGGAAAATCCTGCGACAGCCGCTCAACCATGCGTTTCGTACGATGTAATCGCGCCGCACGCGTGTTGGCGAACATGCTGGAAATATGCTCGTTGGACGGATCGTATTGGAAGGCGAGCATGTGCACGGACACATCTTCGTCGACGGCGGTGATTTCCGTGCCCAGCAGCAACGGCAAACCGATTTCCTCCGAGGCTTCCGTCGCCTCGCCCCAGCCGGCGGTGGTGTCATGGTCGGCAATCGCCACACCATGCAAGCCAAGCTTCCTTGCCTGCTCCACCAGCGTGCGCGGCGTCTCCGTACCGTCGGAAAAGACGGTATGGCAATGAATATCCCAACCTTGTGCGGGTGGTTCCGCGTAACTCACGTGACTCATATGACTATCGTAAGCTCGAATCCGCGGTTTTTCGCGTAGACTGAGACATGACAACGTTTGTATTTTGATTTTCCAAGGATTGACGATGAGCGATTTTGAAGGCCAGGCCGCTGTGGACGCAGCCGATGACGAAACGAGCGTCGGCACAGCCGTCGCCATGGACGACGACTACACGAAGCCGCGCGGATGGCGTCACGGCGCCACGTGGACGTATCTGATCATGCTGCTCGCTTCGGCGGTGGCATTGCTCGTATCGTTCATTCTGTCGGCGGACACGCTGAAAATGGCACGCAATCCCGGGCAGAAGCTCAACTGCGATGTGAACGCCGTGCTGTCCTGTTCCACGGTGGCCGAATCCTGGCAGGCGGAAATCGTGAAGTTCGCCGGATTGAGCTTCCCGAACGCGTTCTTCGGCATTGCCGCCGAATCGGTGTTCGTGACGATCGCGGTGATCGGATTGTCCAAGGTGGCCGTGCCGCGTTGGTTCGCGCTGTGCACATGGCTTGGAGGCCTTGCCGCGTTGGCGTATTCGTATTGGCTGACCACGCAGTCGCTGTTCGTCATCAACGCGATGTGTCCGTGGTGCCTGGTGCTGATGTTCTCCACCACCGTGCAGTTCATGGCGTTGTCGCATGCCACGGTGGCCGTGCAGGATATGCCGTCCGGTCATGCTGGATTGCGCAAGTATTACCGGCTGAATTTCGATCTGATGGTCGATGTGGTGTGGATTGTGGCGTTGATCGTGGTCATTCTCGTCAAGGATGGCCCGATGTTGTTCGCCTGATACGGTTTGCATAGAACCTTTTACGATGAAGGCCGACCCTGCGTGGCCGGCCTTTTGCCTATCCGCTTTTCGTTTGCTGCCGCAGCGGTTACAGCAGTTCGATTTTGCCCACGATGGTGGCGCTGCCGGTAAGCTTCACGTCTTCGTCGGTCACGTCGACGCGCAGGGTGCCGCCACGTACGGTGATGGTCCAATGGTCGATGCCGGTTTTGGCGCGCAACGTGATGGCGGTGGCGCATAGGCCCGTGCCGCACGACAGGGTTTCGCCGCAACCGCGTTCGTTGACGCGCATGGTGGCCTCGCCCGCATCGTCGCCTTCGCTTTGCTCGTCGATGCGCACGAACTCCACGTTCTGGTCCGACGGAATCTCGGGCGCGACGACCGGCTTGGTGACCAGATCAAGGTCTTCGACGTTCGGCAGGCTGGCGAACGCGTCCTCAAGAACGGCCACGACGTGCGGATTGCCCATGTCCACGAACGTGCCACGTGCGGAACCGGACGTGCCCGGAATGGTCACTTCGTAACCGTCGACGTCGCCGCGCTTCCATGCGCCCATCTCCACCTGGAACACGTCCTTGCCAAGCCCTGGCACATCGCCGAGCGACGTCAGGACCTTCACGCCGGCGCGGGTTCCGAGATGGAACGGCTTGCCGCCCGGCTGGTCGGCGATGCCCTGCCGCTGCGCGAACAGCGTGATCGCACGTGTGCCGTTGCCGCACATCTCGGCCAGCGAGCCGTCCGCGTTGCGGTAGTCCATGAACCAGTCCGCATCGCCCGCCGCGCAATCGGCGATCTGCCTTTCGTTCACATCGGACACCGCCTGCGGATGCGCCAGACGGATCAGACCGTCGCCGCCGATGCCGAAATGGCGGTCGCACAGGAATCGCACTTCATCGGCGGTCGGCTCGTGCGTACCGTCTTCGTCGAGATACACCACGAAATCGTTGCCGGTGGCGTGCGCTTTGTAAACAATGCTTGGAATGCTCATACCAGTTCACTCTACACGCGGTAGGCTATTGAAAGCGTTTGGCGTATGCGCCTGCGGGCATGCGCGATGGCAAAGGAGGACGTATGGCTTCAACGGCACCTATCGGCGTTTTCGATTCCGGTTTGGGGGGTATTTCCGTGGCGCGTGAGATCCGCCGCGACATGCCGAACGAGCATGTGCTGTATTTCGGCGACTCCGCGAACGCTCCGTACGGCACGAAATCGCCCGAACAGGTGCGCGAACTGTCCAACGTCATTGTGAAACGATTCGTGGAACAAGGCGTGAAAGCGGTCGTGATCGCCTGCAATACCGCCACTTCCGCCGCAGCCAACGAACTGCGCGACACATACGACATTCCGATCATCGGCATGGAGCCGGCATTGAAGGTGGCTTGCGACCGTGGTCACGGCAAGCGTCAGCGCGTCATCGTGGCCGCCACTCCCCTGACGTTGCGTGAACGCAAGTTCGCCGTGCTGATGGACCGTTTCAAGGCCGACCATACGATTTTTCCGGAGCCCTGCCCCGGTTTGGTGGAGATCGTGGAGCATGGGCAGCTTGACGACCATGATGTGGTGATGCGCACGCTGCACCAGTATTTCGACCAATACGATCTGTCCACGATCGACTCCGTTGTGCTCGGCTGCACGCATTTCGTGTTCTACCGCGATTATTTCCGCGAACTGCTGCCCGATACGGCGGCGATCATCGACGGCAATGAAGGCACCGTGCGTCACCTTGGCGTGGTGCTCGAATCGTTGGGCAAGCTCGCTCCGGAAGACGCGGAAGGCAGCATCGATCTGGCCAATTCCGACACTTCCGCACGAATCGCGCAGTTGGCGCAGTCGCTGCTTGATCGCTGAGCGCGAATGTCCCGACAGACCGCGTAAAGTCGAATGAAACCCGGCAAAAGGGACGGACTTGCGAAAGGACGGGCGCATATGGCCAACAGGACAGCGATGATCGACGTCGGCGGCGGTTTCCGCGCGATTTACGGCGCGGGTGTGATGGACCGCATGCTGGAGGACGGCATACATGTCGACCATTGCTATGGTGTTTCCGCCGGCAGCGCCAATATGGTTTCCTACATTTCCGGACAGCACGGGCGAAACCACACGTTCTACACGCAGTACGCGTTCCGTAAGGAATACGCGAGCTTCGACAGCTATGTGAAGAACCACAATTACGCGAACCTCGATTATGTGTACAGCACGCTGAGCAACCACGATGGCGAGAATCCGGTGGATTACGAGGCGTTTGCGGCGAATCCGACCGAATTCACCGTGGTGGCCTGCAATGCGGACGATGGTTCCACGAAGTATTTCGACAAGTCGGACGTCGGCTACGACAATTACGACATCATGAAGGCGTCATCGGCGGTGCCGGTGGCGTGCGAACCGTATGTGATCGACGGCGTCCCGTATTACGACGGAGGCATCGCTGATCCGATTCCGGTGCAGAAGGCCATCGATGACGGCTATGACCGCATCGTGGTGATTCTCACCCGTCCGAAAGACACCGTACGCGAACAGAAGAAGGACATCGGCCCGGCCACGATCCTGAAGCGCACGCACCCGGAGGCCGCGGAAAAGCTGATGAACCGCTATCAGACGTACAACGACGAGGTGGCGTTGGCCAAGGAATACGAGAAGGATGGCCGTGTGCTCATCCTCGCGCCGGAAAGCATGTACGGCTTGAACACGCTGAGCAAGTCGTTCGAAGGTCTGGAACGCATGTACCGCGCCGGATATGCGGCGGCGGCCGCGATTCCAGCGTTCCTGGAAAGCTGAAATCCGTTCTTCCGCAGCGCTGTCATGCGTTTCCAACGGCCCTAACGGCAACCGCACGACAGCAATCGCATAATGCAATCATATGGCAGCGGTTATGTACGTTACGGCATCGCAACACGCGTAACCGGGCGGCGGCTATGCTAGAACGCATGGAAAAGCAGAATCGTATTTTTTCCGGCTTTGATGCCGATGCCATCGATCGCACCACCGCCGCAGATCTGGCCGAAGTCGGTTCCGACAAGTGGACCCGCTACCCCGGCTGTATCGGCGCGTTCATCGCGGAAATGGACTACGGCCTGGCGCCGTGCATCCAGCAGGCCATCGACAGCGCCTGCGACCATTGCAAACTCGGTTACATTCCCGAACCGTGGAAGCGCCGCGTGGCCGAGGCGTGCGCCGGCTGGCAGAAAAGCCACTACGGCTGGGACGTGGATCCGGACATCATCCGCGTGGTGCCGGACGTGTTGGAAGCGTACGAAATCTTCCTGCGCGAGCTGGTCGGCGCCGGCAATGCCGTGGTCGTGCCGACGCCCGCGTACATGCCGTTCCTGAGCGTGCCGAAGCTGCACGACGTCGACGTGATCGAAATCGAAATGCTTCAGGGAACCGACGAAACGACCGGCGAGCGCGAATGGCTGTTCGATTTCGACGCCATCGAACGCGCGTTCGCGGCTGGCTGCCATGCGTTCGTGCTGTGCAATCCGCACAATCCGATCGGCAAGGTGCTTACGTTGGCCGAGGAGCAGCGGCTGTGCGAGCTGGCGGAACGGTACGACGTGCGTATTTTCAATGATGAGATTCACGCGCCGTTCGTGTTCGAGGGGCGTCATATTCCGTATCCGACCATCAGCGAGGCGGCCGCGCGGCAGTCTATGACCGCCACCAGCGCGTCGAAGTCGTTCAACATTCCGGGTACGAAGTGCGCGCAGGTGCTGCTGACGAATCCGGCGGACCGTGAGATGTGGGCGGAACGTGCGGAGTGGAGCGAGCATCAGACCGCCACGATCGGTGCGATCGCCACCACCACCGCCTACAACGAGGGCGATCCGTGGTTCCAGGACGCGCTTTCCTACGTGCGACGCAATCTTGGGTTGTTCGATGAGCAGATGAGCACGCGGTTCTCGGGCGTTGGCTATATTCGCCCACGCGGCACGTATATCGCATGGCTGGATTTCGGCCCGCTTGGCATTGACGATCCGGCCGCGTATTTCCTTGAGAAGGCGAAGGTGGCGCTGACCGACGGCCGTTCGTGCGGCCGCGCGGGAGCCGGCTGCGCGCGCGTGAACATGGCGATGCCGTATCCGCTGCTGGTGGATTGCCTCAACCGTATGCATGACGCGTTGCAGGCGGACGGTTTGCTTTAAAGTTTTCCGTCTTTCGTGTGTGACCGACGCTATGGGCGGCCACACACGCCATATTGCGGGAAAATCCGCCGAATCATTGCGATTGCAACGGTTGCGCTATGGGCGAATAGCAGCATGTTACGATGGCCGCACACCACCGTCGGTGGACGCGCGACGCGAATCCAGCGTATGCGTTTCATTGAGAAGAAGGCTTTACGAATATGCGATTCCCCTACAGCGGCAACGGCACATGGACGCCCGACTACCACTGCGGTTTCATTGATGCCGTCAAACGTTTTTTCATCGGCTACATGGAGTTTCGGGGGCGTTCCAGCAGACGCGAGTTCTGGCTCGCCATGCTGTTCTTCATTCCGGTCAGCGTGCTGATATTCCTTATTCCGGCTGCCGGAACGGTGTCCGGAATACTGTGGATGCTGGCCACCATGGTGCCGATCATGGCCATCTCCTTCAGAAGGCTGCATGATGCCAACCGCACCGGCTGGTGGTTTCTGCTTGGGCATGTCGGCACCATTCTGGCCCTTGCGATGCTGGTCGTCATTGCGTTCGGCCTGGTCATCATCGAAATCGGCATGATCATGGTCATCCCCCACGAGCCACCGAAACTCGACTTTCATGACCCGAACAGCTTCCCGGGAATGCTGCTCACGCTGTTCTATGTCAGCCTCGGCATGGCCGGCATCTCGCTGATCATCCAAGCATTCCTGTACTCGCTGCCCAGCAAGCCCGAGGGCGTCCGCTTCGACTGATGTTCTCAGCGGCATCCCGCCCCTCTTCCCTCCCTGCATTACCCTCTTAGCCCTTTTGTATGGAAACGTTCCATCTCACATTGAGACAGAGCAGTGAGCTCGGTTAACAAAACTCCTATAATCACGTCTATTGTCTTTCCGCCGTCATAAGCGACGGAATGTCAACATCAGAGGAGAAAACAATGAAGAGAAACATGCTCCACCGCCTGGTCGCCATGGCCGCGGCGGGAACCATGCTGATGTCGGTCGCCGCGTGCGGCTCGTCATCCGATGACAACGCCGCCACCAGCAATTCCAGCGACACCTCGCTGATTTCCGTGAACAACAGCGAGCCGCAGAACGGTCTGATTCCGAGCGACACCAACGAAATGGGCGGCGGCAAGGTCATCCGCTACCTGTTCGAAGGTCTGGTGAGCTTCGACGCGAAGGGCAAGCAGCATCTTGAAGTGGCCGAAAGCATCACACCGAACGAGGACGCCACCAAGTACACGATCAAACTGAAGAAGGGTTGGAAGTTCACCAACGGTGAGGCTGTGACCTCCCACTCCTTCGCCGACACCTGGAGTTTCGCCGCCAATGTGAAGAACGCGCAGAAGACCTCGAGCCGCTTCTCCACCATCAAGGGCTATGACGAGCTGCAGGATCCGAACGTCGATCCGAAGGCCACACTTTCCGGTCTTTCCACCCCGGACGACTACACGCTGGTCGTCGAGCTGAACAAGCCTGATTCCGTGTTCCCGACCAAGCTCGCGCACCAATCCATGTTCCCGCTGCCGAGCGTGGCATTTAAGGACATCAAGAAGTTCGGTCAGGCTCCGATTGGCAATGGTCCGTACAAGTTCAAGTCCTGGTCGCATGACAAGAACATCATCATCGTGCCGAACAAGGATTATAAGGGCAGCCGCAAGGTATCCAACAACGGCATCGAATACCGCGTCTATACGAATGAGGATTCCGCTTACTCCGACGTGCTGTCCGGCAACCTCGACGTGATGGATCAGATTCCACAGTCCGCGGTGAAGACCTTCCGTCAGGATTCCAGCGTGATCGCCTACAGCCAGGCAGGATCCTCATTCCAGTCCTTCGTCATTCCGGAACGTCTTGAGCATTTCGGCAACGACGAGGAAGGCCAATTGCGTCGTCAGGCCATTTCCATGGCCATCAACCGCGACCAGATCGTCAAGAAGGTTTACAACAACACGAAGACCCCGGCCACCGATTTCACTTCACCGCTCGTCCCCGAATATGTGAAGAAGCTGGAGAAGAACGGCGACAACCTGAAGTACAACGCTTCCAAGGCCAAGGAACTGTGGAAGAAAGCCAATGCCATCAAGCCATGGTCCGGCAACTTCCGAATCGCCTATAATGCCGATGGCGGCCATAAGGAATGGGTCGATGCCGTGTGCAACCAGATCAAGAACACACTCGACATCGACGCCGCCGGCGAGCCGTACGCCACGTTCAGCGACGTGCGTAACCAGGTGACCAACCGCACCATCAAAACCGCGTTCCGTGCCGGCTGGATGCTGGATTACCCGTCCGCTGAAGATTATCTCAATCCGCTATATGCCTCCAGCTCCGCTGACGGTCATGGTTCGAACGATGGTGATTACAAGAGCGCGGAATTCGACAAGCTCCTGAACGCCGCGCTCGCCCAGACCGACGTAAAGAAGCGAACCGAGGACTTCACCAAGGCGCAGGAAGTGCTGGCCAAGGACCTGCCGGTGATTCCGCTGTGGAACGACAACGTCGCCGCCGCGTCCGCGACGAACGTGAAGAACGTGTCGTTCGACTACACCAACCTGCCTACCTACAACACCATCACCAAGTGACGGCTTCGTTGTGACGTTTCGCTGCCAATCGGCAACGAAAAACGAGTGGGGGTTCGAATCCTTAATGGATTCGAACCCCCACTCGGCGTTTTGCGGCCGTTTCGTTTATTTGCTTACGGCGTCAAACCTATGGCGTCAGCTCTGCACGTAGCTGCCCTTCGGGGACTTCCAACCGCAGTTCATCATCTCGCTGTTGAACACCATCGCACCGTCGCCATGGGCGGGGACGACGATCATGCCACCGTCGCCGTGGTGACGGGCCACACCGTCCAGCGCGGCCTTCGCAGCCTCGACCGGATCTTCCTTGGCATACAGCACACGGTCAGAAACCTGGTGCGCGGCGACTTCCTTGACGAACGCCTCACCGATGCCGGTGCAGGAGATCGCAACGGAATCGTTGTTGGCGTAGGTGCCGCAACCCGGCAGTGGCGAATCGCCAACACGGCCCGGCATCTGGTTGGTGATGCCGCCAGTGGAGGTGCCGGCTGCGATATTGCCGGACGCGTCACGTGCGACGGCGCCGATGGTGCCATGCTTCTCCCATTCGTCGCCATTGGACTGCGCCTCACGCAGGGATTCCTGACGGGCCGGGGTGATGAAGTACTCGCTGTCGCACAGTTCGATGCCCCACTCCTTGAGCAGGTTATCGCCCGGCTTGGCGAACATGACGTGCTTGGTCTCCTCCTTGATGGCGCGCGCCACATTGATCGGGTTCTTGGACGTGGTCAGACCGCATGCGGAGCCGACTTCGCCGTCAACGCCGGTCATCAGGCAGGAATCCATGGACACGATGCCTTCGCTCGTCAACGCGGCACCACGGCCAGCATTGAATTCGGGAGCATCCTCCATGACACGAATGGCCGCGCAGACGGCATCCTCGGCCGGAGCGCCCTGTTCCAGCAGCGCATAGCCGGCTTCAAGGGCCCTGTTCAGATCCTGCTCCACCTGGGCGCGACGTTCCGGCGTGTCCTTCTTGCCGCGATTGCCAGCGCCTGCGTGGATCACCAGAAGGATCCCATCCGGATCAGCCTGGGCAACCCGGACCGTCGACTGCGGCAATGCTGCTTCGTTTGTTGACATCTTCTCTCCTTCAGATATCTCGCTTATGTTTGACATTCGCAGATATCTTACGCCGGTGGCGGCAACGAAGCGCCCGACATGTGCAAAAGCGATGCCGTCGCGCCGTTACGCAATCAAAAACATATTGAAGCGCGACTGCATCCTTTCTTACGTTTCATACTTTTGCAAATCGCAATCTCGTATTTCATGGTGCTCCTCCGTTGGTAGTGCCAGTATGTGTCAAGCGCATCGTTCCCCGGACAAAATCACGTTCTTAAGCAAAGCCACGCTTGCAAATCGGAAACACAAGTCGTTGTGGCCCCTACGGATTCATGTATATCGAAATGGCTGAAATTATTATCCATCGCAAAAACTCTCGTAAGCAACACTTATCGAGATAAATGTAGCTTATTTTAACGTTAGCTACACTTATGCGGATAAGTGTAGCTAACGCACATGCGATGCGACTGATAGATTGGCAATAAATGGATATTCGTATACTTATTCGCATACTTTTTTATGCGTTTTCAAATCTCGCAGAGGAGAAACATGTCAGCCGCATCGATCCTTGACAGCATGGTCTCCGTCACCAGCCTTAACCACGGCGGAGCAAGCAAAGCATTAAGTCAGGTGGGCGACAACCATCCAGTCGTCGTACTCAAAAACAATCAGCCCAGCGCGGTCATAATCACGCCCGCCGACTATCGCCGGCTCACTCAGGCTGAAGAAAATTTCGCGCTATACCGCAAAGCCGTGGAACGCCTACGCAACGATGACAGCACACTGCTAACCGATGCAGACGTATTCGGCGAAGATTATGAGCCGATTGATGACGGTTTTGAACCAGAATTCGAATAAGGTCCATCAACAACCGGCAAGTGGACAATTTTGTATATTTTGATATGGTGATGCAGGTTGTATGAAATCAAGAAATCGACGTCTTGCACAGCCGGATTGAATATAGTGGATGGCATTGCGATACGTACAGGTTTCACTTTTGGTCGGAGCAGTATCCATGTACAAAGGCGATTTATCAATCACACGAGGAGCTGACTGAAATGGCAGCGTTCGGCAGGCCGGAATATGACCGTTATGTACGTCTTGCGGAAATGATGATTTCATTTCTAAGAGACCATGGATACAACTACGACGCCAATCTCGATCAAGACATCCTTGACCATGATGGACCGGGAGTGCCAGTCGAAAATGGCGTTGACGCCATCATCGAGTTCAACCTCACTCCTCCGAAGGATATGATCACCTTGTTTGGACAAGTTCATGATGAAAATCCTTGGTGCGACGAGGAATACGAACAATTTCGCGATTACCTGCGAGAACGCGAAGATGAGCACCAATCGGGTAAATTGATTCCGCCATCCGCAGATTAGAACGCCGACCCCCACACACACAAGTAATAATCGTTTGCACTGTTCATCGTAGCGGGCGCGGAACTCATTCTCACTTCCCGCAGTGACACCGTATGCCAGATAAAAAAACCGGGAACGGACGCGACGTTTGAATTACGACGAACCCGACTCCCGGCATCGCGACTGCTTCTCAAAAGATGTGTGCTTGACTCACATGGATGGTACTGAGAACCATTCGCTTGCGATCTGCTTCCGCACACATGCTGGCGCGATGTAAATACAACGCAGGCACACGGCAGATACAAATCAAGTCTGTGCAAAACTTCCAGCCAGCAAAGAAGCCAACCGGAAAGCCACAGGCCACTCTAGTCGTATGGTCGAATATTCACAAATTAACTGACCAAACCGACATATGTCATGTGAAGTGAGCGATAAATCAAAAAACGGCAGTTCAAAAGCGGACCATCTCAATACACGTATCCCATATGGGATACGACCGGTAGTGAAGGTCCGGTCGTACACGCTTATCGTATTTCAATCCACGCATCCCGTATGGGATGCGACTTGTGCGTTCCTCCGCCTTTCGCGGTGCCGAAATTTCAATCCACGCATCCCGTATGGGATGCGACATTGATGATATTTGCGAGACTGGCTTTATTGACGAATTTCAATCCACGCATCCCGTATGGGATGCGACAACTGCTTAACCTGTTTTGCTTCAATTTTTCTTAAGCAATTTCTGCACCGTTTTTCCGCAGCATAGGCTGCTGGTTTCCAGCGGAAACTGCACCATATGACCGCCCAGACGAAAACAGGCACCAGCCCGCCGTGCCTGTATATTCCCGAGACGCAGCCCAAAAACGAATCCGCCGGCTGCAGCCGGCGGCGCTCGGGAAGGAAAGGACGATGGCGATACCGATGCCCAAACGGCAAGATATCAGGAGACTGGACCGTCAGGGAGTGTCCAGGTCGGAGATCGCGAGGAGGCCGGACGTGGACCGCGCCACTGTCGCGAAATACGCCGACATGGACGACATGACGCCGAAACCGCCCACGGACAGGCGCCGCGGCTCCAAGATCGACCCGTACGCGGCGTTGGTCGACGGATGGCTCGAGGCCGACCGCATGCCGCCACGCAAGCAGCGCCACACCGCCAGACGCGTGCACGACAGGCTCCGCGCGGAGACCGGCTACGACGGCGAGTACACGACGACGCTGAGGTACGTGAGACGCTGGCGCGAGGCGAACCGGAGCGGTTCCGACGGGTACGGCGAGCTCGTCTGGGCGCCCGGCGTCGCGCAGATCGATTTCGGTGTGGCGAAGGCCCGCATCGTCGGCGAGCTCGTGGACGACCACCGCCTGGTCGTCACGTTCCCCCATTCGAACATGCGGTATGTGACGAGCCTGCCCGGGGAGAACGCGGAATGCCTGTGCCACGGGCTGGTCGAGGTGTTCGAACACATCGGCGGAGTCCCTCCCGTGATCGTCATGGACAACGCCACCGGCGCGGGGCGCAGGAACGCGAGGGGCGAGGTGACGCCCGCCGCGGTGCTCGACGTGTTCGACATCAAAAGATCGCTGTCGCGCAAGGGCAACCCCTACGACAACGCCGTGGTCGAATCGACGAACAGGCCGCTGAAGAAGGAGCTCGTGTACCGGAACCACTACACCACGATCGAGCAGCTGAGGCATGACCTCAACGACTACGTGTGGTGGTCCGACAACCAGCGGCTCCACTCCACCCTCGGATACCGGAGCCCGAAGGAATTCACCGAACAGGGACTCGTCCTCTAAGAAACCGTCCAACACGCTGTTGCCAATCCACTCGTGCTCTACGAGCCCGTCGGCACCGGCAAGACGCATCTCGCGGTCGCGTTGGGCAGGCTCGCGTACATGCGCGCGATACCTGTCAGGTTCTTCACCGCGACCGGGCTGCTTATGATGCTGCGCCGCGCGAAACGGGAAGACCGGCTCGACACGGAGCTCCGGCAGATCGCCAGGGCGAGGCTCCTGATCATCGACGAGTTCGGCTACATGCCGATCGACAAGGAGGGCTCCAGGTTCCTGTTCCAGGTCATATCGGATTCCTACGAGACCCGGAGCATGGCCCATATCATGAACATCGAGTTCTCCGGCTGGGGCGCGTGCTCGGCGACAAGAACATGGCCGCCGCGTTGATCGACCGCACCGTGCACCACGGAAGGCTCGTCAGATTCGAGGGAGGCTCCTACCGTAGCGAGCACGCCCTCATGACCAGATAGCTAGGAAGAAAAGGGTGGCGGATTCCGACGTCGCAGTTTCTGTTGGAGACCAGCTGCCTATGCTGCTGAAAAATAGTGCCTATACTGTGGATGCCAACTTGCAGAAACACACCAGAGCGCCGCCGCGCACCCGCTCCGGTCGATTTCAATCCATGCTCTCCGTAAGGAGAGCGACCCCTCTACTGGTAAGGAGACTGATTATGGTCGATATTTCAATCCACGCTCTCCGTAAGGAAAGCGACCCGACCGCGAGGTAGTCGGATGATTGCATGGCGATATTTCAATCCACGCTCTCCGTAAGGAGAGCGACCACCGCGCCATGCAGTATTTCAGTACTACCCCGTTATTTCAATCCACACTCTCCGTAAGGAGAGCGACATAGCGAGGCCGTCAGATACGAGCTTCCCAAACTCATTTCAATCCACGCTCTCCGTAAGAAGAGCGACACTCCAAAAACCACTGCATACACTGTTACACCTAATTTCAATCCACGCTCTCCGTAAGGAGAGCGACATGGAAACCCCGCGCAATTCCGATAATTACGATATTTCAATCCACGCTCTCCGTAAGGAGAGCGACTCGAGCCGACCGGGTATGCGCCTTGAGCTGTGAATTTCAATCCACGCTCTCCGTAAGGAGAGCGACCGGCACCACCGGCAAGCTCGGTGAGATCACCATCAAATTTCAATCCACGCTCTCCGTAAGGAGAGCGACACGTTTCCGCACGACTTGACGCCCTCGAAAAGATTTCAATCCACGCTCTCCGTAAGGAGAGCGACACAAGCGAAAACCCATATCTGGAGGCCACAAAATATTTCAATCCACGCTCTCCGTAAGGAGAGCGACGATTCTCTATGGTGATACTCATGATTCGTCCTTAATTTCAATCCACGCTCTCCGTAAGGAGAGCGACTGCCCGTGACGCGAATCGCGTAGCCGGTCAAACCATTTCAATCCACGCTCTCCGTAAGGAGAGCGACGCGTGGAAGCAGCTTTTCGTCAGCTATGGCGCAAATTTCAATCCACGCTCTCCGTAAGGAGAGCGACCGTATCCTCCCTGATCGTCCGCGGCCAGGTCGGAATTTCAATCCACGTTCTCCGTAAGGAGAGCGACGGCCACCGTCATTCGGATATGCGGCAGGCTTGGAATTTCAATCCACGCTCTCCGTAAGGAGAGCGACCATTGAGAGCGTGGAGTCGCGGGAAACTCACGATATTTCAATCCACGCTCTCCGTAAGGAGAGCGACCTGGCGTCCATTGACGATGGAACAGTCCGAAGCGATTTCAATCCACGCTCTCCGTAAGGAGAGCGACTTCGGGTTCCGGGGGAGTGTGGCCGGGAAGCACATTTCAATCCACGCTCTCCGTAAGGAGAGCGACCGGGTTCAGCTGCGCCTTGGTCAGGTCGGCGCTATTTCAATCCACGCTCTCCGTAAGGAGAGCGACGTTTCGGGAAATGCAGCCGCACATGACACAATAAGCAATTTCAATCCACGCTCTCCGTAAGGAGAGCGACCCGCGACTTGGGGAGGTTGATTCGCAGGTATGCGAATTTCAATCCACGCTCTCCGTAAGGAGAGCGACGCGTATTGCGGGCGAATCATGTCGCCATGCTCGGCATTTCAATCCACGCTCTCCGTAAGGAGAGCGACGCAGCGCATCCTCGACGCCGGACTGGCCATGGAATTTCAATCCACGCTCTCCGTAAGGAGAGCGACTCATGACGGCCATTCCACGGTCGGGGGTTCGATATTTCAATCCACGCTCTCCGTAAGGAGAGCGACCGCCTCTGGAACCACCACGCCAGCCACCATCAAAGATTTCAATCCACGCTCTCCGTAAGGAGAGCGACCGGCAGTCCGTATTTTGCCATCGTACAGTTCGTATTTCAATCCACGCTCTCCGTAAGGAGAGCGACGCATGCCGTGGTCGGCGCTTTCGTCGGTGACGGTATTTCAATCCACGCTCTCCGTAAGGAGAGCGACCAGGCCGCCGACCATGTCGGACACCAACTGCATATTTCAATCCACGCTCTCCGTAAGGAGAGCGACGCATGCCGACTGGCAGGGAATGGCTCCGTTCTGATTTCAATCCACGCTCTCCGTAAGGAGAGCGACTTGACAACGACGGTATCCTGCGCTGCGGTCTTGACATTTCAATCCACGCTCTCCGTAAGGAGAGCGACATACAGGCGCGGGAAAGCGCCATAACCGCGTACGAATTTCAATCCACGCTCTCCCGTAAGGAGAGCGACCCCGCGTTCTATTGGAACGCCAAAAGTCAAGAGATTTCAATCCACGCTCTCCGTAAGGAGAGCGACTTCGCATGTGCTGGGATTCTTCCTCTTCATCCATATTTCAATCCACGCTCTCCGTAAGGAGAGCGACTCGCTTGATGCTTATGGCGTGGCTCAGGCTTGATATTTCAATCCACGCTCTCCGTAAGGAGAGCGACTGTCCGCCCCTGCCTCATTGTAGTTGGGGATATAATTTCAATCCACGCTCTCCGTAAGGAGAGCGACAAAATAAAAAGACTTGACAGGACGGCGCAAAAAATTTCAATCCACGCTCTCCGTAAGGAGAGCGACGCGGAATACCGTAAGCCGCATAGCGTGCAAATGATTTCAATCCACGCTCTCCGTAAGGAGAGCGACAACCTCTTCGGCCATGACTCGCGACGGGGAGTATTTCAATCCACGCTCTCCGTAAGGAGAGCGACTGGCCGTATCACCTAGCGTATATTCCGTGTCGTATTTCAATCCACGCTCTCCGTAAGGAGAGCGACCAGCCCGCCGCGAAGCCGAACGCGCGGCATTGATTTCAATCCACGCTCTCCGTAAGGAGAGCGACTCCACTCGTCGCGATGATCCGGCTCGGCCCGTTATTTCAATCCACGCTCTCCGTAAGGAGAGCGACAAGCGCGGTCACATGCTTGGATGGCAAGAGCAGCATTTCAATCCACGCTCTCCGTAAGGAGAGCGACGAGGCATGTTTTGCAAACGGTTTTCGAGGACGGATTTCAATCCACGCTCTCCGTAAGGAGAGCGACGGGTTGAATCATTGTCTAGTGTTTCGATTCTATGTATTTCAATCCACGCTCTCCGTAAGGAGAGCGACCATGCGGCCAGCGGCGAAAAACACGGTGTGCAAATTTCAATCCACGCTCTCCGTAAGGAGAGCGACTGGATGCCATGCGCATTTCCTCGCGGAAGATATTATTTCAATCCACGCTCTCCGTAAGGAGAGCGACCATTTCCGAACTACTTGATTTCAAGCGATTTCATGATTTCAATCCACGCTCTCCGTAAGGAGAGCGACATGGCGAAACCACACGTGGGAAGCGGCTGGGCATTTCAATCCACGCTCTCCGTAAGGAGAGCGACCTGCGCGTCGAAGAGGACTGCCTGCCCCGTGGGATATTTCAATCCACGCTCTCCGTAAGGAGAGCGACCTGGAATCATGAGGTCATCGGCCAGCACGTTGACGATTTCAATCCACGCTCTCCGTAAGGAGAGCGACGTGGCTTCTCCGTCGGTTTTGGCGTGGTCTGCTTATTTCAATCCACGCTCTCCGTAAGGAGAGCGACCGTGCCGAAGCGGAATTGGAAAACGCGCAGCATGATTTCAATCCACGCTCTCCGTAAGGAGAGCGACATCCCAGTGGATGGTCACCACGCCCAATTCCGAGATTTCAATCCACGCTCTCCGTAAGGAGAGCGACGATGGCCAGGCGCGTGTCATTGGCGGTCGGGGTATTTCAATCCACGCTCTCCGTAAGGAGAGCGACTGTATCCGCCGATCGCGGCGTCACCGAATGTCATATTTCAATCCACGCTCTCCGTAAGGAGAGCGACTTCGTGGACCGCGTGCAGGAGGGTGGCGCGACCGAATTTCAATCCACGCTCTCCGTAAGGAGAGCGACTCGCAACGCTTCAGCCCATATAGCGTCCTATCGATTTCAATCCACGCTCTCCGTAAGGAGAGCGACGTGATTGGACCGCTTCGTGGACCCCGGTCATTCCATTTCAATCCACGCTCTCCGTAAGGAGAGCGACGCTGCCGCGTCGCAGCAACAAGATTATTGAGGAAGAATTTCAATCCACGCTCTCCGTAAGGAGAGCGACGGCTTCGTCTGTAGCACCCTTAATATTCTCATAAATTTCAATCCACGCTCTCCGTAAGGAGAGCGACTCCCGCTTACACCAACCAC
>OMDM01000254.1_pt1 | contig 25248 bp, 20 predicted proteins | sample 1673801 | NCBI WGS metagenome assembly OMDM01 (sample SAMEA103958127, study PRJEB25191) | human gut metagenome | biome: human-associated habitat [ENVO:00009003]; feature: intestine environment [ENVO:2100002]; material: feces | place: Germany | collected 2013/2015 | reverse complement strand
AAAGGCGCAAGCAGATGGCGCAGGTGAATCTGGAAATAGTATTATTTGGCTGCCGTCACCGCAGCGGGCTTTGCGCCGCCTTCCTTGATTTCGCCGGCTTTCGTCAGCGCAATCTTGGTGATGACCGGGCCAGTCAGTTCGTAGATGAGCGTACCTGCCAGCACGACGGCGTTAATCGTCGGGCCGTAGGCGGGCAAATCCGTCAGGCACATACGCGCCATGCCGATGGCGACACCCGCCTGCGGAATCAGCGTCATACCAAGGTAGCGGATGATGTTCTTATCACACTTCTCGATGGCAGCGCCGATGGTTGCGCCGAGCGACTTGCCAATTGCGCGGCTCAAAACATACGCAATACCCACCACGCCGACCGTCGGCAGCACGGACAAATCAAGGCTTGCGCCGCTCAAGACGAAGAAGAGCAGGAACAGCGGCGGCGTGAAGCGGTCGCACTGCTCAAGGAGCGCAGGCGAATCGTTACTGACGTTAATCATCGTCGCGCCAATCATCATGCAGACCAGCAGGCTGCTCAAATCGAGCATGGTACTCAAGCCAACGGCGAGGAACACGATGAGAATCGTCATCGTCAGCTTATTGCCGCGCGAATGGAAGAAGCGCAGGCAGAAAACCATCACCGTGCCAATGAGAACGCCCATCGCCAGCGAGCCGACAATTTCAATCAGCGGCTTCACCAGCAGCGTCATCACGCTTAATGCCGCGCCGCTGTCAAGCGTGCGGGCGATTGCCATCATGATGGCGTAGAGCATCAGCCCCAGCGCATCGTCCATGGCGACAACGGGCAGCAGCATCCGCGTCACCGGGCCGTTCGCCTTGTACTGGCGGACGACCATCAGCGTCGCCGCCGGAGCGGTCGCCGCGGCAATCGCCCCCAGCGCCAGACACATCGGCAGCGGCTGACCCAGCACCAGCAGCGTCAGGAACACCAGCAGTGATGCCACGCAGCCCTCAAACGCCGTGATGACCATCGGCTTCGCGCCGATTTCCTTGATGTAGGAGAACTTGAACTCACTGCCGATGGAATAAGCAATGAAACCCAGCGCGACATCGGAGATAATCGACAGCTTGCTGTTCATTTCCGGCGTCAGCACCTTCAGCACATACGGCCCGACCAGCAGACCCGCAATCAGGTACGCCGTCACGTTCGGCAGATGAATCAGCTTAATCAGGCGCGTCATGGCCATGCCAACCGCCATTGCAATGGCAAGTGCAAACAGGATATTCATTTGTTCTTGTTGACCCCTTCCACAAACGTCGTGGGCAGGGCGAAGCAAATACCCGTGTCGGGCTTGTCCAGTCCACCGGTTACTTTGTTGATGATTTCAATCATCTGCGGAATCTGTTCGGATTTCAGCAGCGTGAAAATCGTCTTGGAGCGTTTCCGCTCCGGATTGCACAGGTGGCGCAGCACCCCCAGCACCGGCAGATCGTCGATGTTATGGTCGCCATCCAGCACGCGCATCATGCCTGTCGATTCCAAAATGGTCGCGCCGCCGATGTTCTGCTTGAGCATTTCTTCCAGCAGCGGCTCCAGAAATTCTTCCCGATTCAGCACGAGAACAAACATCTGCATTGTGGTTTCCCTCCCTCATTCTTTGCAGCACCCAATGCCATGAAACATCCTATATTGTAGCACTTTCGTCCTGTTTGTCAATCGAATTTGCCCCCAAATCCCCACGTTTTCTCATGAAATTCTCATCATTTCTTCTCATCTTTCACAAGCATTTCGGAGGAATCTGTGTTATCATATAGGTGTCAGGGAAAAAAGCCCGCTCAGCGGGAAAGGAGATTGATTTTATGGCAAGCTACACGATTGAAGATATTGAACTGATTCGGCGCAAGAGCGGCATCAGCTATCAGGAGGCGGTTTCGCTGCTGGATTACCACAACGGCAATGTCGCCCGCGCGCTGGTCGATTTGGAGCGCAACGGCCGCTTAAAGCCCGATGCCGCCGCACAGGATGCGCCGAAATCCGCCGAAAAGAAAGCGTCCACCGCTGCTGCCAGCAAGAGCAAGGGCGGCTTCATGCACTTCATCAACAAGCTTTACCGCGCCCGTGTGAAGGTTGCGCGGCAGTCGATTCCAATTCTCAACATTTCGCTGCTGTTCACCCTCGTCGCGGCGCTCATCAGCCCGCATTTACTGATTCTCAGCGCGATTCTGATTCTGCTGCTGGGCTATCGTGTATCGTTTGACAAGGACGACGCGGATTTCGCGGGTGAAAACATGGATCGCATGGTCAAGAACGCCGCCAGCAACGTCCGCAGCACGGTGGATGAGTTTGCGCGCGGCTTTCAGGCGGGCATGAACGGTCAGAGCGAATCCGCTGAAAAGAAGGCGGACGTCGATTCTGCGGACAACCGCAGCTACTACGCTGCAAGCGCGGCAAAGCCGGAATACCACTCCTGCCCTACCATCAACGTGCCGGTGCAAGTGCCAAGCCAAGACGGCAATGTGACCGTGGAGGACGACACGGACGGCTTCAACTCCGCAACGATTAAGTAAGGAAGGTGCATCCATATGCTGCCGCTGATGCTGAGCTTGCTGCTATTTGCCAATGTTCTTGTTTTTGCCTCGCTGATGCTCTTCTTCGGGCTGTTCGGCGGCTGCAGGCAGCATTGACTTACCCTTCGCGGGACGCATTCAAGCGTTCCGCTTTTGCCCGTATATGGAGAATGGAGGATAACCATGAGCCGCATCTTGATTGTGGAGGATGAAAAGAAGATTGCTCGCTTTCTGGAACTCGAACTGACGCACGAGGGTTACGAGGTACAGACGGCAGGCGACGGGCGCAGCGGGCTGGAACAGGCGCAAAGCTGGCAGCCGGATCTGCTAATTCTTGACCTGATGCTGCCGGAATTGTCCGGCATCGAGGTCTGCCGCCGCCTGCGCCACGACAGCGACGTGCCGATTATTATGCTGACCGCGAAAGACGACGTATCCGACAAGGTAATGGGACTGGACATGGGTGCGGACGACTACATGACGAAGCCGTTCGCCATCGAGGAGCTGCTGGCGCGCATCCGCGTCGGGCTGAAGAAGCACCGGAGTTCCGCCGCTGAAACGCCTGCGCCCGCGTCCAACGTGCTGCGGGCGGGCGGTCTGGTGTTAGAGCCCTCCAGTTACACAGTGACGATGAACAATCAGCCCATTAACTTGACAAAAAAGGAATTTGATCTGCTGAAATACCTCATGTCCCACAAGGGAGAAGCCGTGACGCGGGACGCGCTGCTGACTGACGTGTGGGGCTACGATTACGCGGGCGACACGAACGTGGTGGACGTGTACATCCGCTATCTGCGCCATAAGATTGACGAGCCGTTCGGCGTCAAGACGCTGCACACCATCCGTGCCGTCGGCTACATGTTCCGCGTCGATGACTGACCGTCCGAAGGCACGGCGCATCCGCCGCAAAAAGGATATTTCCCCTGCCGCGCCCAAGCCGCACGGGCTGCCTTCCACCCTTTCCCGCATTCGTTTGTCCCTCTCCTTCCGCATCGCCGCCCACTTTTCCTTCCAGCTGGTGCGGACGTTTCTCCCCGCGCTGCTCATCCTGACGCTGGCGTTCGCGGGCGGCACGCTGTACCTCGCTGAACGCGACATTTCGCGGCTGCAATGCGCGCCGCTGTCCGCAGACGGCACCATTGCCCTCTCCGTGCTGGATGACGCGGAAGTGACGCTGCTGCCCGAAGCGCGCACGGACGGCATCATCGTGGGACAAAGCGCCTACCGTCTGCTTGACCCGGAGGCAATTTTCACCGAAGGGCGCTACATCGTGCAGGCGCAGCACATTTCGGGGCAGTCGCTGCTGATTTCGCTCAGTCTCTCTCGCCCGCTTGCGCTGTACTGCGGAGCTGCCGCGGCGCTGGTCATCACTGACCTGTTCCGCATGTTCTACTTCGTCTTGCATCGGAAGCGGCTGCAAAAGAGCGTCCTCGCGCCGATTCGCGATATCACCGACATGGCAGCGACGCTCTCCGCGAACAACCTCTCCAACCGCATCAACATCGCCGGGACAAAAAATGAGTTGAAAGACCTCGCGACGGTCATCAACTCCATGCTCGACCGCATCGAAACATCCTACAACAGCCAGAAGCAGTTCGTTTCCGACGCTTCGCATGAGCTTCGGACGCCGATTGCCGTCATTCAGGGATATGCCAGCATGTTGTCCCGCTGGGGCAAGAGCGACCCGGATGTGCTGAACGAGGGCATCAACGCCATCGCGCAGGAGACGGAAAGCATGAAGGAGCTTGTCGAAAGCCTGCTGTTCCTCGCACGCCACGACAAGAAAACGCTGATGATGGAGATGGTGCGGTTTGACGCATACGACGTTGCCGCGGAGGTGCAGCGCGAAGCCGCGATGGTCACGCCGGAGGATACGTTCGCGCTTGACCCCGCTGACCATGTGCAGATTGAAGCCGACCGCGGGATGCTGAAGCAGGTCATGCGCATCCTGTGCGACAACGCGGTAAAGTACTCCCCCAAGGGCAGCACTATTACCCTCGGCGTACAGAAAACCGAGAGCGGCTGCACGCTGTCCATGAGCGACCACGGGCCGGGCATCCCCAAGGAAGAGCTTTCGAGAATATTCGAACGCTTCTACCGCTGTGACAGTGCCCGCAAAACCGAAAGCAGCGGTCACGGGCTTGGGCTGTCCATTGCGCGCATCATTGTCATGGGGCACAGCGGGCAGCTCCGCGTTCGCAGCAAAGTCGGCGCGGGTACGACGTTCTATGTTGATTTGCCGCTGACGCAGGACAAGGTACGGCATGGCGGCGAAGTCAATCTGCCGCCAGAGAAGAAGCACCGCTACCGGCTTCGTTCGAAGAAGGATAAAAGCGGCTACGCAGAAGCAAAAGTATCATAATGAAGACCGCACCCGGTTTGACCCGGATGCGGCTTTTTCGTCAGGCGATTTTCATATGGCGCAGTTGAATTTGGAAATCGTATTAGCTGTTGCTGTTGGCGCAGTTGCAGCTGCCGCTGCACGAGCCGGAGCATCCGCGTCCGCAATTGCAGTTGGAACGCACCGTGCTGCTGACGTTGCCCGTCGCGACCGTGCCGCTGTTGCAGACGGACTGCGGCGGGAAGAGCGGCAGGGCAAAGAACTCGTCGCAGACGCTTTCCGCGAACTCCTCGGCGGGCGGAATCGGGCAGTAGCCGTAGCTGGGAATCAAGATTTCGGCTTCCGCGAGTACCTTCAAAATCGTCGTGACGCAGATGGTCATCTTGAACTGGTTGTTGCCCAGATACGTCCCGCTGACGCAAATCGCGCTGACCATGCTTTCCAGCGTGTACGGCACAATGGACTCGTCGGGAATGCTCAGCAGCACATCGCGGTTGACGCTGATGGTCGCCTTGCCGATGTACTCCACGCAGCGGCTATCCACGAACAGGATGTCAATCGGGATGTCGATCGTTGCACGTACACGGGCGAAGCAGGGGCGGTCGCACAGGCGATCAACGGTCAGGTTGCGGATGTTGCCCTCGGTCGTGGTGCTGCGGCAGCTTTCGAAGGTAATCGGCGGCACGGGTGCGGACGTCGGCGGGATGGTCTCCTGCGTCTCCTGGCAGCCGCAGGCGTTGCAGGTGCAGGTGTTGTTGACCTGCGCGTAGCTGGTGATGGTGACGGTCTGCTTGGTAAGCTGCTCCTGCGTCATCGCGCTGTCATACACGCGCTTGACCTGCACGCAGACCTTCTCCTGCAAGCCGTCCAGCGCACTGCCGGAAATCGTACCGGGGCAGCAGTTGGGGTTCGCGTTCTTATACGAGTAGAATGACATGGATCGCGCCTCCTTGTCTTTTCCGGCTCCGGTCGCCTTGGTGGAGCCTTCACCAGCAGACTATGAGGCGCGCGGGAAAGTGTGCGGCGCGAAAGAAATCTTGATACGAAAAATGCCATCCAGCACGGATGGCACTTGACTTACCCCATTTTCACCGGCGTGAAGCCCTTCTTTGCGACTGCGTCCATCAGTACATCGTCCGCAACATCCGCGTTCAGCGTGATTTTCGCACACTTCGCCGCGAGGTCAACCTCCGCGTTTTCTACACCCGGCACGGCCTTGAGCGCCTTCTCCACCGTCATCTTGCAATGATTGCACATCATACCGTTAATCTGCATCGTCTTTTCCATCATCATGTCCTCCTACTTATGGAATCAATTCCGGCACGTCGTCGGTCATTTCCGCGTCGTCCGAATCGTCCTTGGGCTTTTCCGGCATCGGCGGCAGCTCTTTGAGCGACGAAATGCCGAAATGCGCCAGAAAATTGTCCGTCGTGCCGTAGAGAATCGGGCGACCCAGCGCTTCCTTGCGCCCGACCTCGGCAATCAGCTCCTTATTCATCAGCGATTGCAGCGAGTAGTCGCACTTCACACCGCGAATCTGCTCCACCTCAGCGCGCGTGACCGGCTGACGGTACGCAACGACCGCGAGCGTCTCCATGGCCGCCTGCGAAAGCGACTGCTTCTGCACGGGCTGGAGAAGCCGCACCACATCCTGCGAATACAATGCGCGCGTCGCCAGCTGCACCTGATGCCCGTAGCGTTTGAGCGAAAAGCCGCGCTGGTTGAAGTCGTACTCGTCGCGCAGGTGAATCAGCGCATCCTCTACCTCACGAATCGGCACATCCAGCGCCTTGGACAAGTCCTCTACGCGCACTGCCTCGCCCGCGACGAAGAGAATCGCCTCGATGCGCCCGGCAAGATTGCCGCCCTCCTCCATGATATCGTCGGGAAAGCGCAATTGCTCCTCGTTCTGTGTCTCGTTCATTCCGTTTCCTCCGTTGCGCTTTCGCCGTATTCATCAACATCTTTGCCGCGGCCGGGATAGAGAACGATTTCGCCCCAAGTCCCCTCCTGCTCGGCGTGGATTTCGCCCAGCTTGAGCAGCTCCAGCAGCGCCAGAAACAGCGTCACGACTTCTTCCTTCGACGGCGCAGCGCTGAACGTTTCTTCAAAGCGCAGACAACCGCGGCTGGACACGCCCTTAAGCAGCGTCAACATGCACTCCTGCACATTATGCTCGTCGCGGTGAATATCGCGCGGCGCGTAGTGGTTCGTCTCCGGGGAATCATCCGTAGCGGGCTTGCGCGCCCAGATGCGCAGGAACGCTTCCGTCAAGCCTTGCAGCGTCAAGCCGACAAGCTCCGTTTCCTGCGGCGGCAGCGGGTATTCCTCCGGCAGCTTCGTGAACAGGTTCGCCGCTGCCTGCTCGAACTGCTTCATGGCGGATGCGGTTTCGCGGAAGCGCTTGTATTCCTCCAAACGGCGGATCAGCGCTTCCTCCGGATCCTCCTCGCCCTCCTCGATGCGCGGCGGACGCGGCAGCATCGCGCGGGATTTGATTTCCAGCAGCGTAGCCGCCATGACCAGAAAGTCCGTCGCGTCGTCCATATCAAGGTCGGGCGCATTGCGAACCGAATCAATATACTGGTCGGTAATCTGGCTGACGAAAATATCCTTGATGTCGATTTTTTCCTTGTTAATCAGGAACAGCAGCAAATCCAGCGGGCCGTCAAAATCCTTGAGCTGAAACGTCATTGCCATGTTTTGTGCCCTCACGACAAGCCGAAAATCGCCAAGAATCCCTTGAGGAAGAACTCATAGACGGCGAAGATTGCCTTGCTCAAGAACTGATCCAGCGCGCCGGACATGAAGATGACAATCAGCACAATCTGCGCAATAACGAACGCCTGCCGCTTGAGCTGCAGTTTGCCCTTGAACAGCAAATCGTTGACGAGATGGTAGCCATCCAGCGGCGGGATGGGCAGAATGTTGAACAGCGCAAGCCCCAGATTCGTCTGCGCCATCATCAGCAGGAAGCGCTCGACGTACCGCAGCCACGGCACAGCGAAATCCGCCAGCGCGCTTTCGGCGAATATGCCGTTGGTAATGCTCAGAATCACGTTGTCCCTGCCATCCGTGAACTGGTAGAACGGGCTGAACAGGTGCGGGAGGGAGCTCGACGAGAATTCCCCCAGCATTTCCGAGCCGAACATGATTTTGCCGACGACGACGCTCAGGAACATGCAAATCAGGCACAGGCAGAGATTCGTCGCAATGCCGGCAATCGACACAAGAAAGTCGTCGCGCCGCCCGTGCCGGAAGTTGCGCGGATTGACCGGAACAGGTTTCGCCCAGCCAACGCCAATCAGAAACATGCTCAGCGTACCGATCAGGTCAAGGTGCGCCTTTGGGTTCAGGGAGAGCCGCCCCATCATTTTCGCCGTCGGGTCGCCGCAGCGGTACGCCACATAACCGTGCGCGCACTCGTGCAGAATCAGGCTGATAAGAATGACAGCGACAGCGTATACCAGCGTCAGCAGAAATTCCAGTGGGCTGGTACGGAGCGCTTCCAGATAAGTGTCCAAATTGGAAAGCATTTTTTCCCTCTTTTCATCATGAAGTACGTCCCTGACGCATAGAGTGAAGCAGCAATTTCAAGGAGGTGCTTGTTCTATGAGCGAGCAGGGAACGAATCAGATCCAGCAGCTGCAGGTTCCGCCGGCACAGGATTTCGACACAGCGAACTTTCAGGGATCGATGCAGGAGGTCTTGCATGAGAACATCGGAAAGTATGTACTGGTGGATTTTCTCATTGGTACGTCGAATCTCGTCACCCGTCAAGGCTTCCTGTACTACGTCGGCACGCAGTTCATCGTCCTCTATGACAGCCTGAATCTGCGTTATGTCGTCTGTGATATCTTCTCCATCAAGTTCGTTACCTTCCTGCTGCCCGGCTATCAGCCCGGTCAGATTCAGACGCCGGCGGAATTCGAGATGCACCCCGGCACGCCGAACACGCAGGTCGTTTCCGAAATGACACAGGCGAGCGAAGGCACTTCCGACAGCACGGCACGCGATGCCGACGCAGTCGAGTCATTCGCCGCGCGCCCCGCCATGACGCCCGCGCAGGCTGCCCTCGCCCACGCCATCCGCCGGAAGAATCCGACCGTGCGATAACAATTCTACCGCACTGCCATATTTCAATCCACACTTCCCATGAGTGGGAAGTGACAATTCTCAGCAAATTGCTAAAAAATTAATTATGAAGAAACCCGGCGCAGCAGCTCCGCTTCGTCAATCACTTCGATACCCAGTGTCTGCGCCTTGGTCAGTTTGCTTCCTGCCGCCTCGCCTGCAACGACGAAGGCGGTTTTTTTGCTGACCGAAGACGCGGGTTTGCCGCCGCTGCGGGCAATCAGGTCCTCCGCTTCCTTCCGGGAGAGCGTCGGCAGCGTCCCCGTGACGACGATGCTCATGCCGGCGAAGACACCGCCCTCCACCTTCTGCTTTTCCGCCGGGGTCACACCTGCCGCCAGCAAGCGGCGAATCATCTCGCGGTTCTCGTCGAAGGAGAAGAATTCTGTGATGTTCTGGGCAACAATGTCCCCCACATCATCGAGGGCGACCAGCTCCGCCTGTGTCGCATTGGACACCTTCTCCAACGTCCCGAAGGCATTCGCCAAGTCACGCGCGGTCTTGCGCCCGATATTCGGGATGCCGACCGCAAAGAGAAACGCATCCAGCTCACAGTGCTTGCTCTTTTCCAGCGCGGACAGCAGATTATCCGCCTTCTTGTCCTTGAAGCCGTCCAGCGACAGCACCTGCTCACGCGTGAGGGTATATAAATCCGCCGGATCGCGGACGTTCATCTGGTCGTAGAGCTGCCCCGCCGTCTTTTCCGACAAGCCCTCGATGTCCATCGCATCACGGCTGGCGAAGTGACTGATACGGGCAACCGCCTGCGGGCGGCAGGAGACGCGGTTCATGCAGAAAATGTGTGCGCCGCGCTCAATCAGCTTTTCGCCGCAAGCCGGGCAGACCTCCGGGCGGACAATCGGTGTTTCGCCCTCTTCGCTGTCCCCTACATGCCCCATGATTTCGGGAATCACGTCATTCGAGCGGCGAATCCACACGCGCGCGCCGATGGCAACCCGCTTGCGCTGGATATCGCCCCAGTTGTTCAGCGTCGCCTTGCGCACGGTCACGCCGTAAAAATCAACAGGTTCGACATGCGCAACGGGCGTCAGCTTGCCCGTGCGGCCCACATCCCACGTCACGTCGCGGATGACGGTCGTCGTCTCCTCCGCCTCAAACTTGAACGCAATCGCCCAGCGCGGGAAACGGTCGGTGTAGCCCATCATCTCGCGGGTGGAAAGATCGCTGACCTTGATGAGCACGCCGTCAATCAGGAAGTCGAGGCTGCTGCGTTCCTCCTCGATGTGGTGGATACAGTCCTCAATTTCGCGGATGCTCCGGCATTGCCCCAGATACGGGCTGACCTGAAAACCATTTGCGCGCAGGAAATCAAGCATCCCCTGCTGCGTGGTGTACGGTGGATTGTCAATCGTGCCAATCTGATAAAAGAACGCATCGAGATGGCGGGAGGCGGTCACGGCGGGGTCAAGATTGCGGAGCGCTCCGGCGGCTGCGTTTCGTGCGTTTTTCAGCGGTTCTTTCGCCGTCTTATTGTAGGTATCCAGTGCGGACAGGCGCATGATGCATTCGCCCTGCACTTCCAGCAGTCCCTGATACGGTATCGTCAGCGGCACGGTGCGGATGGTCTTTGCCTGCGGCAGAATCGCCTCGCCGGTGATGCCGTTGCCGCGCGTCGCCGCCTGAATCAGCCTGCCCTCGTTGTAGGTCAGGTTCAGCGTCAAGCCGTCGAATTTGTACTCAACACAGTATTGCAGGTCGTCCTGCCCGCTGAGCTTCTCGGTGCGGCGAATCCAATCCTCCACCGCGCCGATGGACTGTGCCTTATCCATGCTCCACAGGCGGTGGATGTGCGTATGCGGCGCAAACGCCGTCATCACTTCGCCGCCGACCCGGTGCGTCGGGGAATCCGGCAGGACGATGCCCGTTTCCTTTTCCAGCGCCGACAATTCGTCATAGAGCTTGTCCCAATCCATGTCGGACATAATCGGCTCGCTGCCGAAATAGTACGCCTGCGACGCCTGATTGAGCGTGTCCGCAAGCTGACGCATCCGCGCCGTTTGGTCTGTCATGCTTAGTCCTCCAGCTTGACAATCGGCGCCGTCGCCAAAGCAAATTCCTTGGTGCCGTATGCCGTGAATTCAATCTTGATGCGGCTCATGCTGCCCGAACCCGTAACCTCCACCACCGTGCCCTCGCCAAACTTCAGGTGGCGGACGCGATCGCCGGGGCGATACAGGTTCTGCATGGCGCTGGTGGCCATATTGCGCGCCGGGGACTGCACGAAGCCCTTCTGCACGCCGGGGATATTCAGCCCGCGCAGGCCGGTATTGCCGCTGCCGGGGCGGATGGGCGCACTGCCGGACGGCGCCGGGCGATTCGTTCCGCCGCGGTTGTATGCGCTGCGAGAGCGCATCTGCGGCTGGACGCGGTCGCCAAAGCGCTCCTTCATGCCCGCCATTTCGTCGGACAGCAGGCGTTCCGGGATTTCCGCCAAAAAGCGGCTGGGCGCGTTGTGATTCACCTGATTATACAGCATTCGCTGATTTGCGCGGGAGATGAACAGGCGCTTCTGTGCGCGCGTGATGCCGACATAGCACAGGCGGCGCTCCTCCTCCATCTTCGTCTCGTCCATGAGGCTGCGCGCGGACGGGAAAATGCCCTCCTCCAGACCGGTCATGAACACATCGGGGAATTCCAGACCCTTGGCGGAGTGCAGCGTCATCAGCGTCACATAGCCGCGCTCGTCCTCCTGCTGGTCAAGGTCAGTCACCAGCGACACGTTCTCCAGATAGTCCTCCAGCGTCGCGTTTTCCGTTGCTTTCGCGTATTCGCTGACCGCACCCATGAATTCCTGAATGTTCTCCACGCGCGAGCGGGCTTCCTCGGTATCTTCCTTCTGGTACTGCGCCAGCAAGCCCGTTTTTTCCACCAAAGTAGATACGAACTCCTCCAGCGGCATGGTTTCCTTGAGCGCCAGCAGCATCGTCATGAGCATAAAGAAGTCGCTGACGCACTTTTTCGGACGCGCGGAAAGCGAATCCGGAACGTCGGACAGGGCGCTGTACAGCGGCATATTGTTCTGCTGCGCGTGATTCATCAGCTCCTGCACGGTGCTGTCGCCGATGGCGCGCTTAGGCACGTTGATGATGCGGCGCAGGGACACATCGTCCGCCGGATTGACCACAACGCGCAGATACGCAATCACGTCGCGCACTTCCTTGCGGTCATAGAACTTCTGACCGCCGAAGACCTTGTAGGGAATCGCCGAGCGCATCAGCATTTCTTCCAGCACACGGCTCTGCGCGTTCGTGCGGTAGAGAATCGCCATATTGCCATACGGTTCGCCGTGGCGGTTGAGCTGGCGGATGCGGTCGGCGACCCATGCGGCTTCCTCGCGTTCGTCGCCCGCGTCGAAGAGGCGAATCGGGTCGCCCTCGCCCTGCTCTGTCCACAGCTTTTTCTCCTTGCGCCCGGAATTGTGCGCAATCACCTGATTCGCCGCGTCGAGGATATTGGCGGTCGAGCGGTAATTCTGCTCTAACTTGATGACGGTCGCGTCGGGATAATCCTTCTCAAAATCAAGGATATTGCGGATATCCGCGCCGCGCCAGCCGTAAATCGACTGGTCGTCATCGCCCACAACGCAGAGATTCCGGCTCTGGTCAGTCAGCAGTTTGACGAGCATATACTGCGCATAGTTCGTATCCTGATATTCGTCCACCATGACATATTGGAAGCGCTTGCGGTACACATCCAGCACAGGCGGATGGTCAGCGAGCAGTTCCAGCGTCTTGACGAGAAGGTCATCAAAATCCAAGGCATTGAGCGTTTTCAGGCGCGCTTCGTACTCGACGAAGACCGTGTGAATCTGCTGGCAGCGGAAATCGCGGTCGGAATGGTCGAACCACTCGTCCGGACCCATCAGCTTGTTCTTCGCGTCGGAAATTTTCGCCTTCAATTCGCGAATCGGCAGCAGCTTATCGTCAATATTCTGGCGCTTCAAAATTTCCTTCAGCACCGCGCCCTGATCGTCGTCATCATAAATGACGAAAGAACGGGTATAACCGCCGAGTTTCTCAATATCGCGGCGGAGGATTTTGGCGCAGGTGGAGTGGAATGTGGAAATCCACGCGTCGTTCGCCTGATCGCCCACCAGCGCGGCAATTCGCTCCTTCATTTCCTTCGCCGCCTTGTTGGTGAACGTTAGCGCCAGAATATGGTACGCTGCCACGCCGTGCGCCATCAGGTTCGCCACGCGGCAGGTCAGGGCGCGGGTCTTGCCGGAGCCTGCGCCAGCCAGAATCAGCACCGGGCCTTCCAGCGTTTCCGCTGCCAAGCGCTGCTGCGGGTTGAGCATACTTAAATCCATTTTTGTTTCCTCAATCTTTCTTTTCCTTTTCCGCGGCATTTTCCATGGCATCCAGCACCGCCGTATAGCCGTTCGCCCCGTAGAGCAGCGCCCGGTTGACGCGGCTGATGGTTGCGGAGGATGCACCCGTCTGACGGGCAATTTCCTGATAGGTGGCATGTTCGCGGAGCATCTTCGCCACCTCGATGCGCTGCGCCATGCTCTTGATTTCCGCAATGGTACACAAATCCTCGAAGAAGCGATACGCCTCGTCCGTTGATTCCAGCGACAACAGCGCCTTCATCAGCAAGTCCGTCTGTCCGTTCTTCACGCGGGGCTCAAACATATTTCGCACTCCTTCACCGCAAGGGGTCAGCCCCCCTGCGCATAGGTACATTATAGCACATTTCTGCCCAAATGAACAGGGCAAAAGCAGGGCAGAAAACGCGGAAAATTACGTCTTTCCACGCAAAAAAGGGGGAAAGCCTGTTTCTTTCTCCCCTTTTGCTTTGGGCAGATTACCCTTCCAGTGGAACGGTCAACACGTCTTCGAGTTCATACGGATGACCGTAAATCGTCACGCTGATCGGTTCACCGGAAATCAGTGTCAGCGTCACGCCTTTGGGCTTCACGCGCAGTTCGATGATGCGCCCGCGGTAGTTGAATTTGTAGCTGTATCCATTCCAGCAATCCGGCAGAAACGGTTTGAAGCGCAATCCGCCGAGCGTGCGCATTCCCGCAAAGCCCTTCGCAATCGCCAGCCACGAGCCGGACATGCTGGTGATATGCAGCCCGTCCTGCGAATCCTGATTGATGTTGTCCAAATCATAGCGTGCCGTCCGCTTGTACATCGCCACGGCGAGGTCTTTTTCACCAAGCTGCGCCGCCATAATCGAATGGATGCAGGGCGACAAGCCCGATTCGTGCAGCGTCAGCGGCGCATAGAAGTCGAAATTCCGCCGAAGCGTTTCGGTGTCGTAGACGTGGTTGAGGAAGTACAAGCCCATCAGCACATCCGGCTGCTTGATGTACCCCGAACGCAGGATGCGATCCCACGACCAGTGCATATAGATCGGGCGCTCATCCGCCGGGATATCGGACGCGGGGCGCAAATCCTTGTCCAGAAAGGCGTCATGCTGCGGAAAAATACCCAGACCGCGATCGTCAGGATAATACATGCGGTCGGCAATGTCCTGCATGTGCTTGAGGTCGTCCGGCGTAATCTGCAAGGCTTCCAAGCGGTCGTCATCCAGCTTGGCGCATGTCTCCACAAAATACTCCAGGCACCACGCTGCCATGCGGTTGGTGTACCAGTTGTTGTTGACGTTGTTCTCGTACTCGTTCGGGCCGGTCACGCCGAAAATCATGTACTTCTGCGTCCGCTGATTGAAATGCACACGCCCGACCCAGAATTTCGCGATTTCCGCCATCACCTCGACGCCCTCGCCAAGCAGGTACGTTTCGTCCCCCGTGTACATCGTGTACTCAAAGATAGCGTGGACAATCGCGGCATTGCGGTGGATGCCCTCGAACGCGACTTCCCACTCGTTGTGACACTCGCTGCCGTTGATGGTCGAAACGGGATAGAGTGCGCCGGGCATACCGAGGTTCGCCGCGTTGCGCTTCGCCGCTTCCAGATGGTGATAGCGGTAAAGCAGCAGCTGGCGCGCCGTGTCCGCCCCGCGAATCGCCAGAAACACCGGCAGGCAGTAGGCTTCCGTATCCCAGTACGTCGATCCGCCGAAGCGTTCGCCCGTGTAGCCCTTCGGCCCGATGTTGAGGCGTGCGTCGCTGCCCGTGTAGGTGCTGAGCAGCTGGAAGAGGTTGAAGTGGATGCCCTGCTGCGCGCTGTCGTCGCCCTCAATCTGCACATCCGCCATTTCCCAGCGCTCGTGCCACGCTGCCTGATGCGCTTTGAGCGCCTTCTGCCATCCCTCGTCGCACGCCTGCTGCGCCGCCGCCATCGCCAAGTCCATCAGCTGGTCTTTGTCGTGGTCGCGGCTGGTGAACACAGCGACGTACTTTTCCACCGAGACAGTCGTGCCGGAGTGAATATCGCCCGCATAGAGCGCAGCGCAGTAGCCGGCTTTGGACGCCATATCAATATAGTCGATGCCCTCAACGCGGTTCGTCATTGCCGCCGCGACGGTGAAGCGCTGTACGCCGTAGGGATTCGGCTTCGTCTGCACCAGCACGCCGCCGCGCTCATCCCAGCCCTCGCCATCCACCATGTTCCAGAAGGACTGGTCGTAGTTCGCATCAAGATTGCGGACGTTGCCATCCAGATAGGGCGAAATCTCCATCCGGCAATCAAACGACGGCGTCACCTGATAGCGAATCGCCAGCAGCTCCTTCGTATCCATCGACACAAAGCGCCAAGTGTCCAGCGTCAGGCTGCCCTTGTCCATATCCACGCAGGCGTGGCGGTACAGCACGGCCGTGCGCATATCCACCTCGCGTTCATATTCCCAGACCGTCGCGCGGCTGAGGTCGAGCGGATGCTGGTCGATGATGACATGAATGCCGATGAGGTTGATGGCGTTGATAACCTTCGCATAATACTCCGGATAGCCTTTTTTCCACCATCCGACGCGTGTCTTATCGGGATACCACACGCCGCCCAGATACGTTCCCTGAAAGCTGTCGCCGGAATAATCTTCCTCAAAATTGCCGCGCAGACCCATATAGCCGTTCGCCAGCGACATCAGCGACTCGGCGAAGCGCTGGGTATTGGGCTGCCAGCCGCGTTCGACTACTTTCCACGGATGCACGGGAAAGCTCATTGTTTTTCCCCTCCCTTGTCGGCTCGAATGCATTTCCAGCCGGTGCAGAACTCTTCCTAATACAATAATGCTTTTCCGCTTTTTTGTCAAGGGAAACCGTGTTCTTCTGTGTTTGTCCGTTTCGCTGTATTTTCGTCCCGTTTCCTGCATTTTTAGTCTCATCCTGCACTTTTTCGCTTCATCGGCTTCGGGCTGCGAACAGCAAGATTCACACCAGCGCCCATTTTTTCCGCATTCGGGGCGTTTGCAGCTTTTTGCGAACGTTCGGCATTTTCGTTTTTTTTGTCGTTTTTGAAGGGAAAAAACAGAATCAATGCAAAAAAAGCCCTTGACAAATCCTTTCCAAGCCGCTATACTTGTTGTCAACAGCAAGGGCGCTGTGAGATGAATTTCATTCGTTCTCGCAGTTGCCCTTTTCTTCGTAAATGCGAAAAAAACGCGTTTTACGAGGAGCGCGACGGAAAGCAGAGCCGCTTTCCCCCGCCGCTGGAATGCTTTCAAGAGCGAAATGACTTTGGAGGAGGAATCCCGGATGGCCAACATCGAAGAGCTTTTCGGCAGCAGCGTTTTCAATGACGCCGTCATGCAGAAGCGTCTGCCCAAGGATATTTACAAGGCGCTGCACAAAACCATCACTGATGGTACGCCCCTTGACCCGCAGGTGGCCAACGTCGTGGCAAATGCCATGAAGGACTGGGCAGTGGAACGCGGCGTTACGCATTATACGCACTGGTTCCAGCCCCTGACCGGCATCACCGCTGAAAAGCACGACAGCTTCATTTCGCCCAAGGACGGCGGCAAGATTATCCTCGAATTCAGCGGCAAGGAACTCGTCCGCGGTGAGCCGGACGCTTCCTCGTTCCCCTCCGGCGGTCTGCGCTCCACGTTTGAAGCCCGCGGCTATACGGCGTGGGATCCCACCAGCTACGCCTTCATCAAGGATGGCGTGCTGTGCATCCCGACGGCGTTCTGCTCCTACGGCGGCGAGGCGCTGGACAAGAAAACGCCGCTGCTGCGCTCCATGGAGGCAGTCAGCCGCGAGGCCGTACGCATCCTGCGCCTGTTCGGCGACGAGCAGACCCACCGCGTGACGCCGCAGGTCGGCGCGGAGCAGGAGTATTTCCTGATCGACAAGGCGCTCTATGAAAAGCGCGAGGATCTGAAGTTCTGCGGCCGCACGCTCTTCGGCGCGAAGCCGCCCAAGGGCCAGGAGCTCGACGATCATTACTTCGGCGCCATCCGCCCGCGCGTCGCTGCCTATATGCAGGACCTCGACCGGGAGCTATGGAAGCTCGGCGTGTTGAGCAAGACCAAGCACAACGAGGTCGCGCCTTCCCAGCACGAGATGGCCCCCATCTACTGCGACTGCAACGCCGCCAACGACCAGAACCAGCTGACCATGGAGGTCATGAAGAAGGTCGCCGACCGGCACGGGCTGGTCTGCCTGCTGCATGAAAAGCCCTTTGCGGGCGTCAACGGCTCCGGCAAGCACAATAACTGGTCGCTGGGCACCGACACGGGCAAAAACCTCTTCTCCCCCGGCAAGACGCCCAGCCAGAACGCGCAGTTTTTGCTGTTCCTGGCGGCCTTCGTCGCGGGCGTGGATGAATATCAGGAGCTGCTGCGCAGCACCGTCGCCTTCGCGGGCAACGACCACCGTCTCGGCGCGCAGGAGGCGCCCCCGGCCGTGATCTCCATCTTCCTCGGCACCGAGCTGGAGGATATCATCGACTCCATCGTCTCCGAGCAGGACTACACCGAAAAGACCGGCCGTCAGCTGCGCATCGGCGTCGACGTGCTGCCCACCATCCCGCAGGATACGACCGACCGCAACCGCACCTCGCCGCTGGCTTTCACCGGCAATAAATTCGAGTTCCGCATGCCCGGCTCGAGCCAGTCGATCGCGGGCCCCAATACGATCCTCAACACGATCATGGCCGAGGAGCTCGGCCGCTTCGCCGACCGCCTGACGGGCGCGGCGGATTTCCAGCAGGCGCTCAATATCCTTCTGCGCGAGGTCTTCCAGCGCCACCGCCGCATCATCTTCGGCGGCAACGGCTATGACAGCGCCTGGATGGCGGAAGCCGAGCGCCGCGGGCTGGTGAACCTGCCCAATACGGCCGCGGCCCTGCCCGCCTATATCCTGCCCAAGAATGTTGCGCTCATGACGAAGCACGGCGTCTACACCACCAGTGAGATGATGGCCCGGCATGAGATCCATATGGAAAAATACTGCAAGCTGATCTCCATCGAGGCGGCGACGCTCGTCGACATGGTCCAGCACAGCATCCTGCACGCGGCGTCGCGCTACGAGGGCGTTCTGTGCCAGACGATCCTGCAGAAAAAGCAGGCGCTGCCGCACGCGGACTGCCGCGTGGAGACCGCGCTGGCCGAGAGCATCCTGACGCTCAACGGCGAGCTGCTCGACGATACCGTCGCGCTCAAGACCGCGCTGGAGACCGCGCCGGAGACCGACGGCGAGCACATGCTCCGCTACTACCACGACACGATCTTTGCCCAGATGAACAAGGTCCGCGCCTCGATCGACAAGCTCGAAACGCTCGTCGCCGGCGACTACTGGCCGTATCCGCGCTATACCGATCTGCTGTTCTCGGTGTAATTTTCAGATGGAGGCACATCTATGAAATATATCTTCATTACCGGCGGCGTTGTCTCGGGCCTTGGCAAGGGCATCTGCGCCGCATCGCTCGGCAGGCTCTTGAAGCAGCGCGGTCTGCGCGTGCAGAACCAGAAATTTGACCCGTATCTGAACGTTGACCCCGGCACCATGAGCCCGTATCAGCACGGCGAGGTCTTCGTCACCGACGACGGCGCGGAAACGGACCTTGATCTCGGCCATTACGAGCGCTTCACGGACGAGAGTCTGACGGCGGGCTGCTCCGTCTCGGCGGGCAAGGTCTATTGGAGCGTTCTGTGCCGCGAGCGCGAGGGCGGCTATCTGGGCCGCACCGTGCAGATCATCCCGCATATCACGGACGAGATCAAGTCTCGCATCTACCAGATGGACAACGGAACATCCGACGTGCTCATCACCGAGATCGGCGGCACGGTCGGCGATATTGAATCGCAGCCGTTCCTCGAGGCCATCCGGCAGGTGGCTGCCGAGCAGGGGAAGAAAAACGTCCTGTTCATCCATGTGCCCATGATCGTCGAAATTCCCGGCTCGGGCGAACTCAAGAGCAAGCCCACACAGCACTCCGTCAAGGAGCTGCTGTCCATCGGCATCCAGCCGGATATCCTCGTCTGCCGCACGAACCAGCCCATGACGGAGGACATCTGCCGCAAAATCGCCCTGTTCTGCAACATGGAGCCGGACTGCGTCATTCCGAACACGACGGCCTCGACGCTCTATGAGGTGCCGCTGCTGCTCGAACGCGAGGGCCTTGCAAACGTCGTCTGCCGCAAGCTGGAGCTTGCCTGCGGCGCGCCGGACCTGACCGCGTGGAGCGAGATGGTCGCGCGCATCAAGACGGCCAGCCGCCATGTGTCCATCGCGCTGGTCGGCAAATATACGGAGCTGCACGACGCGTATCTGTCCGTCGAGGAATCGCTGTTCCACGCGGGCACGGCGAATAACGTGATCGTCGATATCAACTGGGTCGATTCCTCGAAGCTGACGCAGGAAAACGCGGAGTCCGTTCTCGGCGGCTGCGCAGGTATCCTCGTCCCCGGCGGCTTCGGCGACCGCGGCATTGAGGGCATGATCGTCGCCGCACAGTACGCCCGCACGCATAAGATCCCCTATTTCGGCATCTGCCTCGGTATGCAGATCGCCGTGATCGAGTTCGCGCGGCACGTGTTGGGCTGGGAGGATGCGCACTCGGCGGAATTCGATGAGTTTACCAAGCATCCCGTCATTGATATCATGCCCGAACAGAAGTCCATCACCCAGAAGGGCGGCACGATGCGCCTCGGCGCATATCCGTGCGTGCTGTCGGAGGGCAGCCGCGCAGCGGCGCTCTATGGAAAAACGGAGATCTCCGAGCGTCACCGCCACCGCTATGAATTCTGCAACGACTTCCGCGATGCGTTCGTCGCCGCCGGACTGGTTCCGACCGGACTGTCCCCGGACGGACGGCTCGTCGAGATCGTCGAGCTGCCGGACCACCCGTGGTTCACCGCCTGCCAGTTCCACCCCGAATTCAAAAGCCGCCCCGACCGTCCGCACCCGCTGTTCTTCGGCTTCGTAGAGGCCGCAGCCAGCCGGATCTGACCCATATCACACCGCGAGCCGCCCCAGACGGGGCGGCTCGTTTTGCATAGGGACTTATCTAAATACGATCTGCGCCAGAACGGCGGGGCGGCCGTCTGCATGGCGGACGGCCATGCGGCAGAGCCGCTCCTTCCGGCGGCAGAAGACGCCGAGCGGTTCGCCCTCCAGACATGGGCTTGCATAGTGCGCCTCAATGCTTTTGATCCTGCCGGAGGCAAGCTCCTTTGCCGAAAAGCAGTCGAGCAGGAGGCGGATATAGACGACGTTGTTCATATGCCGCCCCATGTCGATATCCGTCGCGCGGACGAGGTGTGTGTAGATAAGCTCGTCCTGCGTCAGCTCGTCGTGGAAGCGCACGGGCGGCTCGGCAATGGCGGTTGCGTCCGGAAAGGGGAAGTCCGCCGGGAAGCCGGACTGCTCAAAGCGCAGGATCTTCTGCTCCGGGCCGAGAATGGCCCACTGCGTCCGGCCCAGCGCGACGGTCTGTTCGCCCTTCGTCAGCCGGTAACTGCGGAAGCAGCGGATGTCCCGGCCCTCGCATTGCTCCGGCCACGTGCGGGCTGTCAGCTCGTCCATGAGATACGCCGGCTCATAAAAATCCACCCGGCTGTGGACGGTCAGCCAGAATTCGCCCCGCTTTGCCATGGCCGCGCCGCCGACGCCGATCCTCTCCGCGTGCTCCGACGCGATGCCCTGAAAGATCGTGAACGCCGCCAGCGGCGAAAGCGCCGCCGCGCTGCCGCAAAGATCCGGGGTCAGAACGATCTGCTTTTCAAAAAAACCTGCCTGCATGGCTGCTCATGCCTCCTGTTTGTGTTTGCCTGTATTATATCATGTTGGCTTTCTGTTTGCCAGTCTTGGAATTCTGTAAGAATTCCAGAAATTTTTCGTTGTTTGCCTTGGAATCATGTTGATTTCTGCGCGGGTTTGGAGTATGATAGTGCCATGTTCGAGACATACGTCCGCGGCTTTCAAAAACCGCGCCCGCATTTCATACGCAAGGAGACGTTAGCATGATTATTACGCAAAAGAAGCCCATGGAAGAGCTCATGGCGATGGTCGGCGACGCAAAAACAGTCGCGATCGTCGGCTGCAACAGCTGCGCAACGGCTTGTCACACCGGCGGCGAGCCGGAGGTCGCCGCGCTGGCAAAGGCACTGGAGGCAGCAGGCAAGAAGGTCGTCGGCACGACGATCGCCGATTACTGCTGCATGAACCTCGGTGTCAAGGGCAAGATGAAGCCCCTCGTCGCGGCAAAGCCGGACTGCGTGATCTGTATGTCCTGCGGCGACGGCGTACAGTGCGTCGCAAAAAATGCCCCCGGCATCCCCACCTATCCGTCCAACAACACCATGTACCTCGGCGAAGCCGTCCGATTCGGCGTCTGGGAAGAGGCGTGCCACTTCTGCGGCGACTGCGTTCTGGGCCAGACCGGCGGCATCTGTCCCGTGACCCAGTGTGCCAAGAGCCTCGTCAACGGCCCCTGCGGTGGCCAGAAGAACGGCAAGTGCGAGGTCAACCCGGAAAACGACTGCGCATGGATCAAGATCTACAAGCGGCTCGAGGAGATCGGCCAGCTCGATAAGCTCGGCCACACCCGCGAGGACAAGGGCTACGCGAAGTTCAGCTATCCGAGAACGATCAGCTTAAAGGGGAAGAAATAATATGAGTATGTTGAAAGAGGCTTTTGAAGCCGGTAAATTTGGCGTCACCGCCGAAATGGCCCCCCCGAAGGGTTATGATTTTTCCGAGCAGCTGGAGGCTGCAAAGCTCCTGAACGGCAAGGTTCACGGCGTCAACGTGACCGATATGCAGTCCGCCAGTCTCAAGGCGTCCAGCCTCGGCCTGTGCGTCGCGCTCAAGAATGCGGGCATCGAGCCCATTTTGCAGATGACCGGCCGCGACCGCAACCGTATGGCCATCATGGGCGATATTTTGTCCGCAGCGGCCTTCGGCATCGACACGATGCTGGCTCTGACGGGCGACCATCCCGTCGTCGGCGACTGTCCGGAATCCAAGCCGGTCTATGATCTGGATTCCGTCGGCATTCTGAAAATGCTCACAAAGATGGAGCAGACAAACTGCGACTGCGGCGGCAATGAGATCGCCGGCGGCGCGCCGAAGTTCTACAAGGGCGCTTCCGTCACTCCGGTCTATGACCCCATCGAGCTGCAGATCAACAAGCTGCGCCAGAAGGTCGAAAACGGCGCGGAGTACATCCAGACGCAGGGTATTTTTGATCTGGAAACGTTCAAGCGCTTCCTGGATAAGGTCGACGCGGCCGGTATCAAGACGCATATCATGGCTGGTATCATCCCGCTCAAGGCTGCGGGCATGGCGCGGTACATGAACGAAAACGTCCCCGGCATCGCGGTGCCGCAGGATATGATCGACAAGCTTGCCGCAGCGGCAGCCGAGGGCAAGGAAAAGGGTGTCAAGGGTCTTCCCATGCAGCTCGGCATCGAGATGGCAGCGGAGATGATCGCGAAGATCAAGGACGAGCATCTGTGCGACGGCGTCCATATCATGGCCATCGGCGCAGAAAAGAACGTCCCGGCCATCCTCGAAAAGGCCGGCGTTACGATCTGAGTTTTCTCAGCTATATTTCAGCATCCAACCGTCCAAATGGATTGCCTGAGTTTCGATACAAAACCATAATATAGCAGCAGACGGCAGCCCCGTGTCCGGGGGCTGCCGTTTTGCGTCCTGAAAAATGGGGATTGATGGAATGCCGGATCACAGTTAAACTAGGGTGTATCTGAAAACTCCCAACGCACCCGGACAGCGGGCCTTTTTGCGGTGCGCCGCGTCATTTTTCCTTGAAATACGTCAGTATTCCTGCGAAAAAATGTCTTGCGCAACGCAAAAATCCCTCGCTGCCGGTCACATCATGAGTTTTCAGATACACCCTAGAAACAGAACATAAAGAAAGGGGCTAACCTTGGGCGTTTCCACGCGGAAGCGTCTGATAAAAAAGCCGTGAAGCCCCGGCGTTGGAGCTTCACGGTTTTTGGCTGTACAGGGGGCCTCAGCAGAGCTTCGCGCCGGCGGGGATGGCGTCGTTCAGCATGAGAAGGTTCAGCTTTTCCTCGCCCTTTTCCTTGTGGACGGCGGACAGGAGCATCCCGCACGATTCCTGCCCCATCATCTTTCTGGGCGGCAGGTTGATGATCGCGGCAAGCGTCTTGCCGACGAGCGCCTCCGGCTCATAGAACTTCGCGATGCCGGAGAGGATCTGACGGTCCGTGCCGCTGCCGTCGTCGAGCGTGAAGCGCAGGAGCTTGTCGGATTTTTTCACGCGCTCGCAGGCCTTGACCTTGACGGCGCGGAGGTCGGACTTGCAGAAGGTGTCGAAGTCGACCTTTTCCTCCAGCTGCGGCTCGACCTCAACGGCGGGCAGGAGGGCCTTTTTCTGCTCGGCCTCGAGTTCCTCCAGCTCGGCGAGGGCCTTGGCCGCGTCAATGCGGGGGAAGATCGCCTCGCCCTTGTGCACGCAGGCGGTCTGCGAAAGCGCGCCCCAGACGTTGGCCTTGTCCCAGGTCTGGACAGCTGCGTCTGCGCCGATCTGTGCGAAAATTTTCTCGCAGGAGGCCGGGATGAACGGCAGCAGGAGCGTCGTGCAGATGCGGATGGTTTCGAGCAGGTTATACATGACGGAGGCCAGACGCGGCTTGTTTGCCTCGTCCTTGGCAAGCGCCCAGGGCATCGTCTCGTCGATATACTTGTTCGCGCGCTGGATGCACTTGAAGATCTCGTCCAGTCCGTTCTGGAACTGGAACTTCTCCATCTGCGCCTCATAGCGGTCGCGAAGGCCGGAGAGCATGGAGATCAGGCTCTCGTCGGCCTCGCCCGCTTCGCGCGCCTCGGGGAGCGTCCCGCCGAAATATTTTTCGACCATCGCCGTCGTGCGGGAGACGAGGTTGCCGAGATCGTTGGCCAGATCGATGTTGATGGTGTTGATGAGCAGCTCGTTGGAGAAATTGCCGTCGGAGCCGAAGGGGAACGTGCGCAGCAGGAAGAAGCGCAGCGCGTCCACGCCGAAGCGCTCGGCGAGCACATACGGGTCAACGACGTTGCCCTTAGACTTAGACATCTTTTCGTGGTTCTTCAAGATCAATCCTTGGTTGTACAAACGTTGGAATGGTTCCTTGGTTGGAACAACACCCAAGTCGTAAAGTACCTTGTGCCAGAATCTTGCATAAAGCAGGTGTCTTACGGCATGTTCTGCACCACCGATGTAAAGGTCAACTGGAAGCCATTGCTTAAGCAAGTCGTAGTCAGCTAATTCCTTATCGTTGTGTGGATCAACATAACGCAAGTAATACCAGCTTGAACCAGCCCAGTTAGGCATTGTATCAGTTTCACGACGAGCATGACCTCCACATTTTGGACAAGTAGTGTTGACCCAATCGGTTATTTTAGCAAGAGGGCTTTCACCATCATCAGTTGGTTCATATTCAGCAACATCTGGCAAAACTAAAGGTAAATCTTCTTCATTTAAAGGAACCCAACCACAAGTATTACAATATACCATAGGGATAGGTTCTCCCCAGAATCTTTGTCTTGAAAAAATCCAATCTCTCATTTTGTAGTTAACTTGAGCTTCACCACATTTATTATCTTCAAGCCATTTTATCATTTTACTTATGGCATCTTCTTTATCAAGACCATTTAAAAATTCAGAATTAATATGAACCCCATCACCAATATAAGGAAGTTGCTCAGTCGGTCCTTGTAATACAGGAATAATTTCTAAACCAAATTTAGTTGCAAATTCATAATCACGTTCATCATGCGCAGGTACAGCCATAATAGCACCAGTACCATAAGTTGCTAAAACATAATCACTTATCCAAATAGGAATTTCTTTACCATTAACAGGATTTATAGCATAAGCTCCAGTAAATACACCAGTTTTATCCTT
>OMDM01000229.1_pt1 | contig 26856 bp, 19 predicted proteins | sample 1673801 | NCBI WGS metagenome assembly OMDM01 (sample SAMEA103958127, study PRJEB25191) | human gut metagenome | biome: human-associated habitat [ENVO:00009003]; feature: intestine environment [ENVO:2100002]; material: feces | place: Germany | collected 2013/2015 | reverse complement strand
AATAGCCGGAAGGGCGCGCCGACAGGCGATATGGGTTCGGCTCTCGTCAGCTTACGCCGAATATATTTCAAATTTTGCGGCAAAACTGACATTTATAACAAACTGACGGGAGAATGAACATGGACAGTCAGAATAAGAACACCGTTTTCGGCCATGCGGCAAGCTGCGCAAGGCTCAATGAATGCACATCGACAGCCCCGGCAAGCAGTCTGCGCGCGCAGCTCCGGCAAAGCTGCACGGAAATAAACGCGGTCTACCGGCTTATCGAGGCGCGCTTCGGCAGCGCGGCATCTATGCCGTCGAGCTGCCGCTGGCTTTTGGATAACCGCTATCTTGCATTGCGCGAGGCAAAGCGTGCAGGCGGCGCGCTCAGAGACATTCGCCGGCTGCGCGCCGGAGGCGACGGTGTGATATTGTCCGTGCTGTGCCGGGATATGATAAAAGTGTGCTCGGGAAAGCTCTCCGAGGACAATATGCTTGAATATCTGGCCGGTTTTCAAAGCGTTTCGCCGCTGCCGCAGGCAGAGCTTTATCTGCTTCCGGCGGTTTTGCTCGTGCAGCTGACTTTCTCGCTGGCCGACGCCTGCCGCAAGCTTAAAACCACTGCGGAGCCGGAAGAGCTTGCCGGGGAGTTTGCCGCGCTTTTCGGCTCTGTGCGGCTGATATCAGAGCTTGACATGCATAGTCTGCTTGAGCGCGCGGACATCGTCGAAAAGTCGCTGTCGGCAGACCCTGCCGGAGTTTATCCTCGCATGGATGAGCAGAGCCGCGCCGAGTACCGCGCAAGGCTATCCAAGCTTGCCAAGCGCGAGGGACTCGAGGAACACGTTTTTGCGAAAAAGCTCATCGAGCAATGCCGTGCCGCAAGGGGGCGCGAAAAGCACGTCGGCGCATTTTTATTCAGTGCGCCGAATGAGAAAAGACGCGCGGCGGCATATATATCCGCAAATGTTTTGATAACGCTGTTTCTGACGCTGCTGTGCGGCTTTTTATCGCGCAGCGCCATTGCCGCGGCGCTGCTGCTTCTGCCGCTTTCGGAGCTTACGAAGGTCATGCTCGATTACATCATTCTGCTGTGCATTCCGCCGCGGCACCTGCCGAGGCTTGAGCTTGACGGCGGCGTTCCCGACGAGGGGCGGACGATGTGCGTGATATCGGCGCTGCTCACGGACGAGGAAGGCGGCAGGCATTTTGCCGCGATTTTGGAGGAGTTTTATCTTGCAAACCGCGACTGCGGAAAGAATCTTCTCATGGGCATTCTTGCCGACCTAAAAGAGTCAAAAACCAAAACCGTGCCTGAGGACAAGGCAATCATTGCAGCGGCTCAGTGCGCTATCGATGCGCTGAACCGAAAATACGGCGGCGGATTTTATCTTTTCACGCGCGAGCGAACACTCGACGAAGGGCGCGGAAAATACTCCGGCTTTGAGCGCAAGCGCGGCGCGCTGCTGGAGCTTGCAAAGCTCATGTGCGGCGATAAAAGCGAGCTGAACACGCGCTGCGGCAACGCTCAGCTTTTGCGCTCTGCGCGCTACATTCTCACCCTCGACGGCGACACCGTGCCCTCTCCCGGCTCGGTTCGCGAGCTTATCGGCGCAATACTGCACCCGATGAACTTACCGGTGCTCGACCGCGAGCGAGGACTTGTCACCGCCGGGCACGGCATCATACATCCGCGCATGTGCGCGACGCTGCACTCTGCCGTTTCGACCGATTTTGCACGCATTTTCTCCGGAGGCGGCGGACTTGAGCCATACGGCATGCTCTGCGGCGAGGTGGGCATGGATCTTTTCGACCGCGGCGGTTTTTCCGGCAAGGGCATAATCGACGCCGAAGCGCTGCTGCTGTGCTCCAAGATGCACATTCCCGAGGGCAGGGTTCTTTCGCACGACGCTCTCGAGGGAGCGTATCTGCGCGGCGGATATATGAGCGGCGTTGAGTTTTCCGACTCCTTCCCCGGTTCGCCGATCGCCTATTTTCGGCGCAGTCACCGCTGGATACGCGGCGACTGGCAGAACACCGGCTGGATATTCCGCAAAAGCGCACTTCTTCCGGATATTGAGCGCTGGAAGCTGTTCGACTCGCTGCGCCGCAGTCTGGTAGCTCCGGCAACCTTTGCCGCGATTTTCGCCGGACTGCTGCTCAGGGCGCACGGGCTTATTCTCGCCGCATGGGCAGCGCTCATCGCGCTTGCTGCCGGACTTATAATATCGCTCACCGAGCTTGCGTCCGGCAAGCCCGAGGCGCTGACGGCAAAGTACCACAGCCGCACCCTCGGCGGAATTGGTGAGAGCATCGTACGCACGGCGTTCAGGCTCTGGTTTTTGCCGTACGAGGCGTGGATATCGCTTTCCGCCGCCGTGAGTGCGCTCTGGCGGATGCTCGTAAGCGGCAAAAATCTGCTTGAGTGGGAAACGGCAGCGCAGAGCGCAGGCAAGCGAAACGGTGCGGCCGGGTTTTATAAAAATATGTGGCTTGCACCGATATCGGGTCTGTGCCTTGTGATATTCTCGGTCGGCATCTTCGCGAAAGCCGTCGGACTGCTGTGGATCCTCGCGCCGCTTGCGGCATTGGCGCTGAGTCTGCCTGCGAAGGCGGAAAAACAGCCGTCAGCGGAGGAAAGCCGATACCTTATCGGCTGTGCGCAGGAGATATGGAGCTATTTTGACGCATTCTGCACCGCGCAGGATAATTTCCTGCCGCCGGATAATTTTCAGGAGCAGCCGCCCGTCGGCATCGCACATCGCACATCGCCCACTAACATCGGGCTTGCACTGTGCTCGGCAATGTGCGCGCAGGAGCTTGGGATAATAGACCTTGCACGTGCCGAGGAGTTTATAGAAAACATGCTCGATACGCTGGAAAAGCTTCCGCGCTTCGGCGGACATTTCTGCAACTGGTACGACACGCGCACCCTGCGCGCGCTCGAGCCAAAGTATCTGTCCACGGTCGATTGCGGAAATCTGTGCGCATGTCTGATCACGCTGCAAAACAGACTCGATTCTGTTGGACTTTGCAAGCTTGCCGAACGTGCTCGCAGGCTTGTTGCCGATATGGATTTTTCGATATTTTACAGCGTCCGGCGCGGCCTTATGCACATCGGCATAGACCTCGAAAAAGGCACGGCCTCGCCGGGGCTTTACGACCTCATGGCAAGCGAGGCGCGCCTTACGAGCTACACTGCCATAGCCAAAGGCGACGTGCCGCGCAGGCACTGGCGCAGACTGTCGCGCGCAATGCGCTCGTCGGGCGGCTACCGCGGCATGGCAAGCTGGACTGGCACGATGTTTGAGTATCTCATGCCGGAGCTTTTCCTGCCGCTGACGCAAGACAGTCTGCTGTACGAAACGGCGAAATTCTGCGTTTACGTTCAAAAAAAGCGCCGCAGCCGCAGCGGTGCGTGGGGCATATCCGAAAGCGCGTTTTACTCGCTCGACCCGGCGCTTAACTACCGCTACAAGGCTCACGGCTGTGCTCGGCTTGCGCTCAAGCGCGGCCAGGACACAGAGCTTGTATTGGCGCCGTATGCAAGCTTTCTCGCCCTCGCAGTTGACCCCGAGGGTGCCGTTGCCAATCTGCGTCGGCTCGAAAAGTGCGGCATGAGGGCACGCTACGGATTTTTCGAGGCGCTCGACTTCACCCCCTCGCGCTGCCGAACGCCCGAGGGCGAAAAGGTGCGCTGCTTCATGGCGCACCATCTGGGCATGAGCATGCTTGCCATTGCAAATTATCTCGGAGATAACTGCGTCCGGCGTGCTTTCATGCACTCGCCGGATATGGCCGCCTACAGGCAGCTTCTCGAAGAGCGCATACCGCTCGGCGCGCCGGTGCTGCATCTGAGCGAGGCAGAGGCCGACAAGCAGATACTGCCCAACAGCCGCTGGGAAAAACGCGGCAGCACAATTGACTACGCTTCGCCGCAGTGCTCACTGCTGTCAAACGGGGCTTACAGCATTATGTTAACCGAAAGCGGAATAAGCTCGGCAAGCTGCTCCGATACGCTTATCTACCGCGCGCCGTCCAAGCCTATCGGCGAGGGGCACGGGGCGGAAATAACGCTTACGCATGGCGGCAAGGTGCGCTCACTTCTCCCTTCGCCCATCGAAAGCGGCGCGTATATGTGGGAATTTTCCGAAATATCCGCAGAATTTTCATGCGTTTACGATGAGTTCACGGCGCGCACTTCCGTTGCGGTGTCGGGCGCCGAAAACGGCGAGGCACGCACGGTGTCAGTTTTCGCAAAATCGGATATTGACAGTGCAAGCCTTGAATTTTCGTTCGAAGCCGTACTTGCCGATGCTTTCGATTATGTTAACCATCCTGCCTATTGGCGGCTCGGCATAGAAGCGCGGCGCGACCAAAACTGCATAACGCTGCACCGTCTGCCGCGCGGAAATCAGGCCGAGTGCTGGCTGTGCCTTGCCTGCGATAAGCCGATGGCTGCAAAGGCAGGCGGCTCGAGCGAGGACGGATTTTTGTCATATCCTACGGTAGCGGCCGCCGTTCCGCTGTCGCTCAAGGCCGGGGAAAAGCTCGACGTGCGCTTTGCACTGTGCCTTGCCGACACACCCGAGGGCGCATACAGCGGCGCGCAGCATATGCTCGCGATGGGGCCTGCCGAGTACGGCGCAATGGTTTCGGCCTGCGCAAGCGTCACGCACATGTCATCTCGCGAGCTGGGTGGCGCCATGGACATGCTGCAAAGCCTGTGGTTTGGCGGCTCGCATACGCAGCTTCCGGCCAAAAGCAGCCTTTGGCGCTGCTCAATTTCGGGCGATCTTCCGATAATCTGCTGCAAGGATGACGGCAACGTTGTATCTGTAACAAAGCAGTTCTGTCTGCTCAGAAGCTGCGGCGTTTACGCAGATCTTGTGTTCCTGACCGACGAGGGCGGCGAATATCGCAGGCCGGTGTACTCCAAGGTGCGCGACACGCTCGCTTCCCACGGACTTGAAGCGCTCATCGGCACTCACGCCGGGGTGCGCCTGCTGTCGACCGAGGATGCCGGGCTTATAGAAAGCGCCGCCTCGTTCATCGTCGGAGAGGATGCACCCGGCCGCAGATTTGAAAATGCTCCGAGATTTTTTGCGCAGCGAAAAAGAAGCGGCGTTTCCGCCGTACGGCACGAGTACGCCGATGAAGGGAGCTTTTCGTTTTATGTAAACCGCTCGCTGCCGTCGAGAGTGTGGAGCAGCATCCTGACAAACGGTAGCTTCGGATATATCGCCGCCGACAGCGGCACGGGAAACATGTGGCTTAAAAACGCGCGCGAGCTGCGGCTTACCCCATGGATAAACGACCCTCGAGCGATCGACGGAGCGGAGGTGCTTGAATACTTCGACGCATCCGGGCGATACAGCCTTTTTGCCGACGAGGACGGCGCGCCCTGCCGCGTCACCTTCGGCTTTGGCTTCGCCGTTTGGGAAAAAAGCTTCGGCAGCTTTGCAGCGCGCTGCACGGCTTTTGTTCCGCCGGATATGGATGCAAGGGTTTTTATAATTGAATTTTTCGGCGAGCACAGCGGAAAGCTCGGATGGAAATGCGAGCTTCTTTTGTCCGACAGCGACAACGACCGCGGCGCAGTCTCGTGCAGTTATGTAAACTCTGTGTTCACCGCATCGAGCACGCGCTCGGCTATACGAGGGCTTAGTTTCAGCGCTGTTTGCTCAAGCGAGGCGCTCAGCTGGACATGCGACGGTTTATCCTGGCTGCACGGAGAATTTGACTCGCGCACGAGTGGACTGAGCTATCCCGTTTTTGCCGCAAGCTACGAGGCGCAGCCCGTGACCGTGCTCGTCTGCGGATGCGAAAGCGCAGAAAACCTCCTTGATCTGTGCAAGCCCGATGCCGCATTTGAAGCGCTCGAAAAAACAAAGGCACATTGGCGGAGTATGTGCCGCCGTCTGACCGTTTCCGGCTGCGGCAAGGCGGACAGATATATGAGCGGCTGGGCAGTGTATCAGACGCTGGCGTGCCGCATTCTCGGGCGATGCTCCGTTTATCAGAGCGGCGGCGCGTTCGGCTTCCGCGATCAGCTTCAGGACGCTGTGAACCTCATCCTGCTTGACCCGAACATCGCAAAGCAGCAGATACTCGCCTGCTGCCGGCACCAGTACCTCGAGGGTGACGTGATGCACTGGTGGCACAGCGCCGGCGGCGCGGATAAAGGCGTGCGCACGCGGTGCTCTGACGATCTGCTGTGGCTGGTGTGGGCGCTGTGCGAATATGTAGAAAAAACGGGCGACGGTGAGATATGCGATGTTTCTGAATATTATGTAAACTCGAAGCCATTGGACGGCAGCGAAGGTGACCGCTATGAAACGCCCATGCGATCGGACTGCGCCGAGAGCGTTCTTATGCACGCAAAGCGCGCCGTTGACTGCTGCTTAGGCCGCGGCGTGGGCAGCCACGGGCTGCTGTACTTCGGCAGCAGCGACTGGAACGACGGCATGAGCGCCGTTTTCGGCGAGAGCGTGTGGCTTACGTGGTTTTTCTCCTGCTGTGTGAAACGCTTTGCCGATATTCTTGTTGAGCTTGGCAGGCAGGGCGCGGACGAATACCGTGCGCTTGCCGCCGAGCTTGGCAAGGCCGCCGACCGCGCGTGGAACGGTCAGTGGTATCTGCGCGGCTACTGGCCTGACGGTGAGGAGTTGGGCGGCCGGCAGAGCGAATGCTGCCGCATAGATTCCATTGCGCAAAGCTGGGCCTGCTTCTGCCCGGAAGCGTCAAACACGAAGGCCGACACCGCGCTCGACAGTGCGCTCAGGCTGCTGTTTGACAGGGAAAACGGCCTTGTGAGGCTCTTTGACCCTCCCTTTTTCGGCTCCGGGCGCGATCCTGGCTATATTCGCAGCTACGGCCCCGGCTTCCGGGAAAACGGCGGACAGTACACGCACGCTGCACTGTGGCTTGCGCAGGCCTGCTTTAGGCGCTCCCGGCCGAACGACGGCTGGGCTATACTGCGTTGTATGCTGCCGGAAACGCATGACGAGCGCGTTTATCAAGCAGAGCCGTTTGTCATTCCTGCCGATATCTACACCTGCCCCGGCCACGTCGGCGAGGCCGGATGGACATGGTACACCGGCTCATCCGGCTGGTATTTCCGCGTGTTCACCGAGGAGCTGCTTGGTCTAAAGCCGTGGCACGGTATGATATATATCCGCCCCTGTCTGCCCGACGGTTTTTCCGACTGCCGCGTGACGCTTAAAACCCGCTCCGGCAGGACGCACGATATCTTGATTGGCCTCGGCGGCATATGGCTCGACGGAGAAATTTATGACGGAAAGGGTATACCATATAGCTGAAAAGTGTGCTATACTGATTTATTATAAATCAAAGGAGGTCATGCCATGGAGACCGTCAGAAAAGAGATACTCCCCGGCGTATGGCTAACTGCGCTCGAAAACGACAAATTCAAGACCGGATGTCTCAGCATCAGCCTGCTGACTCAGCTTGACCGCGAAACGGCGGCAATGAACGCACTCATCCCCTATGTTCTGCGCCGCGGCAGCAGAAATCACACCGATATGCAGGCGCTTGCGACCGAGCTTGACGGGCTTTACGGCAGCTATATCGAGCCTGTTGTGCGCAAGATCGGCGAGATACAGTGCATCGGCTTTCTCGCGAGCTTTGCCGATGACAAATATCTGCCCGACGGCAGCGGCGTTTTTGAAAGCATCGCAAATCTTTGCGGCGAGATACTGCTCGCGCCCTGCACCAAGGGCGGGCTGCTTCTGCCCGAATATGTGGACAGCGAGAAGGAAAAGCTGCTTGACAGCATAAGAAGCAGACTAAACGACAAGCGCGCATGGGCACTGCACAGGCTCATTGAACAGATGTGCTGCTACGAGCCGTTTGCCGTATCGCGCCTCGGCACCGAGGACACGGCGGAAAATATATATTATCAGAAGCTCACAAAGCATTACCGCAGCCTTATCATGACCTGCCCTATCGAGATATTCTATTGCGGCAGCCTCGGCGCGGACACCGTTGCCGAGAAGCTTTCGGATGCGTTCAGCGGCATGCCCAGAGGCGAGATCGACTATGACATCGGCACCGATATACGCATGAACGCCGTTGAGGAGTCCGTGCGCGAATTCACCGACGAGCTGAGCGTCACTCAGGGCAAGCTCGTCATGGGCTATCGCCTCGGCGACTGCATGGAGGATCCGGACATTGCGGCGCTTTACGTTTTCAATGCCGTTTTCGGCGGCTGTGTAACGTCCAAGCTTTTCATGAACGTTCGCGAAAAGCTCTCGCTTTGCTATTACGCAAGCTCGCTTGTCGATCTGCACAAGGGGCTTATGATCGTCTCATCCGGCGTTGATTTTGACAAATTCGGCGCTGCAAAGGACGAGATCTGCGCCCAGCTTGAGGCGATAAGGCGCGGCGAGGTCACGGACGATGAGCTGCTGGCTGCCAAGAAAAGCGTTGCATCCGATCTTCGCGCAACGCTCGATTCGCAGTATAATCTCGAGGGATTTTACCTTGCCAACACTATCGACGGACTTGACTTTGACCCCGAGGAGCTTGCCGAGGCGGTCGAATGCGTGGAGCTTCAGGCAGTTGTCGATATAGCAAACAGCGTTGTCGGCGACGCTGTGTATTACCTGCGCGGAAACGGTGAGGAGGACAGCGATGAAGCATAAAAGATATGAAAAAATCGGCGAGGATCTGTACTTCGGCCAGCTGCGCAACGGTCTTAACGTAAACGTTGTAACAAAGCCCGGCTTCCGGCTGTCGTATGCCGTTTTTGCCACCAATTACGGCGGCGCGCACAGGCGCTTCTCCCTCGGCGGAAAGATGCACGACACGCCTGCCGGAGTTGCGCACTTTCTCGAGCACAAGATGTTCGACATGCCCGACGGCGACAATGCGCTGAGCGTGCTTTCGGCAAACGGCGCTCAGCCGAACGCCTTCACCTCAAGCGGAATGACCGCGTACTTTTTCGACTGCACCTCGGGCTTTGAGGAAAACCTGCGCATGCTGCTCAAGTTCGTTTCGACGCCCTACTTTACTCAGGAAACCGTCGATAAGGAGCAGGGCATAATCGGCCAGGAGATATGCATGGTCGAGGATAATCCCGGCTATGTCGTGTATAACCGCCTCATGCGCATGCTGTATGAGTTTAACCCCATCCGCGATCAGGTCGCCGGCAGCATCGAGAGCATTGCGGAGATAACCGCCGAAACGCTCTATAACTGCCACAAAGCATTTTACGCACCTTCAAACATGACTCTTTGCGTTGCAGGCGACTGCGATCCCGAGGAGATATTCGCCATCGCAGACGAGCTTCTGCCGCGTGAAAAGGCTGAGATCCCGAAGGCCGATATGGGTGCTCCGGAATCCGAAAAGCCCCTAAAAAGCTACAACGAGGAGCAGATGGAGGTCTCCGCGCCGCAGTATCTTATCGGTGCAAAAGTCACACCCGCACCGGACGGCGAGGCACTTTTGCGGCAAAAGATAGTAGCCCAGCTTGCTCTGCGCACGGTGTTCGGCACCTCCGCTAAGTTTTACAACCGGCTGTACTCCGAGGGTGTGCTCAACCGCGACTATGATTACGAGATCGACTACACCGCCGGAACGGCAACGATCATGCTCGGCGGCGAAAGCTCAGATCCTCAGCGTGTTCTGCGTGAGATAAACGCCGAGCTTGCCGAGGTGTTCGCAAACGGGCTTGACAAAGAGCTGTTCGAAGCGGCAAAGCGCGCCTCCTTCGGCTCGCGCCTGCGCGGACTTGAGGACTTCGACAGTCTGTGTCTCTCCCTTGCCGACGGTGTGTTCGGCAATTACTGCGCGCTCGATGCGTTTGAAGTGCTCGAGAGCGTTGAAAAAGGCGAATGCGAGGATTTCCTCAAAGCATTCATGACTCCCGACAGGCTCGCAATGAGCGTTATCTCCCCCGTAAAGGCGTGATATCCTATGACTTTTCTCACAGCAACCATGCTGCGTGATGCAGCGATAAGCTTCCCGATGCTCGGCGACTGGAGCATCGACCCACCGTACAGCTTTACGGTTTTTGGCTTTGAAATTTATTTTTATGGTGCGATAATCGCCCTCGGCTTTATCCTCGCCGCACTGTTCTGCGCAAAGCAGGCAGCGAAGTTCGGCCTTACCTCGGATGATCTTTTCGACTTCGTAATATGGCTGATCCCGACCTGCATAATCGGCGCAAGGCTGTATTACGTTCTGTTCAAGCTTGATTATTTTCTCGCCAACCCATCGGAGATCCTGTCCTTGCGCGACGGCGGCCTTGCTATCTACGGCGGCATAATCGCAGGCGTTATAACGGGCATTTTGGTGTGCAGAAAGAAGAAGATACCCGTTCTCGCGCTCGGCGATCTTGCGGCGTTCGGTCTGCTCATCGGGCAGGCCATAGGCCGCTGGGGCAACTTTATAAACCGCGAGGCCTTCGGCGTTGAAACGGATATCTTCTGCCGCATGGGACTTACTACGCCCGATGGCGTTACGGTATTCGTCCACCCGACGTTTCTTTACGAAAGCCTGTGGAACTTCACGGGGCTTATCATACTGTACATACTTCTGCACCGCGGCGCGAGGAAGTACGACGGACAGTTTACATGGCTGTACGTTTTGTGGTACGGTCTCGGCAGGGCGTGGGTCGAGGGTCTGCGAACCGACAGTCTGTATATCGGCACAACGGATATCCGCGTATCGCAGCTGCTTGCAATAGTAAGCGCGCTGATCGCGGCCGCCATTCTTATAGTAAACGCAAGAAAAACACATTCACCCGACGAGCTTTTCGTAAACCGCAGCGAGCGGACGAAAAAGGCCGACGGGCAGGAAAGGAGCTAACATCATGGCAGATTACAAAAGCATACTCAAGGGCACGATCAACAGTGTGACCAAAAAGGCAAAGGATTATGTTGAAAGCGGCGGCCTCAAGGACGCCTATGACAAGGGCAGCACGGCCGCGCGCTGCTATGCCAATATTGCAAAGCTCACCCTCCAGATAAACGGCGAGCTTGAGGAGCAGAACAAGGTGTTCATCGAGATCGGCAGACTATGCTACGACGAAAACCGCGATAACCCCGGCGAGAGCTATGCTCCGCTGTTTGACGAACTCAAGGCAATGGACGATCGCATCGAAACTATGCGCGAGGAGCTTGAGGCCGCAAAGGCCGCAGTCGAGGCCGGAAAAAACGGCGGCGAATACGCCGAGTTTTACGACATTGAGGAGGACGGCAATGAGTGAGGCACTCGGCAACCTTCTCGAGCGCAGAAGCATAAGAGCTTACAAGCCCGAGCAGATATCGGAGGATGAGCTTCAGAGCGCTCTGAAAGCCGGTCTGTTAGCCCCGTCTGCAATGAACAGGCAGCCGACGGCCATGCTCGTTGTGCAGGATAAGGACACCATCGCGCTGCTTTCAAAGCTCAACGCCAAGGTCATGGGCAAGGACATCGACCCGTTTTACGGCGCTCCGACCGTCATCGTCGTTCTGGCCGACCGCAATGTTCCAACATATATTGAGGACGGCGCGCTCGTGCTCGGAAATCTCATGAACGCTGCAAATGCCGTCGGGCTCGGCTCGTGCTGGGTCAACAGAGCAAAGGAAGTGTTCGAGATGCCCGAAGCGCGCGAGATTCTGCGCAAGGCCGGCATCGGCGATGAGTACATCGGCATCGGCCACTGCATTCTCGGCTATATCTGCGGCGACAAGCCGGCAGCACACCCAACGCGCGACGGCCGCGTGTTCCGAATTTGATCTAAACGAAAAACGGTGCAGCTCCCGTTGGGAGCTGCACCATTTCAGCCTGTAGAAAAAGTCCAGCCCAGCTGAGCTTTTTCGCATTTAGATGGTAAAATAAATATGGGTGATGAAAGATACCGGAACGCGGAAAAATGGATCGTGGTGTCATAGAGATTGTCGATACAGAGAGCTTGGTTTCCAAGGGGCATCTGTTGCGAAAAATAGATGAAGCAGTAGATTTTAACCGGCTCTATGAAATAGCCAAAGCGAGACTCCGTAAGAAGTCTCGCTTTGTTGATCAGTATATACCTTCGGGTTATAATCAGTCGTACAGCTCATGGCGCACGCTTTCGGCGGCGTCCAGGAAGCGCTGCACCGTTGGGCTCGGTTCTGGTGAATGCAGAATACCATAAGGAATATTGTGATCCCAATCGACCGGGATCACCTTCAAGAGCGGATGAACGTTTGCCCAGCCGGGGATTATACATATTCGTCAGCCTCTTTCGCTTCGGTTTTGTCTGGGCGCGGCCTTATCCGTTATTGCTGCTGCATTTTTCGGCGTCGATAGCAAGCACGAGCATGAGCGCGCACAGGGCATTCTCCGGGCGCGCAACGTCGATGGAATAGGTATCGGTCCAGTTGAAAAGCTCCTTTGTTATGACGGCGACCGTTTCGCCCGTTGGCGACACGACCGAATAGTCCCAGCCCCAGAAATCGCCCTCGACCTGCCAACCGTTGAAGTCAATATCGAACTTTGGCTTAAAGAATGTAAATCGCTTTGTTATACAGCCGATGTATTCATCTGCACCGGTGAATATCTCGAACTTCGGCTCGAACAGCGTCAGCACCTTTTCGCGCACCGTGCCTACATGGCGGCCGCCTGCGTCCAGAACATGCAGCACATGCCCCCAGCCGAGCTTACCCTCCACGGTGAAAACGGTGTTTCCGCACTCATCGTAAATATCATAGCTGTCAAACCACGAGAAAAATCGCTGCTTGAAAAGTAGTTTCATAGTTTTTCTCCCGAAATTCAAAATAGCCTGCCGATCGTGACCGGCAGGCTGAAATAATTATTTTGCTCTGGTGGACACTTCTTCGCCGAGCTTTGCGATGAAGTCTTCTACCTGCATGCTGCCCTCGTCGCCGCCGGCGCGTGTGCGCACGGAGACAGTGCCGTTTTCGGCTTCCTTATCGCCGACGATTATCATGTAGGGGATCTTCTGAGTCTGAGCCTCGCGGATCTTGTAACCGATCTTTTCGTTGCGCAGGTCGGTCTCAACGCGGAAGCCGTGCTCGTCAAGGCGCTTTGCGATCTGCTTTGCATAATCGTCAACGCGATCGGTTATCGGCATAACCTTGACCTGAACCGGGGCAAGCCAAGTCGGGAACGCGCCGGCAAAATGCTCGGTGATAACACCGATGAAGCGCTCGATCGAGCCGAATACGACGCGGTGGATCATGACGGGGCGATGCTTCTCGCCGTCGGCTCCGACATACTCAAGCTCGAATCTCTCGGGCAGCTGCATATCCAGTTGAATGGTGCCGCACTGCCACGTTCTTCCCAGGCTGTCCTCAAGATGGAAGTCAAGCTTCGGGCCGTAGAACGCGCCGTCGCCTTCGTTGATAACATAGCTCTTGCCCATCTCGGTGATTGCTTCCTTGAGGGTGTTCTGTGCAAATTCCCAATCTTTCTCGTCGCCCATATGATCGTCGGGCATGGTGCTCAGCTCGATCTCGTAGGGCAGACCGAAGAGCGAATACACCTCGTCAAAGAGCTTGACGACGTTCTTTATCTCGTCCTTCATCTGATCCCAGGTCATGAAGATGTGCGCATCGTCCTGAGTGAAGCATCTTACGCGGAACAGGCCGTGCAGAGCGCCGGACAACTCATGGCGGTGGACAAGGCCGAGCTCGCCCACGCGCAGAGGTAGGTCACGGTAGGAATGCGGCTCGGATTTGTAAACGAGCATGCCGCCGGGGCAGTTCATGGGCTTTATCGCATAGTCCTCGCCGTCGATGACGGTGGTGTACATATTCTCTTTATAGTGGAACCAGTGGCCGGAAGTCTCCCAAAGCTGGCGATTGAGGATCATCGGGGTCGAGACCTCAACATAGCCGTACTTCTTGTGAACCTCGCGCCAGTAGTCGATAAGCGTGTTTTTAAGGACCATGCCCTTAGGCAGGAAGAACGGGAAGCCGGGGCCTTCCTCGGTGAGCATGAACAGGCCAAGCTCCTTGCCGAGCTTGCGGTGGTCGCGCTTTTTGGCTTCCTCTATGCGGGCAAGATATGCGTCAAGCTCGTCCTTTTTCATGAAGCAGGTACCGTAAACGCGCTGGAGCATCTTGCGGTTGGAATCGCCGCGCCAGTATGCGCCGGTGCAGGAGGTGAGCTTTATTGCGTTGCCCTTGACTCTGCCGGTCGAATCCAGGTGCGGACCTGCGCACAGATCGGTGAAGTCGCCCTGCTTATAGAAGGAAATGACCGCGTCCTCGGGCAGGTCGTTTATAAGCTCGACCTTGTACGGCTCTTCGCGCTCTTCCATGAATTTTATTGCTTCCTCGCGCGGAAGCTCGAATCTTTCAAGCTTTATCTTTTCCTTGCAGATCTTGCGCATCTCGGCCTCGATCTTTTCGAGGATCTCGGGAGTTATGGCAAAGGGAGCGTCAAAGTCATAGTAAAAGCCGTTTTCGATAGCAGGGCCGATGGCCAGCTTGACCTCGGGATAAAGGCGCTTTACCGCCTGGGCGAGGATATGGCTTGTTGTATGGCGATAGGTGTTTTTGAATTCGGGATTTTCAAAAGTGTACTTATTTTCTTCCATGATTTATACTCCTTTATCAAAATCAAAACGCCCCTGACGCATTGCGTCAAGGGCGTAATATTTTTTACGCGGTCCCACCTTGATAGAACTCATCATGCGCTTAACGGGCGCGGCGCGGAAGCACATTTCCTTGCTTCGGCTCGGGAGCGGTCTCCGACGTTTTGTCCGAAAAGGCTTGCAGCCGGCGGCCTTTCTCTCTGGGCAGACAGCGCGTCATCGTTCTCCGTCATCGCTGATTGTTTGATTTTATCACCGTCTTTGAGCGCTGTCAACCTGCAAGCTTAAAGAATTTCGCCTCTTTTTCGCATTGCGCGGCGCTGGAAGGTCTTAACGATCTCAACGATGACCATGCCAAGCATGCCTATGCCCATTGCAATGACGTATTCGACAAACGATACCGGCGTGAATCCAAACGCCTCGGCCAGGAACGGCACCTCGCACACAAGCGTGGTTGCGGCAATGCTGCCCAAAGCCGCCCAGGTGAGAGCCTTGTTCTTAGTGCCCATGGTGAAGATGCAGCCGCGCAGCGAGCGCATATTGAAGCTGTGGCATATTTCGGCCATTGACATCGTTAAAAATGCCATCGTTGTGCCGTCGGCGCTGTCGGTTATCGTCCAGACTCCGGTTTCAATATAATGCCCGACGAAATACGCCGCCAGAACGAGCGCCGAGATGAGCACACCCTGATACGCTATGTCAAAACCCATGCCGCCTGCGAATATTCCGTCCTTTGCCGGACGCGGACGGCGGCGCATGATGTTGCCCTCGGCCTTTTCCATGCCGAGCGCCAGCGCCGGGAAGCAGTCGGTGACGAGGTTTATCCACAGAAGATGCACGGGCTTTAAGATCGTAAAGCCCAGTATGGTGGCGACGAAAATGCTTATGACCTCGCTCATGTTCGAGCCGAGCAGGAATTGGATCGCCTTGCGGATATTATCGTATATCCTGCGGCCTTCCTCAACGGCACCGACGATGGTGGCAAAATTATCATCGGCAAGCACCATATCGGCAACGTTTTTTGTGACGTCGGTGCCGGTTATGCCCATGCCGACGCCGATATCGGCGCTTTTTATAGACGGCGCGTCATTTACGCCGTCGCCGGTCATTGCAGTGACATAGCCTGCCTTGCGCCATGCGGAAACTATGCGCGTTTTGTGCTCGGGCTGAACACGCGCATAGACGCTTATATTCTGAAATTCGCGCTCGAACTCCTCGTCGTTCATCTGCGAAAGCTGCGCGCCCGTTACGGCTCTGTCGCCCTCGCGCAGGATGCCAAGCTCCTTTGCTATGGCAACTGCCGTGTCAACATGGTCGCCGGTTATCATAATCGCGCGGATGCCGGCGGCCTTGCACTCGTCGATAGCATCCTTAACCTCCGGGCGCACGGGGTCGATCATGCCCGTAAGGCCCACAAAGCAGAGCTGCTGCTCAAGCGTCTCCGGCTCGCAGTCATCAGGCTGCGCACTCCATATGCGCAGAGCGCAGGCCAAAACTCGCAGAGCCTTATCGGCCATTGCCTTGTTGCTGCGGAGTATCTCGCTGCGGTAGTCCTCGGTCATGGGAACAGCTTCGCCGTTTTTGAGATAGTGCGTGCATTTTCCTATGATAACATCGGGCGCGCCCTTTGTGTACTGAACAACGCCGTTCGGGGCAAGGTGCAGGGTGCTCATCATTTTTCTGCCGGAGTCAAACGGCGCTTCGCCGCAGCGTGGCAATGATGCTTTAAGCGCGGTTTTATTAAGTCCCAGAGTGTTTGCCCATGCAACCAGCGCAGCCTCCGTAGGCTCGCCGGTCACGTTACCCTCATCGTCGATCTCGGCATCGCAGCACAGCGCCATTGCCTTGGCAAGCTCCTGCTCGTTTTCGCCGAAGAAATCGACAACGGTCATCCTGTTCTGCGTCAGCGTACCTGTTTTATCCGAGCAAATGACCTGCGCGCAGCCGAGAGTTTCGACCGCCGTCAGGCGGCGGATTATCGCATTGCGCTTTGACATGTTGGTAACGCCGATGGACAAAACCACCGTAACGACCGCAGCAAGCCCCTCGGGTATGGCAGCGACCGCGAGCGATACCGCTATCATGAAGGAGTTGAGAACGACCTCAAAGCTCATTCCGCCGGCACGCAGAAGCTGCACGGCAAATATGACGACGCATATACCGAGAACGAGCCAGGTGAGTATTTTGCTCAGCTGCGTGAGCTTTATCTGCAATGGCGTCTGCCCGTCGGAAGCCTGCGCAAGAGCGTCGGCTATCTTGCCCATCTCGGTGTCCATGCCGGTAGCGCAGACTATCATTGCGCCGCGGCCGTAAACGACGGTAGAGCCCATGTAGGCCATATTGCGGCGGTCGCCGAGCGGAACGTCGCCCTCGCCGTCTGCGAGGTTTATGATGTCGATAAACTTGCTCACCGGCACCGACTCGCCCGTGAGCGCCGCTTCTTCTATCTTGAGGCTTGCGTTTTCAATTATTCTGCCGTCGGCCGGAACGGCGTCGCCGGCTTCAAGCAGCACAACGTCGCCGACCACAAGCTCCTCACTGTGGATCGTGACTATCTTTCCGTCTCGCAGCACCTTTGACGTTGCCGCCGACATTTCCTGAAGAGCTTCAATGGCCTTTTCCGCCTTGTTTTCCTGATAAACGCCCAAAACGGCGTTAACGACGACGACAAACAGGATGATGATAACATCCGTGAAGCTCTCGCCCTGCGTCACTGCGAGCACTCCGCTTATCGCGGCCGCAGCCAGAAGAATGATTATCATCGGGTCTGCCAGCTGCTTCAAAAGCTGTTTGAGTATCGAGTCTTTTTTTGCCGCAGCAAGCTTATTTTTGCCGTTTTCGGCAAGGCGGCGCTCCGCCTCGGCCTGACTCAGGCCGTTTTCGCCGCTGTCAAGCTGCCGTATCACGAGATCTTTTTCTTCGCAATAATACTTCACTTATGAATCCTCCCTGAGTATGCTAACATTAACATTTACCTCGAGCACACGTCTTTCATCAGTAGCCTCGACCGTTACATGCATGCCGCCGCACTCAAAGCTTTCTCCGCTTTCCGGTATGCCGCCGAGCATTTCCGTTACCCAACCGCCGACCGTGTCGGCCTCGCTGTCGATGCTGCACCCGATACTTTCACACATATCCGAAAGCCGTGTGCTTCCGTTTATATCGTAGCTGCCGTCGGAGCGTTCCCTTATATTCTCTATCACTTCGTCGCTTTCGTCCCATATCTCTCCCACAAGCTCCTCGAGAATATCCTCAAGCGTGATTATTCCGATCACTCCGCCGTAATCATCAACAACCACTGCCATATGCGCATGCTCGCGCTGCATATCGAGAAGAATGCGGTTTATGTGTGTGCTCGCGTGGACAAAGCGCGGCGGCATCAGGAAATCCTTCATTTCGCACCGTTCGCCCCTGCTTTGGGCGGTAAGATATGTCTTTGCGTAGAGTATTCCTACAATGTCGTCGATATTTTCGCCGTACACGGGAAAGCGAGAATAGCCGCTTTCGGCTATTTCATTGAGCAGTGTTGTTCGAGCATCGTCGCGTTTTAGGAAAGCTACTTGCGAGCGATGCACCATAACATCCTCGGCAGTGGTATCGTTTAGCGAAAAAACATTTTTTATAAGCTCTTTTTCGCCGCTTTCTATGCTGCCGGCTTCCTCTCCCTCATCAAGCATCATTATTATCTCTTCCTCCGACACCTCCTCGGCATTATCCTTCGGGTCTATGCCGCACAGGCGCAGCACACCGTTCGTTGAAACGGTCAGCAGCCAGATTATCGGGCGGAGCGCCGCGGTCATTGCTATCATCAGCCCGCTTACGGCACGCGCAATGCTCTCGGATCGCTTCATTGCAATACGCTTCGGAACAAGCTCGCCGAGCACCAGCGTAAAGTAAGACAAAACAAGGGTTATTATGATGACCGATATCGTATCAAGTGCCGAGGGTGACACTCCGGATACACCGCAATCATTTATAAGCCAGTTTACGAGCTTATCGGAAAAGTTATCCGCCGCGAACGCCGAGCCGAGGAAGCCTGCAAGCGTTATGCATATCTGAATAGTTGACAGGAACCCCGTAGGTTCAGTCACCATTCTAAGCATTTTAGCCGCTTTCCTGTCTCCGCCCTCGGCCATGCGCCGCACTTTCGTCTCGTTGAGCGAAATAACGGCTATCTCGGTTGCGGCAAACAGTGCGTTGACCGCTATCAGCACAAGCTGAAGCAATAGTTGAGGCAGTATTGAGTCCGATTCCATGTTTAAGTTCTCAAGTCCTTTCTATAAATAAATATTAAAAAAGACCTTTACGGCAATTATTCTTGCCGTAAAAGTCTTGCAAATACTGTATCGTACTCGGCACACCGAACCTGACGGTTGAGATGACGACGTGCCGAACGCCGCGTGGCGCACGCTACTCCCTTTTATTGAAATTAAAATATCACAGCAATGCCGCCGCGTCAATATTACACACGAAATTTTACATTTTCTTAATCTAACTTGACAGACGGCAGATTCCACTTATAGATCGTCGCAAACAGGCGCAGCGCAAAAATCACGAGCATTCCGCAGCCGACCGACAAAAGCTGATTTATGTCGAGCACATGCATCACATAGTAAAGTCCGCCGCCGATAAGCGACGCGACCGCGTACACGCGCTTTCGGAGCACCTTGGGCATGGTGTTCGTCATAACGTCGCGCAGCATGCCGCCGCCGACACCGGTGCACATGCCTACAAACAAAACGAGGATAACATTATCGCTCACCGGCATTGCGGCGTTCATGCCGGATACGGTGAAAACAGCAAGGCCTATCGCGTCAAAGACATTGTTCACTGCGTCAAGCTTGTCCAAATGCAGCTTGTATTTTTCGCTGCGCAGATAAGCGTCTATAAACACCGCAAGCGCCGCAACGACGGATATGAGCAGATACCAGTAGCTAACAAACATCACCGGCGGTATTCTTCCTATGAGCACGTCACGGATAACGCCGCCGCCGAGCGCCGTTGTCACCGCGAGGAACAAAACTCCGAATATATCGGCCTTTTTTTCGATCGCGACCATTGCTCCCGACACTGCAAACGCCGCCGCACCGATGAGTTCGAGAACAAACATTACATCTTCCATCACACGTTGAATCTGAACAGCGTAACATCGCCGTCGTTCATAACATAATCCTTGCCCTCGGAGCGAACAAGGCCTTTTTCCTTGGCTGCCGCCATGCTTCCGCAGGCTTTGAGATCGTCAAATGCTACTATCTCGGCGCGGATAAATCCGCGTTCGAAATCGGTGTGTATCTTGCCGGCGGCCTGGGGCGCCTTTGTTCCGCGGCGTATCGTCCATGCTCTGCACTCATCGCTGCCGCAGGTGAGGAAGGATATCAGGCCAAGCAGCGAATACGAGGTCTTTATCATGCGATCAAGTCCCGACTGGCTCATGCCCAGCTCTTCAAGGAACATTTCGCGCTCATCCGGCTCAAGGGCCGCGATCTCAGCTTCGAGCTTCGCGCAGATAGGCAGGACCTCCGCGCCCTCTTTGGCTGCTATATCGCAGAGCTGCTTGTAATAAGCGTTGTTTTCATAATCGGCGATGCCGTCCTCATCCATGTTAGCGGCATAGATGACCGGCTTTATCGTAAGAAGGTCGCTCGTTGCGATAAGCTCCATATCGTCCGGCTCGCACTCATAGCTGCGCACGCTCTTGCCCTCGTTCAGGTGCTCAAGAAGTCCATTGAACACCTCGGCCTCGTGCAGATATTTCTTGTCGCCCTTAGCGTTCTTGTTTGCCTTTTCTATCCTGCGCTCGACCATTTCCATGTCCGCCATGATGAGCTCAAGGTCGATGATATCAACGTCACGGGCAGGATCCGTTCCGCCCTCGACGTGGATGACATTTTCATCATCGAAGCATCTGACAACGTGAACGATAGCGTCTGTGTTGCGGATGTTCGACAGGAACTTGTTGCCCAGTCCCTCGCCCTTGGACGCACCCTTGACAAGGCCGGCTATATCCACAAACTCTATGACCGCCGGAGTGTATTTCTTCGGCTCGTATATCGACGCAAGGAAGTCAAGGCGTTCGTCCGGCACGGTGACCATGCCGACGTTCGGCTCGATCGTGCAGAACGGATAGTTCGCGCTCTCCGCCCCGGCGTTTGTGATCGCATTAAACAGTGTTGACTTGCCGACATTCGGCAGCCCGACGATACCTAATTTCATTTGTACTCATTCTCCTTCGATTTTCCTTGATTTTCAAGGGGTTTCAGCGTTTGGTGTCTTGGCTGTTACACCATTTTTACACCATTTCCGCATTTGGCTTTATTGGATTTTATCAGACTACACCATTTTGCTGAAATTGCTTGATGGCATAATCCAGCGATTCGGCAGTCACATGAACATACCGATCCATTGTTGTTTTGATGCTGGCATGACCCAGCAACTTTTGCAGCACCTTCGGCTGCATACCGCTTTCAATCGCTCTCGTGGCATAAGTATGGCGTAAAGCGTACATACAAAAGTGTTTGATCCCTGCTTCATCGCAGAGCTTATATAAGTGGGTATCATAGGAGCTGTTCTTCGCTGGCTCTCCTGTTCGCCAGTTGATAAAGACAAGATCGCGCATGACCATACGAACCGTGCGTAATATAAACCGTCCTTTCTCTGGCAGATACCCTTACCACATTCTTTGCCTCGTAAACTTTTACCCATTCGGAAGCTCCTTTCTCACTTTGAGAAGAAGCCCCTATGCATTTTATAATTGTAGCACAAGGGCTTCCTTTTCTCAATAGTGAACTTACCTTCAAATTGCCATTGTACGGCTGATGTACTCTTCAAACTCCCGGCGCTTTACCAGCTTTTTCGTCCCGACGAACAAAACGAACGGGCAGTTGGGCGCTCTCAGCATACTGTCGATCTTGTTGATGCCGATGTTGCTGTATCTTTGTTTTGCCGACTTTTCCAGATCAACTGAGCAATGAAGTTTGTCTTCCCGAAAATCTCATCCATAATCAGGCGAAGGTATGTTACTTCGATATCATCAATGCTGATGAAAATAACGCCATCATCCGCCAGCAGCTTCAAGCGCGGATACATCATGCACAGCCGCTTGTCGTGGCGGATCAATGTTCCTGCTGATTTTGATACAAAAAGACAAAGCCCTCTCCGGCACAAAAGTGCCGAAAAAGGCTTGAAATCAAGGGCTTCCGAGGTCAACTGCTGACTTCGGAAGCCCTTTTTTGTTTATTCGATTGTGGGATTCCAGCGTTCAGACGCTCGGCAGCGATGTGGCATAGGAGTCTTGCGGTGTACGGATTTTGGAATAATACCGACGCCGGGGATATCTGTTTGCTATGTATCAGCTTGCGAGTATCTTGTTTATGCGCGCTTCCGCTTCCTTTGCTATTACTTCGGGGACTATGCCGGTGGCGACGACCTTGTCAAAGATCTCGCCGCACTTTTTCTTGCCGAGCAGTTTTATGGGGTACTTGAGCAGCTGAGGCGCAAGCTCCTTGATAACGGCGGCGGTATCGGGATTGTCAAGCAGCTCCTTGACGGTAAGCTTTCTGAAATCCATGGCAATACTCCTTTTCGTTATTGCGGGGAGTTGCCCTGCGGATGCTTACATTATAGCCTCCATCCCGCAAAACGGCAAAAGATTGACAGACAGGCTTTCATTTAAGCGTACTGTTGGGTACGTCGAGCACAATGTCGGACATAGGGAAGGACGCGCAGGGATGGATGTAGCCAAACTCGATATCGGCTCTGCGGCGGCCGTCGGTCTTTTCCGGGACAAAGACCTTACCCGAGACGAGCTTTGAGCGGCACCATGAGCACTCGCCGCTGCGGCAGCGGGAGGGAGCGACGATGCCCGCACGCTCGATGGAGGTCAGCAGCGGCTCATCGGCGGAGGCGGTGATGTCGTATTCCCTGCCGCACTGAATGACCTTAAGGTTGAAGGTCTTGCCGCGGATATCCTCCGGGTAGCCGGGCTGATTCCACGGGTCCTTTATCATGCCGAACAGCTCACGGCGCACGAACTTGCGGCGCAGGCCGAGCTTTGCGATCTCGCCATCGAGGAAGTTGTACATCGCCTGCGGACCGCACATGAAGACGCTGTACTCCTCGCCACCGTACTTTTTGATAAGCTCGGCGGTGATGAAGCCGTGCTCATAGCCGGGCTTTTCCTCGTCGGACAGGACATGCACGACGTGTACCTTGTCGCAGGCGGCACAGACCTCGTCAAGTTCTTTCTTGTAGACAATGCCGTCTTCCGTGCGTGAGCCGAAAAGTATCGTCAGGTCGAAGTCCTCAAAGCCGTCGCGGATGGCGTATGCCATGCCCATGAACGGAGTGATGCCGGAGCCGCCCGCGAGTGCTACGACCTTCTTCGCGTCGCGCAGGCGCTCATAGTAGAGGTGACCCTGCGGCCCGGAGATAGTGACATGCTGCCCGACGACCCAGTGATCCTGAATGTACGGGCTGACAAAGCCGGCGTCATCGCGCTTGACGGTGATGTTGTATTCGCCGCGTTTTGCCCACGCCGGGGACGAGCAGAGCGAATATGAGCGCGTGGTCACGGTGCCGCCTATGGGGACGCATACGCTGATGTACTGCCCGGCTCTGAACGGGGCGAGGGCGGAGCCGTCCTCAGTCTTGAGGACGATCGTCTTTGCATCGGCACCGTTCCGGCGTATCTCGGCCACGATGACCTCCTGCTTCTCCGGGTGGCGCTGCTTTGCCTTTTCGTTGGTGGTGAGAGTTTTCGGCAGCGGAGCGGAGGAGGCCGCCTGTATCGCCTTTTCGCGCACCTTGGGCATGTTCTTGAACCTGAGCATATCAAGCGCGCCGATCATGCCTACCTTGTAATTGAGCTTATCTGCCATCTTCTCAAGCCTCCTCTTCTTTCATTTCTGCGAGAGTCTTTTTTGCGAGCGTATCTCCGCTGAATATCGCGGAGTTGTAGCCGTCGCCGCGGATGCTTGCCGCACCGACAAACTTCAGTCCTTTTACCGGAAACTCTGTACCCATCATCATCATTCGCGGCATCATGTTGTCCCAGTCCTTCAGCTCGAAACCGTAGGCCGCGCCCTGAGGAACGTTGACATAGTTGCACATCGTCCACGGCGTCGCGATCTCAAGCTCCTCAATGTACGGGGTGACGGTAACGCCATAGCGCTCCTCGAAAAGCTTTATCAGCTTCTCGGCAAAGGCGGTCTTCGTCTCTACGTAATCATCCGGATCTACATTTGCCCAGTCATCATCCATGAAGGTGCTTGTGAGGGAGACAACGCAGGTACCCTCCGGTGAGAAGCCGGGGTTCACAACGTTGTAGCACACCATGACCTGGTTGCAGTTTGTCGCGATGGTTTTTCCGGATTCGTACTCCTTGGCCGTGTCGGCAGAGGTCGGGAGGAAGACGGTGTAATCGCGGATCCCGAGTTCCTCGGCGCTCCTGTCAAGCCCCATGTATACGACGAACATTCTCGCCGAATAGGTGCGGGCATTGCCAAGCTTCACCATGCGCTCCGGTACGACCTCCGGCGGGCACATCGTGGCGTACACCATGTTCTGGTTCATGTTGCAGAGAATGTGTTTTGTCTCGACCTCGCCGCAGGTAGTCTTAACGCCGCGGACGGCCTTGCTCTCATCGAAGAGTATCTCGGTCGCGGTGCAGTTCATCCACACCTCGCCGCCCATGCTGCGGAAGCATTCGAGCAGCCCTGTCGTCAGCTCGTTGCTGGTCTTGTCGGGTATCCACGCGCCGTGGTTTACGTACAGCCAGAGCATGTTGACGTACTGGAGGAAGGACAGATGGTCGGCGTCGACGCCGAGATAGCCCCAGTAGGTGTTCATTATATCCTGCGCGAGCTTCGGCATCTTCATCGCCCTGAACACACGGTTGACCGTGTAGCTGCCCAGCCGCAGGAAGTTGGGGAAGTGCTCCTGCATATACTTCGGGTCTGTCTTGCCCGCGACGCTCAGAGAGTAGTCGCCGGCGGCGTGAAACTCCGTGCCGAGGTCGAACAGATCCTGTATGGATTTGCGGCAGCCGGGCACAAGACGCTCCATCTCATTGACAAACTCCTTTACCGTGCATGGGAGGGTCGCGTCGATATGCGTCCTGCCGTCGGAGGCGGTGGTGATAACGCGGAAGTTATCCGGAACCATGTGCCACGGAATGTCAAGGCCGAACTCATCACAGGTCCTGCGGCAGCCGCCGGGGTTTTCCTTTGTGCCCCATTCGCAGATCTCGTGCAGCGCCGTTTCAAATTCAAAACGGCCTCTGCGGAAGCTTGAGGCGCAACCGCCGGGCATATTGTGGCGCTCGATAAGCAGGGTCTTTTTTCCACCCTTTGCCATGCGGCAGGCTGCGGCAAGACCTCCGTTTCCGGCGCCGATCACAACGGCATCATATTTTGGCATCAGTATCTCCTCCTTAATTTGTGGTAATACCACGTGTTTGTACTGTGCATTTTATAACAATCACCGGCAAAAGGTCAATGCTGTTGCCGTATTTTCAGCGGAATAGTCAGCATTACGCTTGACTTTTAAGCATCTTGCAGGTAAAATTTGAAACGTGGAATTTGGTATGACCACAGGCAATCCGCGTTTAGGAGGCAAATATGGGGTTCAATAAAATAGTAGCGGTGTCCATGACGGAGCTGTTCGTGCAGCAGATTGAAAACATGATACTCTCCGGGGAGCTCGCTATCGGCGAGCAGCTGCCGCCGGCGCGGGAGCTGTCGGTAAAAATGGGCGTCAGCAGGACGGTCATTTCCGCGGGGCTTGTGGAGCTTGAGAAGCTCGGCTTTGTTGAGATTCGCACGCGGCAGGGCGTGTTCGTCTGCGACTACCGGCGTAAGGGCAGCCTTGAGACGCTTATCGCCATCATGCGCTATAACGGCGGCGCGATGAGGAAGAACGAGGTAAAATCCCTGCTCGAAACGCGCGACGCGATGGAGTGCCTGTGCCTGCGCCTTGTGTGCGAGAAGAACGACGTGGCCGAGCTTGAAAAGCTCAGTCCGATCCTTGACAGCATCCGTGACGCACGCAACGCCGACGAGGCCGCAGAGCGGGTATTCAGCTTCCACCATGAGCTTGCGATAATGTCCGGCAACGTGCTGCTGCCGCTGCTATACTATTCCTTTAAGACGCAGGGCGAGTACCTGTGGTCACTCTATTGCAAGCGCAGCGGTGTGAAGAAGCTGTATGAAATAAAGCTTGCGCTCTTCTCGGCACTTATGAATAAGGATATTGATTCCGCGATAGAGCAGACGCACCAAATCATGGATGTCGCGAAGAACGACCTTGGTTTCTACGGGGCGTGACAACAGAAAAAGCTCGTTGGGCTCAAAGCACCCTTACGCGCTTTTTCCTTGGCGTTATTAATTAAAAGGTTTATTTGCATCAACTGCAGTTGGGTGCAAAACGTTGGTAAGGATTTTCTCAATCCGCTGTCCCAAGAGCTTGTTTTCCGCCGGAGCCTTTCCTTGAAGGTCACCCGGATATCCTTTTTGCTGTGAACGGTGATGTAGTCCACCATCGCCAGCCAGTCTGTTTCCCGGAACTCCGTCAGCGGCTCCCGGTTCCGCAGCTCTCTCAGGTAGGTTTCGATCTGGTGCCTTCTGGCCGTGCACTCGGCAATCAGGTCAGTGACCTCGGTGTGTCTGGCCTTGGCCTTATCGAACCGAGCCACCAGACCATCGTAGCGTTTCTGGTATTCAGCCTGATCGATGGCTACGTGAGCGTTTTCCTTGATGCACTCATCAATGAGCTCGGCAGCAATGTTGATCTCAGCTTCCAGATCCGAAAGCTCACTCTCAAGGGCCATGGTATCGAGGCTCCTTGAAAGGACCTGCTTGTATATGGCTATAAACTGTTCCTTCTGGTCAATTACCTGATTGGCGGCCCAGAGGAACAGTTCTTTTATTTCATCCTCGGTGAGTGTTGGGGTGGCGCATTTCTGGCCGTCGAACTTGTGGTTGCACTGCCAGATGACCTTCCGGTAGGCGTCGTTGCTGTGCCAGACCTTCGGCCCGTACCAGCTGCCGCAATCGCCGCACTTAACCTTGCTGGAAAAAATGCTGACCGAGCTCTTGCGGTTCCGGCCCTTTTTGCGGATGGCCATCAGGGTCTGCACCATGCATTGGCGGCGTACCGCTGGATCTCCTGCGAGGAGTCTTTGAACAGCGTGTCAACACCGCCGACCAGCTGTTCATAGTCAGCATAAGCAGCGATGACCTCTTTGCCGAGCTTCACGGCGGCGGCGCCTGCGGCAACGGCCACAGCACCGAGTGCCACACCTACGGTTTTGAGAACCTTGCCGAAGCCTT
>OMDM01000222.1_pt1 | contig 27133 bp, 23 predicted proteins | sample 1673801 | NCBI WGS metagenome assembly OMDM01 (sample SAMEA103958127, study PRJEB25191) | human gut metagenome | biome: human-associated habitat [ENVO:00009003]; feature: intestine environment [ENVO:2100002]; material: feces | place: Germany | collected 2013/2015 | reverse complement strand
GAGGATTTTTACAGCGGAGGGGAATTCAGTTCTCAGATAAAATAAAAGAAAGAGAAAATCTACTATATGCGGCAGAATGCAGTGAGGCAGAAGAGGTTCTCAGTGCAGAAAATCTCTGGTTTTCCTATGAGAAAAAAGGAAAAGACATCCTAAAGGGTACTTCATTAAAAATGCACAAAGGAGAGTGTTTTGCCGTGCTGGGAGGCAACGGAACCGGAAAAAGTACCTTCTTAAAATGCCTAAGCGGAGTGTTGCAGCCTTATCGGGGAAAAATAAAAAGCAGGGGAAAACTGGTAATGCTGACGCAAAATCCCCAGGCACTCTTTACAGAAATTACAGTAGAGGAAGAATTGGCAGAGGTGTTTTACGGACTCCACAAAAATCAGATGGAAGTTCAAAGGGAAGTAGAAGAAATGTTGGAGCGGATGCATCTGTCAGATTGTAAAAAGACCCATCCCTATGATTTGAGTGGAGGAGAACAGCAAAGACTGGCTTTGGGAAAATTGTTGCTGTTAAAACCGGATATCCTGTTGTTGGATGAGCCTACAAAAGGATTAGACCCATTTTTGAAAAAGGAGCTGGCGGAGATTCTGAAACAGGAGGTCTTAGAAACAGGCGGCTCTGTTTTAATGGTCTCCCATGATGTGAATTATTGTGCGGAATATGCAGACCGCTGTGCCATGCTGTTTGACGGAGAACTGTTACAGGGTTCAACACCGGAAGAATTTTTTGGAGAGAATTATTTTTATACGACTCAGGCAAACCGTATTGCAAAGGAGTACTGGAAGGATGCGGTAACCGGGACGGAGGTTATCAGAAGATGCAAAGAAGCTATGACAGAGAAAAAATAGAAAAGGCAAAGAAAAAGAGAACTCTGACAGCGGTATTCTTGATTTTGATAGGAATTCCTCTTGTGATTGCAGCAGAGGTATTTTTATTTCACAATCGCCACTATATGGTGGCAAGCCATCTGATACTGTTCCTGACCATGCTGCCTTTTTTTCTGGTGTTTGAAAAGCGAAAGCCCAAGGCAAGGGAATTGGTGTTGATAGCCATGATGTGTGCGTTAACCGTAGCGGTTCATCTGTTCTGTACCGTTACCATTCCCATCAAAGCGGGAAGTGCCATGATTATCATTGCCGGAATTTCTCTGGGACCGGAGACGGGATTTTTGATAGGGGCACTCAGCCGCTTTATCTTGAATTTTTATCTGGGACAGGGGCCTTGGACACCCTGGGAAATGTTCTGTTGGGGAATACTGGGATTGCTGGCAGGCTTGATTTTTCAGAAAGCAGATGTGGAAAAATTAAAATCCAGAGAGTTCAAAATTATACTGGGCCCCTTGGTGTGTATTCTGGCGATGGAACTGTTAGGGTGGATTTTATACCTGCTGTTTCCCATGGGAGACACACAGTTCTTCGGTTGGAGAATCTATGTGTTTGGTGCTTTGGGATTGATATTGGGGGGATTGATACAGCGAAAAAGCCTTCCGGTGGATGATGTTACCCTGACTTTGTTTACCTTTTTCTCCATCTTGATTGTCTACGGAGGAATTATGAATATCTGTGCATTGGTAACGGGAGCAGGATTCTTGGAATCGGAAGAATCGGGATGGAAGGCACTGAAGATTCTCTATATTTCCGGGGTGCCTTACGATGTCATCCATGCAGGAACCGCCGCAATCTTTATGTTCCTGTTCGGGGATAAAATTATACGAAAGCTGGAGCGGATAAAAATCAAGTACGGTATCTACCGAAGAGGATAAAAGAAACTGTCGCAAAAAAATCATATACACCTAAGATGTTTTTTACGACAGTTTCTTAGTGCGTTTTGCGATTGATATACTCTGTTTTATATTTGGAATAGATAATCTTCTGGTTCAGGTACAAGCCATAATAACCGGACAGCATATAACTCAGTGCCGTTGCCAGTAAAAAGAACGGCATCCCTTCATAGCCGAATAATTCAAAGCTGATAAGCAAAGAAGTAATCGGGCAGTTGGTAACACCACAGAATACCGATATCATTCCTACAGCGGTACACAGGGACGGGGAAAAGCCTGCCAGATTTCCAAACAGATAGCCGAAAGTTCCACCGATAAAGAAAGAAGGAACTATCTCGCCACCTTTGTATCCCACAGCCAGAGTCAGAGCAGTAAAAATCATTTTTAGGAAAAAAGCAGCGTTGGGAACATTTTCTCCTGCAAAGCACTTTTCTAATATCAGAAGGCCGGAACCATTGTAGGCTTGATTTCCCACGCAGAGAGTCAGAATCAGAATGATACAGCCACCGAAAAAGGCACGGACATAACGGTTCTCAAATACCTTTTTGTATAAAGCCTCCGATTGGTGGAGAATAATACAAAAGAGAATACTTACCAGAGCACATAGGATTGCCAAGAGAGAAACCCAGCCTGCATTTTTTATGGAAAAGGCAGGAAGGTGGGAAATCAAAAAGGTATCCGGTGTCACACCAAAATAAGAAGACACCCCTTTGGCAACCAGAGCGGATATGACGCAGGGAAGTAATGCGGAGTAATGCATGATTCCCACGCTGACCACTTCAATGGAAAAGATGGCAGCCGCCATAGGTGTACCGAACAAAGAGGAAAAAGCGGCAGACATACCGCACATAATCATCACATGACGATCCCTCTCATTAAAATGAAAAAGTTTTCCCAAAGAACCGCCGATACTGCCTCCTAATTGAAGAGCGGCACCTTCACGTCCGGCAGAACCACCCAGAAGATGGGTAATCAAAGTGGAAACAAAAATCAACGGAGCCATGCGAAGAGGAATCTCTTCTCCTGAGTGAATGGCAGAGAGCACCAGATTGGTTCCAGTGTCATTCTCGTCCCGCAAAAGCCGATAAAGCCCCACGATTAAAATACCTCCGAAAGGAAGCAGATAGATCATCCATGGGTTGTCTAAACGGAAACCGGTTGCGAATTGAATACATAGATAGAATACAGAACCGATGGAGCCGATAATCAGACCGGATAAAATAGAAAAAATAATCCATTTTACGGAAGCAAGAAACCGCTGTGTATTGTGTTTTATTTTATGTTTTATAAAATCGTTCATTCTTTTGTACCTCGGTATAAATTCTAACATTTTAGATAAAATAATACAAGAGAGCAATCCAAGACCCCGAAACTCGGAGAGAGGAATTGTTTTTTTGGAAAAAATTGTGCAATATGTATAAAAAATGAAAGGTAAATATATCCAATCCAGCAAAAATGGTAAATATGGGTTGCGAAAATGGAAAAAAGGAGATATACTTTACCTATCACATGAAAACGTTACCGAAACTGTTATCGGTACTGTTTTCGAAGGTATTTTCATCAAAAATTAATAGGAGGATGTAAGATGAAGAGAAAAGTATTATCAATGATGTTAGTACTCTCTATGGCAGCAACATTATTTGTGGGCTGTGGAAATTCTGACAAATCATCAGGGGACTCAGCAAAAAAAGATGATTCCAAGGGTTCTGTTTACTACTTAAACTTCAAACCGGAAGTAGATAAGCAGTGGCAGAAAATCGCAAAGGAATACACAGAGGAGACTGGTGTAGAGGTTAAGGTTGTAACAGCGGCAAGCAACCAGTACGAGACGACACTGAAATCTGAGATTGGAGGAAGCAATGCACCGACTCTGTTCCAGATTAACGGACCGGTAGGTTATCAGTCATGGAAAGATTATTGTTTGGATTTATCCGACACAGATTTATATAAGAACCTGATTGACCAGAACATGGCAGTAAAAGATAAAGATGGCGGAGTTTATGGTATTCCGTATACAGTAGAAGCATATGGTATTATCTACAACAACGCAATCATGGAAAAATATTTTGCTATGGACGGTGCAGTAGTTCAGAGCGTAGATGAAATCAACAGCTATGACAAATTAAAAGAAGTTGTAGAAGATATGACAGCTAAGAAAAAAGATTTAGGTATCGAAGGTGTATTTGCATCCACCTCTCTGAAAACAGGTGAGGATTGGAGATGGCAGACACATTTGGCAAATCTTCCGATTTACTATGAGTACAAAGATAACGGTGTTAGTGATATGGATAAGATTGAGTTCAAATATTCTGATAACTACAAGAAAGTATTTGACTTATATCTGGACAATTCCGTAACGGAAAAAGGTCTCCTGGGTTCCGTAGACGTTGCATCTTCTATGGCAGAGTTTGCTTTGGGAGAGTGTGCAATGGTTCAGAATGGTAACTGGGCATGGAGCCAGATTTCAGAAGTAGAAGGAAATACCGTAAAAGCTGAGGATATTAAATTTATGCCGATTTACTTTGGCGTAGATGATGCAAACGAAGGTTTATGTATCGGCACAGAGAACTACTGGTGTATCAACAAAGAGGCTTCCGAAGCTGATATCCAGGCAACCAAGGATTTCTTAAACTGGCTGACCACAGATGAAAAAGGTAAAGAGTATATGTACAAATCCGCAGATGACGGCGGACTTGGAAATGCAGCTCCGTTTACCACCTTTACTGAGGATGAGAGATCCGATGATCCGTTGGCAGTTGAGATGTATGCATGGATGGATAAAGGAAACAGTGTATCATGGAACTTTACCTCCTTCCCAAGCCAGACCTTCAAGGATGACTTTGGAGCAGCATTACTTCAGTATGCAAACGGTAAAATGAAATGGAATGAAGTTCAGAAACTGGTAGTTGATGAATGGGCATCTGAGAAAGCAAAATAAGCTGAAACAGAGTAGAAAATGATATTGCTTCGCAGCGTTCTGCTGCGAAGCAATTTTAAAAAAGGAGTCTGTTATGCAAAAGACATTAAAAAGATATTTTCCAATTTTTGTAGCACCAACACTGATAGCGTTTGCTTTTGCATTCGTGATACCTTTTATTGAAGGTGTATATTTGTCCTTTTGTAAATTCACCACAGTCAAAAATGCAGAGTGGATTGGTCTTGATAATTATGTGACAGCTTTGTCCCAAGGAGAAGGATTTGGACACTCTTTTTGGGTAACGGCAGCGTTTACAGTCATATCCGTGATTACCGTAAATGTATTTGCGTTTTGCATTGCATTGCTTTTAACTCGAAAATTAAGAGGTACCAACTTTTTTCGTACGGTGTTCTTTTTGCCGAACCTGATAGGTGGTATTGTTCTTGGATATACATGGCAGCAGATGATAGATGCGATTCTGTATAAACATGGAGTTACAATCGTATCAGATTTTAAATATGGATTTATTGGATTGATTATTCTGATGAACTGGCAGATGGTTGGTTATATGATGATTATTTATATTGCCGGATTGCAGAATATTCCGACGGAACTGATTGAGGCAGCGAAAATCGATGGTGCAACCTCTATGCAGACTCTCTTAAAAGTTAAGATTCCAATGGTAATGCCATCCATTACCATCTGTATCTTTTTGACATTGTCCAACAGCTTTAAGCTCTTTGACCAGAACTTATCCCTGACCGCAGGAGCTCCACTCCATCAGACGGAGATGCTGGCATTGAATATATACCGTACCTTCTACGGAAGAGTAGGATATGAAGGTGTAGGTCAGGCTAAGGCAGTGATGTTCTTTATCATTGTAACGGCAATTGCAGTAATCCAGTTGTTAGCAACCAGAAGCAAGGAGGTGGAGCAGTAATGGAAAAGAAAAAATCAAACATTCTGATTACGATTGTTTTATGTGTATTGACGGTAGTGGTACTGTTCCCTCTGTACTTTATTTTGATGAATTCTTTCAAGGGAAAGTTTTATATCAGTAAACAGCCTTTTGTTTTGCCAAAGGGTGAGTTGTTTGCCGGAATTACCAACTATGTCAACGGTTTGGAGAAAACGGGATTGATTGAAGCAGCGGGATGGTCCTTCTTTATTACCATTGTCTCTGTGGCATTGATTATTTTGTTTACTTCCATGACAGCATACTATCTCACAAGGGTAAAAAGCAAACCTTCATCTTTGATTTATTACCTGTTTGTGTTCTCCATGGTAGTACCATTCCAGATGGTCATGTTTACAATGGTGGACTTAGCAGACAGATTTCATTTGAGAAATCCGCTGGGTATGTGTATATTATATTTAGGATTTGGAGCAGGTTTGTCCGTGTTTATGTTTGCAGGATTTGTGAAGAGCATTCCGCTGGAGATTGAAGAAGCGGCAATGATTGACGGTTGTAATCCGTTACAAACCTATTTCCGAGTAGTATTTCCTATTTTGAAACCGACGGCAATTACGGTTGCAATCTTAAATGTCATGTGGATCTGGAATGATTTCTTGTTGCCATATCTGGTAATTGGAATCCGTACACGTTACAAAACAATTCCGGTAGTAATTCAGATGTTAGTGGGAACCAATGGAAACAAGGATCTGGGAGCCTTAATGGCGATGCTGGTACTTTCTATTGTGCCGATTGTTATCTTCTATATGGCATGTCAGAAATACATCATCGAAGGTGTGGTTGCAGGAGCCGTAAAGGGTTAAAGAAGAGAATGGTGGTATGATAAGTGACCATAAAAGACATTGCGAAGGCGTCCGGATATTCCATTAGTACCGTATCGCGAGTGCTGAATAACCGCAGGGATGTCAGCCCAGAGGCGAAAAAGAAAATCGAGGAGATTGTAGCAGCATATCATTTTGTACCTAATAACAATGCCAAGCATTTAAAGCAGAATGCAAGTAAGACCATTGCGGTTATGGTAAAGGGTACCTCGAATATGCTGTTTGCAAATATTGTAGAAGAGATACAAATGATGCTGGAAAAAACCAAATATTCCGCAGAAGTCTATTACATAGATGAAAGTGAGAATGAGGTGGAGCAGGCTTTGATTCTTTCCAGAGAGAGGAAGCCTTTGGGATTTCTGTTTTTAGGTGGAAATCCTTCCAGCTTTGAGAAACAGTTTGAGCTGCTGGAAGTACCGGGAGTGTTGGTGACCAACCGGGGCGACAGCTTGAATTTTCCGAATTTATCCAGTATTTCCGTGGATGATGTGGCAGGCGGAAAGATGGCAGTGGATTGCCTGATTGAGAACGGGCACCGGAGAATCGGTGTGCTGGGAGGAGATATTAACGTTTCTTATACCAGTAATGAAAGACATCAGGGCTGTTTAAAAAGCTTTGAAGAGCATCAAATGGAATTTGACCATGAAAAATATTATGAAAATTGCAGGTTCTCTTTTGATAGTGCTTATCGTGCTATGATACGGCTGTTGGAAAAGGCACCGGATATCACGGCAGTGTTTGCCATGGCGGATGTGACCGCCATAGGGGCGATTCGGGCATTAAAGGATAAGGGATTGAGAGTGCCAAAGGATATTTCCGTTATCGGTTACGATGGGATTGAACTGGCAGAATATTATAATCCGAAACTTACGACTATCAAACAGCCTGCCAAGGTGTTGGCTACCCGTGGAGTAGAAATTCTGTTCAGTTTTATCGAATTGCAGGCGGGCAGCATGCATGAGATTGTGGCAGTGGACTTGATGATTGGAGAGAGCGTGCAGGCAATAGCAAGCGGAGGAAAAGAATGAGAAGTAGTGGTGTATTAATGCATATCTCATCCCTGCCATCTCCTTATGGAATTGGAACGATGGGAAAACAGGCAAAGAAATTTGTGGATTTTTTGGAAAAGGCAGGACAGACCTACTGGCAGATGCTGCCTATCTGTCCTACCAGTTATGGAGACTCCCCTTATCAGTCTCCTTCCGGATTTGCAGGAAATCCATATTTTATAGACCTGGATTATCTTTGTCAGGATAAATTATTGAAAAAGAGTGAGTGTGAGGCATACCGATGGTTTGAAAAAGAGGATGAAGTGGACTACGGTAGAATCTATCAGAATCGTTACTCATTGCTGCGTCATGCACAGAAACGATTTTTTGCGAGAGATTTAGAGGACTATGAGCTTTTCTGTGAAGAGGAAAGTGACTGGCTGGAGGATTTTGCACTTTTTATGGCAATTAAGGAAGCCAACGGAGGTGCAGAATGGACCCGGTGGGAGCGTCCGTTAAAATTCCGTGAGCCACAGGCAATGGAAGATGCCAGAAGAGAGTATAAGGAAGAGATAGATTTTTGGAAAATGCTGCAATATCTCTTCTTTAAACAATGGCGTGAATTAAAAGCCTATGCCAATGACAAGGGAATCAAGATTATCGGGGATGTTCCGATTTATGTGGCGGGAGACAGTGTGGATGTATGGATGAATCCCTCACAGTTTTATCTGGATGAAAATTTGGAGCCCATAGATGTTGCAGGTTGTCCGCCGGATGCCTTTTCCGCTGACGGTCAGCTTTGGGGTAATCCGCTGTTTCGCTGGGATGTAATGAAAGCGGACGGCTATGCATGGTGGACCATGAGGATGGATAAAATGTCAAAGCTTTATGATGTGGTGCGGATTGACCATTTTCGCGGGTTTGACTCCTACTATGCCATTCCGGGAAAAGATACCACGGCACAGAACGGAAGATGGTGCAAGGGACCGGGGATGGAGCTGTTTGAGGCATTGGAGGAGAAGCTGGGAAAATTGGATATTATTGTGGAGGACTTAGGATTTTTGACTCCGTCTGTATTACAGTTGGTAAAGGATAGCGGATTTCCGGGAATGAAGGTGGTACAGTTTGCTTTTGATTCCAGGGATGACAGCGATTACCTTCCTCATAACTTCAGTAAACATTGTGTAGTCTATACCGGAACCCATGATAATGATACAATTTTGGGCTGGATGAAGACGGCACCGAAGGAAAGTGTAAAAAAAGCAAAAGAATACTTGCAGTTAACTAAGGAAGAGGGCTATAATTGGGGTATGATGCGAGGTGCGTGGAGCAGTACGGCAGATTTGGTCATTGTAACCATGCAGGATCTGATTGGGCTGGGAAGCAGTGCAAGGATGAATGTACCGTCCACTTTGGGAACAAATTGGAAGTGGCGTGCCCATAAGGAAGACATCAACGCCAAGCTGGCAAGAAAGGTTTATGGAAAAACGGAGATTTACGGCCGCTTGAGAAAAACGAAAGAAGAAATATAGCATGTATTATTTTATTGTAAATCTGACCTCCAGAACCGGAAAGACCAAGAAAAGCTGGAGACAGATTAAAGAGGAGTTAAACAGACGGGAGATTCCCTATAAAGCATATCTTTCCAAATATGCGGGACATGTAACGGAATTGGCAAAGATGATATGTAATAAGGCAGATGAGGACATCTGCCTTATTGTGGTTGGAGGAGATGGAACCGTCAATGAAGTCATCAACGGTATGGAGCATTTTGAAAAGGTAAGGTTCGGTTATATTCCTACCGGTTCCGGTAACGACTTGGGAAGAGGTTTGGGAATAGAGGCAAATAAACCCTTGGAGGCATTGAACCGTATTCTGGATGCAAAAGAAGAGTTTGCCATTGATTTGGGAAGAGTGGTGTGGAATCACGGAGAGGATAGCCGCCTTTTTGCCATCAGTTCGGGAATCGGTTTTGATGCACTTATCTGCGAGAAGGCACTCCATTCTAAGATTAAATTTGTTCTGAACAGGATTGGATTGGGCAAACTGGTCTATCTGATTCTTACCATACAGAGCCTGCTTTCCATGGAAAATGTGGATGCGGTGGTGCACTATGACGATGGAGAGGAACAGAAATTGGATGGAATGATTTTTGCGGCAGCCATGAATCAGCCTTACGAGGGCGGAGGAGTACCTATGGCACCGGATGCGGATTGTAGAGACGGTGAGTTATCTATGATAGCCGTGGAACGGATACCGAAACCGAAGACTGGCTTGATGCTGATACGGTTGCTCTGCAAAAAGCATCACAAAATCAAAGGCTGTCATTTGAAAAACTGTACCAGCTTTTCGGTGAAAACCCAAGAGCCGATGGTTGTCCATGCTGACGGAGAATTTTGTGGTCATCAGACAGAGGTTAAATTTTACATAGAACCAAAAAAATTGAGAATGTTGTATAAATAAGGAATCCTCCTCATATACATGGATTAGTATATGCGGGAGGATTTATTCATGGACAATTTTAATACCTCGTCCTTTGATGTTTATAAGGACATTAGTGCCAGAACAAAAGGAGAAATTTATCTGGGCGTCATAGGAGCGGTCAGAACGGGAAAATCTACATTTATCAAGCGGTTTATGGAGCAGATGGTACTGCCCTATATGAAGGATGAGCATGACAAGGAACGAACCATAGACGAGATGCCTCAGTCGGCAGCGGGAAAGACCATTATGACTACGGAGCCCAAGTTTATTCCCAAAGAGGCGGCAGAGATTACCTTGGAGGACGGAACCGATGTAAAAGTACGCTTGATAGACTGTGTGGGCTATATGGTGGAAGGAGCCAGCGGACACATGGAGAACGATACGGAGCGGATGGTCAGAACCCCGTGGTTTGATTATGAAATTCCATTTACCCAGGCGGCGGAGATTGGAACAAAAAAAGTTATCAACGAACACTCCACCATTGGAATTGTGGTGACGGCAGACGGCTCTTTTACGGACATTCCAAGAGAGAACTACGTGAGTCCTGAGGAAAAGACCATTACGGAACTGAAAAATCTGGGAAAACCTTTTATCGTTCTTTTGAATTCCACAAAGCCTTATAGCGAGGAGACCAAACACATGGCACAGGAGATGCAGGAAAAATATCATGTAACTGTAATGCCTGTAAACTGTGAGCAGCTAAAAAAAGAGGACATCTCCAATATCTTAAAAGGGATTCTCTATGAATTTCCGGTAGTTCGTATGAATTTCTATATGCCGAAATGGGTGGAAATGCTGGATATCGAAACCCAGATGAAACAGAACATGATTCTCAATGCGAAGAACTTTTTAAAGGACATTACATATATTAAGGATTTGATTCAGTATCCTTTTGAAACGGAAGGGGATTATATCCAGACGGTAAAGATGGATAAACTGGACCTTGCCACCGGCAGCGTAAACCTGCGAATGGATGTGGAGGACAAATATTATTACGAAAATATGAGCGAGCTGACCGGTGTGGAAATCCGCGGAGAATATCAGTTGATTTCCATGATAAAAGAGCTTGCGGGAAAGAAACGGGAGTACGAAAAGGTGGAGGATGCCATGAATGCAGTCAAGATGAAGGGCTACGGGGTGGTCAATCCAAGTCTTTCGGATATTACACTGGAGGAGCCGGTGCTGATTAAGCATGGAAATAAATACGGTGTGAAGATGAAAGCGGTATCCCCTAGCATTCACATGATTAAAGCCAATATTGAGACAGAGGTTGCTCCGATTGTGGGAAGTGAGGAGCAGGCAAAGGATTTGATTGAATATATCAAAGAAGGGCAGAATACGGAAGAAGGCGTATGGAATACCAATATTTTCGGAAAATCCATCGGAGAGCTGATGGAAGACGGAATCCGCAGCAAGATTTCCATGATGGATGACGAAAGTCAGATGAAATTGCAAGATACCATGCAAAAAATCGTCAACGATTCCAACGGAGGCTTAGTCTGCATCATTATTTAGCAAATATACATTGAAAAAAAGGAGAAAATGAGCTATACTACCTCATGCATTGGAAATAAAATGAACATAGCAGGAGGATATAGAATATGCCAGAAAATAAAGAGTGTAGCAGTGCATCCAGCTGCTCAAAAGAAAGCTGTGAAGGATGTTCCGGCAGTCAGCAGGAAAGTTTTGCAGCAGATATGAATCAGTATTCATCTATTAAAAAAGTCATCGGAGTTGTCAGCGGCAAAGGTGGCGTGGGTAAATCCTTCGTGACTGCGGGATTGGCAGCAAAGATGAGAAAAAAAGGATATGAAGTAGGTATCTTAGATGCGGATATCACAGGACCGTCCATTCCGAAAATGTTCGGTGTACATGGTCCGGCAGTTGGAAATGACATGGGAATGTATCCGATCGAGGCAGAGGACGGAACAAAGATCATGTCCATCAATCTTCTAATGGATGATGAAGAGGCTCCGGTGGTATGGAGAGGACCGGTCATTGCAGGAACCGTAAAACAGTTCTGGACCGACGTCATCTGGGGCGACCTGGATTATCTCTTCGTCGATATGCCGCCAGGAACCGGTGATGTTCCGCTGACCGTTTTCCAGTCTCTTCCGGTAGACGGCGTAGTGATCGTATCTTCCCCGCAGGATCTGGTGCGCATGATCGTCATGAAAGCCTACAAGATGGCACAGATGATGAGCGTTCCGGTGCTCGGTATCGTAGAGAACTACAGCTACCTCGTATGTCCGGACTGCGGCAAAAAGCTGTCCATTTTCGGCGAAAGCCACATCGACGAGGTCGCGGCAAAGTACGACCTCAAGGTGCTCGATAAGCTCCCGCTTGACCCGCAGATCGCCTCCCTGTGCGATCGCGGTGCCATCGAGCTCATGGGTGACGGCCTTCTCGATAACGCCGCTGACGCCGTGGAAGCCGCACATCGCGCGTAAAGTGTCATTGACATTTAAGTTTTCACGTATTAAAAGGTTTTGCCTCTAAATTTTAGCGGCAAAACCTTTTCTATTTTAGGCCTATATGATATACTAAGTAAGTAGATAATAGAAAATCAAGGTAGGACGATTTCATGAATTGTATAGAAATATGTGCGGGTGCAGGTGGCCAAGCGTTGGGCTTGGAAATGGCTGGATTTAAGCATATAGCTTTAATTGAATATGAAAAAGAGTACTGTGAAGTTTTGAAAACTAATCGCCCAAATTGGAACGTGATTTGTGAAGATGTGCATGAATTTGATGGTAGTTTATATCATGATATTGATTTATTAGCAGGTGGAGTGCCATGCCCGCCATTTTCTGTTGCCAGTAAGCAGTTAGGAAAGGAGGACGAAAGAGATCTATTTCCAGAAGCAATACGGTTAATAGATGAAATGCGTCCTCGTGCAGTAATGTTGGAAAATGTCAAGGGCTTTTTAGATACAAAGTTTGATGAGTATAGGAATCATATAACTCAGTCTATTGAGAAATTAGGTTACGAAGTAACGATAATGTTATTAAATGCTTGTGATTATGGTGTACCTCAATTAAGACCGCGAGTTGTTATTGTTGGTATTAGAAAAGACATTAAGTGCAAATTTGATAAGGAAAGATTGGAAAAAAAAGAAGCTCCCACAGTTGGAACCGTATTGCGAAATCTAATGGGCGCGAATGAATGGAAATCGTTGAATTTGTGGGTAGAAAAAGCTAATAAAATAGCACCAACGATTGTTGGAGGGAGTAAAAAGCATGGTGGTCCAGATTTGGGGCCGGTAAGAGCGAGAAATGCATGGGCAGAACTGGGAGTCGATGGCCGTGGTATTGCAAATTCCGCTCCAGAAGCAGATTTTGAAGGAAATCCAAGATTGACCAAAGAAATGATTGCGCTGATACAGGGATTTCCAGAGAAGTGGACGTTTGGAAATAAAAAGACCGCAGCGTGTAGAATGATAGGAAATGCTTTCCCACCACCAGTTGCGTGTGCAGTAGGAAAAGAAATTAGGAGGTGTCTTGAAAATGGCTGATGCGTTGATCTTGGAAGCGAGAAAGAAATATCATCAATCATTAATAGAAAATAAAGTGCTGTCTATTACAGAGACAGGTGTAGCTTCAAATGCAGATAGCAATAATACGCCGTCACAAGAAATAGCTAAATTGGTGGCAGAAAAATTGGGAGCGCGTATTTGCTCGAAATTGAAAGGGCAAACGGCAGGAACATTGTTTGAACAAATAACAATGCAATTTGTCATGGATACCTTTCCAAAGTTACAACATTTACGTCCGGGTGATTGGACAGTGATGAATCTTGGAAATCAAAACGCAATTAAAACATGGGATTTTTCGCAATATGAACATTTGGCGTACTTATCAAAATTGATGAATGAAAATCGTCAACTTTCAACGATGCTTGGAAATGATTATATGGTAGCTCCAGATGTTGTTGTATATAGGGCATTGTGTACGGATGAAGAAATCAATAACGAGCATTTATACATCGATGATAATATTTGCACGATGGCGAGCTTGCGAAAAAGTAATGGTGGAAAGCCAATTTTGCATGCGTCAATTTCTGCAAAATGGACAATGCGAAGTGACCGAGCGCAAAACAGTCGAACGGAAGCGTTGAATTTAATCCGAAATAGAAAAGGACATTTGCCGCATATAATGGTGGTTACCGGAGAACCGTTACCTTCAAGATTAGCATCATTAGCGCTTGGAACAGGTGATTTGGATTGTGTGTATCATTTTGCTTTATATGAGTTAATGGACGCTGTAAAAGAATACGGCAAGCAAGGGCGAGAAGATATTATAGAAACATTGGAAAACCTTGTTGAGGGGAAACGTTTGAAAGATATAAGTGATTTGCCGTTGGATTTAAGCGTTTAACATTATACTTGGTTAGTATTGACATTTTGATTTTATTAAAATAAGGTAGTTCAAAGATAAACCGTTAAATGTTCATCGGAGGGCGACCCGTTCACACGAAACAGAAAGCCGGATAAAATGCGGGCTGCAATGCCTGTATTTATCCGGTTTTTATTATTTATTTCACGTTTTGAGGGAGTAAGTTATGCGCGAAATGCGTGAGACCGCAAAAGTGTGAAGCTTTTTGAAATTTTTGAAAAAACAATTGACATTGAAATGAAAACCAGATAAGATAAGAATATATCTAAAAACAAGTTTTGTCTTTTCAGATATACCTCATATAATACAGAGAAAATATAAAAGCGATGACGAAGACAGTGCGGGCTTTCCCGTTTCAGAGAGTCGGCGGCGGGTGTAAGCCGATACGAAAAGCCCTGTCACAATCCCTTCCGAGCTGAAAGTCCCAAAGTGAACCCGAGTAGGGCTTTCCGCGCCATGCTGCGTCAGTGCATAGGGCTTCATGGGAGCCCGTGAGTGGCCTTTTCAGGCAATTTGAGTGGTACCGCGGATCAACTCCGTCTCAAAGCGATTTGAGACGGAGTTTTTTGCATGAAAAACACCAAAACTATCGATATAGCCATACCAAAACGAAAGGAATGAAGAAATTGGCAAACGAAGCACAAACCCCCGTAACGGAAAAAACAGACCTGAAAGCACAGCTCGCAGAGGTGGCGGAGCGCATTCGCACCATGCGCGAGATCATCGGCCTTTCCGAAGAAGAAATGGCGCAGCGCACCGGCGTCACGCTGGAGGAATACCGCAGCTTTGAAAGCGGCGAGCATGATTTCAGCTTCACGTTTATTTTTAAATGTGCAGAGCGCTTCGGTATCGACCCCACCGACCTCATCAAGGGCACAAGCCCGCGTCTTTCCACATATACCGTCACCCGCCGCGGCGAGGGCCTGCCCATTACGCGCCGTCAGGGCTTTAAGTATTTAAATCTTGCCCCGCTCTTTAAAGGCAAAACGGCAGAGCCCTTTTTTGTCACCATGCCGTATAACGAGGCGGAGCAGAAGGTTGCGATCAAGCTTTCCACCCATCAGGGGCAGGAAATGGACATCGTCATCAAGGGCAAAATGCGCGTGCAGATCGGCTCGCACATCGAAGAACTCGGCGAGGGTGATTCCATTTACTACAACAGCGGCACGCCCCACGGTATGATCGCCGTCGGCGGCGAGGAATGTACCCTCTACGCCGTCGTCATGCGCCCGCAGAAGGAGAAAAAGCCCGAAAAGGACACATTTGAGGCGCTCATCAAGGCCAAACAGGATCGTGCCGACCACGAAACGGTCGCAAGCCCGTTTGTGCACACCGAGCTTGACGAAAACGGCATCTTAAAATCCATCGATTTCATGAACGAGGAAAAATTCAACTTCGCGTTCGATATCGTCGATAAAATGGCGGAAAAAGAGCCGGATAAGCTCGCGATGCTCTGGGTCTCCAAGCACCACGAGGAAAAGCGCTTCACGTTTAATGATATGAAGCGCATGTCGAATAAGACGGCAAACTACTTCAAGTCCCTCGGCATTAAGCGCGGCGATAGAGTCATGCTCATCTTAAAGCGCCACTACCAGTTCTGGTTCGCCATTTTGGCGCTGCATAAGCTCGGCGCCGTCGTCATCCCGGCGACGAACCTTTTAATGGAGCACGACCTCGATTACCGCTTCAAGGCCGCAGGCGTGCGGGCGCTCGTCTGCACGCCGGACGGTCAGGTCGCAGATGAAGCCCTGCGCGCCGCCAAAAACTGCAGCACCGTCGAATTTTTGATGATGGCAAACGGCGCACGCGAGGGCTGGCTCGATTTCGACGCCGAGGTTGAAAAGCAGAGCGACGTGTTTGAGCGTACAGAGGACACCGCCTGCGGCAGTGACCCCATGCTCATGTTCTTCACCTCCGGCACCACGGGCTACCCGAAGATCGCAGAGCACAACTATAAATACGCACTCGGACACTACATCACTGCCAAATACTGGCACAACGTCAACCCGGAGGGGCTGCACTTCACCATTTCGGATACCGGCTGGGGCAAGGCGCTGTGGGGCAAGCTCTACGGCCAGTGGATGTGTGAAGCGCCCATTTTTACCTATGATTTTGATAAGTTCGATGCACACGACATCTTGCCTATGTTCAAGCAGTACAACATCACCACGTTCTGCGCGCCGCCCACTATGTACCGCTTCTTCATTAAGGAAGATCTCTCCAAATATGACCTTTCCTCCATCGAGTACAGCACCACGGCAGGCGAAGCCCTGAACCCCGAAGTCTACGAGCAATGGAAGCGCGCCACCGGCCTTTCCATTTATGAGGGCTTCGGCCAGACGGAGACCACGCTTTCCATTTACAACCCGGTCGGCTCCGTGCCGAAAAGCGGCTCCATGGGCATCCCGAGCCCGCTTTACGATGTCGACCTCATTCTGCCGGACGGCACGCCTGCGCCGGTCGGCGAAACGGGCGAGATCGTCATCCGCACCGATAAGCACACGCCCTGCGGCCTCTTCATGGGCTATTACCGCGACGAAGAGAAGACCCGCGAAGCGTGGAGCGGCGGCGTGTATCACACCGGCGACACCGCATGGCGCGACGAAGACGGCTACTTCTTCTATGTCGGCAGAACAGACGATGTCATCAAGTCGTCCGGTTACCGCATCGGGCCGTTCGAGATCGAATCCGTCATCATGGAGCTGCCGTATGTGCTCGAATGTGCCGTCACCAGCGCTCCGGATCCCATTCGCGGGCAGGTCGTCAAGGCGTCCATCGTGCTCACAAAGGGCACGCAGGGCACAGAAGCGCTGAAAAAAGAGATTCAGACCTACGTCAAGACGAACACCGCACCGTACAAATACCCGCGTATCGTTGAGTTCCGCGATGAGCTGCCGAAGACCATCAGCGGCAAAATCCGCCGCGTAGAGCTCAAGGGCTGATTTTAAACCGAATAGACACATAAGCGCCGCTGTACGACTTTTTCCCGTATGGCGGCGTTTTTTCTATGTTTGTGTGTTCTAAATTCAAATTTTGTTCACCGTTTTTCCCCCGTATTTGCGTATAATGTTTATGAATAAATTTGTGCGTAAAGGGTGAGAGAAATGAATAAAAATTTGGGATACGAGCCGGTACGCGGCGCGCACATTTTAATGATCGTCAACCCCGTTTCCGGCCGCATCAGCGGCGAGCATACCGCCGATAAGCTTGAAGCATGGCTGAAAGAAAACGGCGCCGCCGTTGACCGCTTTGAAACGACCGAAACGGAAAACGGAAGCGGCTACACCGCAAAGCTCGCAGAAAACGACTATGCCCGCGTCGTCGTGCTCGGCGGCGACGGCACATTAAACGCCGTCTTAAACGGCATGCTGCACCGCGCGCTGCGCACGCCCATCACATATCTGCCCGCCGGTACCACAAACGATTTTGCCCAGACGCTCGGCATTCAAAAGCATCTTTTAGATCCCTATAAGAGCTTTACGGAAACAGAAGACCGCCTCATTGATGCCGGCAAATTCGGCGACGGCTATTTTTCCTATGTCGCGTCGTTCGGCTTATTTACAAAGTGCTCCTACGCCACGCCGCGCACCATGAAGCGCCTTTTGGGCCACTTCGCATATGTCTTAGAGGGCATGAAGGACCTCCACGCGCTCGACGCCATGCCCCTCACCGTCACGGCAGATGGCAAATTTTTCGAGGGCGCGTACATTTTCGGCGCGTTCAGCAACTCGCTTTCCATCGGCGGCATGCTGAAATACGATGAAAACAGCGTCGATATGAACGACGGCAAGCTCGAGATGCTTCTCATTCGCAAGCCGGAAACGCTCCCTGACCTGCACCGCCTCATTCTGGCGCTCAAAAACAACGATTTTTCGGACAAGCACATCGATTTCGCTTCCGCGAGTACGTTCCGCCTGCATGCCGCAGCGGGCTTTGATTGGTCAATCGACGGCGAATACGCCGCAGGCGGCATCGATACCGTCATCCGCTGCGTCAAGGATGCCGTGTGTATCGCCGCGCCGCGTGTCGAAAACGGTTGATTTTTCCTGCAAAACGTGTATAATAGCAAAAGCGATACTGCCTGCGGACTGGAAGAAGGCCGGGCAGTAAGCCTATCCTATTCACCATATTTCCGGAATGCCTTTTTAGGTACGCGCGCTGCGCGGGAAAGGAGGTGCGGCCTGTATGGCCTCTTTTGAAATAAAATCCACCAGACCTTCGGTGGGTGAAACCATCGTCACCATCGTTCGGGATCACATTGATTACCGAAAACAGATCTTTAAGCTTGCGGGCTCCGACCTGCGCCGCACATACCGTGCGTCCGCACTCGGTTGGTCTTGGGCCATCATCAAGCCGCTTGTCACGATTTTCGTTTACTGGTTCGCATTTGCCATCGGCCTGCGCCGCGGCGGCGATATCGAGGGCTACCCGTTCGTGCTGTGGCTCATCAGCGGCATCGTGCCGTGGTTTTATATGAGCGAAATGCTCACGCTTGGCACCGAGTGTATTTTGCGAAACCGCTATCTCGTCACCAAGATGAAATACCCGGTCTCCACCATTCCGACGTTTACCAGCATCTCCAAATTCTCTGTGCACCTCATCTTGATGATGATCACCATCCTCATCTTCGTTATCACCGGCAACGAATTGACCATCTACCTTGTGCAGCTGCCGTTTTACATGCTGTGCAATTTCCTGTTCTTCACCGGCTGGGCTATGTTTGCCGCGCCCATCGCCGCCATCAGCACCGATTTCTCAAATCTCGTCAAATCGTTCGTCACGGCGGTGTTCTGGCTTTCCGGCGTGCTTTTCCAGGTCGATACCATGCACAAGGGCCTCGCACATAAGCTTTTGATGCTGAATCCCGTCACGTTCCTGTGCAACGGCTACCGCAACTGCTTCATTTACCACACGTGGTTCTTTGACCAGCCAAAGCGCCTTTTGTATTTCGCCGTCTGGCTCGTCGTTATTTACGCACTCGGCATCTGGAGCTACCGCCGCACCCGCAGCGAAATGGCGGACGTACTGTAAGGAGGGCAAAAGCATGAGAGAGCAAAACAACATTGCCATCCGTTTTAAAAATGTCTGCAAAACGTACAGACTGTATACAAGCAGCCGCCGTCGCCTTTTGGGGCTGTTTTTCAAAAGCGTGCCGCACAAAACGAAGCACGCCGTCGTCGATATGAACCTCACCGTTGAGCGCGGCGAAGCCGTCGCCATTTTAGGACGCAACGGCGCGGGCAAATCCACCATGCTTAAAATGATCACCGGCGTCACGTTCCCCACAAGCGGCGAAATTTACGTCAACGGCGTCGTCAGCGCGCTTCTGGAGCTCACAAGCGGCTTTGACCAGGAATTTACCGGCCGCGAAAACATTTACCTCAAGGGCCGCATTTTGGGCCTTAACGATGAAGACATTGCAAAGCTCGAGCCTGCCATCATTGATTTTGCGGAGCTCGAAGAATACATTGACCAGCCTGTGCGCACGTACTCCAGCGGTATGAAAGCGCGCCTCGGCTTTTCCATCTGCGTCAATATCAACCCGGAAATCCTCATCGTCGATGAGGCGCTGTCCGTCGGCGACCGCGCGTTCCGCGATAAGTGCACCAAAAAGGTGAAGGAGATCATGAAGGGCGACATCACGCTTCTGTTCGTCACCCATTCGCCGGAGATTGCCAAAGCGTTCTGCACCCGCGGTGTCGTGATGAAAAACGGAAAGATCGTGTTTGACGGCACCATCGATGAAGCCATCGACTACTACGCCACAAAATACTAAACTTCCCCTTCGATTTTAAAACCGGAAAGGAAATTTACCATGAGAAAACCCAAAAAGCTTACGGCGCTCCTGCTCGCGCTCACACTGCTTTTCGCCTGCGCCGCCTGCGGCAGCGGAAACAGCACAACAGACAGCGGCAAAACCATCTCGGGCACGCTGCCGGAGATTATAGACCGCCTGTATGACACCGTAGATGTCGATGACGAGCAGCGCGATTTTCTCAAAAACAGCGTCGGCACGGTCGAGATTCCGAAAGACCAGTCTGCGTATTATTTCGGCGTCGAAAACCTCGATTTTGAAGAAGCCGTCGCGAGCGAGCCGTTCATCAACGCCATCGCGTTTTCCGTTTGCCTCATGCGTGTCAAGGACGGTACCGACATCGACGAGTTGAAAGCGGAGATCCGCCGCAGCGCGAACCCCGCCAAGTGGATCTGCGTGGATGTCAACCCGAACGACGTACGCGTAGAAAGCGTCGGCGACCTTGTCCTGCTCATCATGGCGGACGATTCCGAAAAATACAGCGAAGCATTCTACGCCCTCGCCGAGTAAAAAGCAAAACTTGACGAAAACGCCAAAAATCGCTATGATGAATATAAACGCGGCGTGATGCCGTGTGACGAAAGGAAGTTATATCATGCTGAAGAAAATCGATACAAAAAAAGCCCCCGCAGCCATCGGCCCGTATTCGCAGGCCATCGTTTGCGGCAATATGCTCTTCACCTCCGGTCAGATTCCGATCGACCCCGCAACGGGCGACATTCACGGTGCAGACATCACCGAGCAGGCAGAGCAGGTCATGAAGAACCTCGCCGCCGTCCTTGAAGAAGCCGGTACCACGTTTGAAAACGCCGTGAAGACCACCTGCTTCCTCGCCGATATGGGCGATTTCGCCGCGTTCAACGCCGTCTACGGCAAGTATTTCACCGAAAAGCCGGCACGCTCCTGCGTTGCCGTCAAGACCCTGCCGAAGAACGTCCTCGTCGAAGTGGAAGTCATCGCAGCGCTTTAATTTCCGCAAAACAAAAGGCATACGGTAAGCGAAAAACGCTTTGCCGTATGCCTTTTGGCATATAAAAAGCGCCGTACGGGTTCCCGTACAGCGCCGAAAAATCACTTTTTCTTGCTCGTTTTAAACTTCAGGAACAGCGGCTTTTTACCCTGTTCCTTTTTCTTTGCCGCGCGTTCCAAAACGGGGGCGCACAGCGGGCGGCCCTTAGAATACCCCGACGCGTAGTGAGAGTTTTCTAGATATGGGTATTTGCCCGGTTCTAAATCGGCGTTTGAAAGCCCGCGCGCCGCAAGGCGGTTCGTTGTCACGCGGCGCATCACCGTGTATAGAACCGCCGCGATCGGTGTGCCGAGAATAATGCCCAAAATGCCGAACAAATTGCTGAAGATCGTCACGGCGGTCATCACCCACACGCCCGGCAGACCAATGGTCGAGCCCACGACCTTCGGGTAAATGAGGTTGCCCTCAAACTGCTGAAGGCAGATGAAGAAGATGACGAACCATACAGCATCCATGGGGTTTACGATCAGCAGCAAAAACGCGCCGATGCCGCAGCCGATGTACGCGCCGAGAATCGGTATCAACGCAGTGATCGTCACAATGCACGAGATGAGCAGCGCGTAGTCAAACCCGATAAGCGACATGCAGATGAAGCACAGGCAGCCTAAAATGACACACTCCGTCAGCTGGCCGCGCACAAAGGAAGAAAACACGTTGTTCGAGGTTACCGCAATGTCTGCCAGCGTTGCCACCACCTTTTTCGGCAGCAGGGAATAGGAGACACGCTTTAAGGAAAGCAGCAGGCTCTCCTTGCTCGTCAGGAAGTACGCGGAGAAGATAACGGAGAGCACAAACGTGAAAATGCCGCTCGCCACATTCACGGTCACGTTTACAAGCGAGCTGAAAAAGTTCGTCGTAAACTCCGTTGCGCCCGATAAAATCGAAGACCAGTTGAAGTTATTCAACGAATCCACCATCGTGGAAAAATCGAGGTCAAACTGCTTGGAAAGCTCGTCTGCCCATTTGCCAATCTGGTCTACATACACCGGAATATTCACGCGCGCCGTCTCGCCGATAAGTTCTAAAGACTTGAAAATCTCCGGCACGACATACAGCGTGATGGCGAGGAGGATGAGCACGATCACCGCATAGGAAAGCGCCACGCATACCGGGCGCTTCAGCTTTTTCCACACCTTGTTGTCACTGCGTGTGAGCCTTCCGAACACCGTGTTCTCAAACAGATTCAAAAACACATTTAAAATGTACGCGATAAAAAGGCCGAGAATAAACGAGCTCACCGCGTTAAAGAGCACGCTGCCCACCTTCGAGACCGCATCGAACTTGAACAGTACGAAAATCAGCCCCACCGCAAAGGCGGCAATGGCAATGCCGGGCTTTACATAGTCCCACGGGGTGTATTCCCGCATCGGTTTCTTTTCTGCAGAATGGTTTTCTTTTTCCACAATGACCCTCCGGTTTCCAATACACGTTAAGGCGATACCGCAGGCTTCGCCCTAAAAATGACCCGCCGCACACGGAAATGCGCGCGGCGGGTGCTCAGAGTTTTTTATTTAAGAATTAAAATCAGAACGTCGCCTTTGCGCCGGTCTCAAATGCCTTGTAGGCGCCGTCCATCAAACGGGTCAGCATCACAGCCTCGTCAATCGTGAACGGAGACGGCTTGCCATTTACAACAGCATCGATCCACTGGTCGATCGGCAGCGGCTCCTTTTCCGGCAGCTCAAGGTCTACCCACTTGCCTTCGGTTGCCTTGCCGCCCCACTGTACGCTGTCGCCGTGTACCATCACAGCGCCGTCCGTGCCGCTCACTTCCAGCGTGTACGGGTTGCACTCGGATTTTGCCGTCTGCAAACTCGATGACGGAGACCGCATTGTCCTCAACGCCACGGTTCGTCACCTGCGTGAACGTGGAGGTAATGGATTTCGGCTCTCCCAGCAGCCAGTAAAGCGTGTACATCGGGTGTGAGCCAAGGTCTATCATTGCGCCGCCGCCGCACTGTGCTTTATCGTAGAAATGCGGGGGAAGCCAGTTTGCGGAGCTGCCGTTGTGTACGTTGCGCACGCGTGCGTAGGTCACACGGCCCAGCTTGCCGCTGTCCATCAAAGCTTTTACCGCGCGCAGCGTCGGGAACGTGCGGTGCGGATAAGAGATCGTAAATACCTTGCCGGAAGCCTTCACAGCCTCGGCGACCTTCTCTGCGTCCTTGGGGTCGATGGTGAGCACCTTCTCGGTGAAGATGTTCTTCTTCGCCGCCGTCACCTTCATCATGATCTCCGGGTGGTCGCAGGTCGCAGTGCAGATGACCACACTGTCAATGCTCTCGTCGCCAAGTACAGCGTCGAGGTCTGCGTTGAACGGCAGGTTCATTTCATCGGCGAACTTCTTGCCGCGCTCTGCGTCGTTGTCCCAAACGACGGCGACTTCCGCATTCGGGTTGTTCAGTACACCCGTGGTGTACTCTTTGGTGTGGACGTGCCAGGTGCCTAAAATTGCAACTTTCATGGTTTTCAAACTCCTTGCCCTAATCAGGTTTTTTGTTTAAACTGCTTGTGGCAGCGCTGGCAGGTGACAAGAATTTTACCGCGTCCGCGCGGTGCGCGCAGCTGCTGGCGACAGCCCGGACAGCGGAAGTATTTGTACTGCTTGCGCTCGCGAAAAGCCGTTTTCTTAATTCTAAACCATTTTTGCACCGGTGTCCATACCTTTAAGAAAGAATAATATTCTTTTTGCCGCGCGGGGATGTTGCGCGAGAACATACGGAACAGCGCATAGATATAAAGCGCGTAAGAAATAATTGCGAGCGGCCAGAACCAGAAAATGCGCGAAAGGAACATCACGATGATACCGAGGATCATCAAAACAAGGTTCAGTTCGTCCGTGCCGTACCGGCCGTACATAAATCTTCTCAATTTTTCAAGAAACAAATAAAAACACTTCCTTAGAAATGAGGGTATAGAGATAAGGTTAAAAATAAAATTTTACAGTTAAAAGTATAATGCGCGAAAAACTTTTTTTCAAGAAAACCGAGACTTCTTTCACACTAAGTTTACACTTTGTTCTTAGGGTAACACTAAGGTAACAAATTGTGCATAAATCTCTGCGGTTTCAGAAGCAGAACATCACAGGACACAAGCGGACATCTTTTTCAAAACGCGCTTTTTCCGGTATTTACCGCTTGACAAATCAGAACGCATGTTCTATAATAAGAGCATAGAGAACGCATGTTCGTAACGCGCCGAAAGGAGGCAAAAGCCGTGGATCGGGTCATTCTGCACATCGATATGAATAACTTTTATGCCTCTGTGGAGACGCTTTATGACCCGTCGCTGAAAGATATTCCCATGGCGGTCGGCGGCGATAAAGAGCGTCGCCACGGCATCGTCCTCGCAAAAAATATGCTCGCGAAGGCCAAAGGCGTCAAAACGGCGGAAGCCCTGTGGGAAGCGGAACGCAAATGTCCCGGCATCAAGTTCGTCCCGCCGCATTTTGAGCGCTACGCAAAGTATTCGCGCCTTGCAAAGGAGATCTACATGCAGTACACCGACATGGTGGAAAGCTTCGGCTTAGACGAGTGCTGGCTCGACGTGACTGGCAGCCGCCGCTTGTTTGGCAGCGGCCGCGAGATTGCGGAGGAAATTCGCGCGCGCGTCAAAGATGAGCTCGGGCTTACGGTGTCAATCGGCGTGTCGTTCAACAAAATTTTCGCAAAGCTCGGCAGCGACTATAAAAAGCCGGATGCCGTAACGGAGTTCACGCGCGAGAATTTTAAAGAGCTCGTGTGGCCGCTTCCGGCGGCAGACCTGCTGTTCGTCGGCAAATCGACGCAGGAAGCGCTCAGAAAATACGGCATCTACACCATCGGCGACGCTGCAAAGGCCGACCGGAAGCTGTTAAAAAGGCTATTCGGCAAGGCGGGCGAGCAATTAAGTATGTACGCAAACGGTGAAGACAGGTCGCCCGTGCGCCGTGTGAACGAGCACGAGGAGGTCAAAAGCATCGGCAACAGCACCACCGCCGTGCACGACCTAAAAGACGACGGCGAAATTCGCGCAGAGCTCTACATGCTCTCCGAAAGCGTCGCACAAAGATTGCGCGAAAAGGGCCTTTGCGGCTACAACGTGCAGCTTTCCGTGCGCAAATATAACCTCGAGACCTACCAGCGCCAAAAGATGCTGGACACCGCCGTGGCGGATTCCAAAAGCATTTTCGACGCAGCCTACGGCCTTTTCCGCGCCCACCACACGGGCGAATCCATCCGCAGCATCGGCGTGCGCGTGTCGTCGCTCGTGCCGCTCGGCATGTCGCAGTGTTCGCTGTTTGAAGATGCCGCGCGCGGACAAAAGGCCCAAAAGCTCGAAACGACGGTCGATTTTCTGCGCTGCAAATACGGTGGCGACATCATTGATCGCGGCATCAAGGTGATGCACAAAGACCTCTTTCAGTCCGCCGCGGAAAACCGCCGCACACACGTCGAAAACCCGTTCAAGGGCGTCGCGCTTTAAGATAGGGAGAACAGCATGAACACACAAATGGACACCATGGAAAAGCTGCGCATTTTAACGGATGCCGCAAAATATGACGCGGCGTGCACCTCAAGCGGCGTAAACCGCGCAGGCGTAAAGGGGCAGCTCGGCTCTGCCGCCGCGTGCGGCATCTGCCACAGCTTTGCAAGTGACGGCCGGTGCATCTCCCTTTTAAAGGTGCTAATGACGAACATATGTGCTTACGACTGCACGTATTGTCTCAACCGCCGCTCAAACGACACGCCTCGCGCGACGTTTCGCCCGCAGGAGCTGGCGGATCTGACCATCAGCTTTTACCGTCGCAATTATATTGAAGGGCTGTTTTTAAGCTCCGCCGTGTTCGGCTCGCCGGACATCACCTGCGAAAGAATGCTCGAAACATTGCATATTCTGCGTAACGAGTATCACTTCAACGGTTACATTCACGTCAAAGCCATTCCCGGCGCGGACGAGACACTTTTGCAGCAGCTCGGCCTGCTTGCCGACCGCATGAGCGTCAATATCGAGCTGCCGTCAAACGACAGTCTAAAGCGCCTTGCGCCACAGAAATCGAAGGAAAACATCCTGCTGCCTATGTCGCGCATTCGCGACGGCATCAAGGAAAACGCGCACGATCTCATACGGTACAAAAGTGCGCCACGCTTCGTACCGGGTGGGCAGTCAACGCAAATGATCATCGGCGCAACGCCGGAAAACGACCGACGTATTTTGCAGCTGAGCGAAGGACTTTACCACAAGTATTCTTTAAAACGCGTGTTTTACTCTGCGTATATCCCAGTCGTGCAGGACAGAAATCTGCCTGCGCTCGACACCGCGCCGCCGCTTCTGCGCGAGCATAGATTATATCAAGCTGATTGGCTTTTGCGGTTTTACGGCTTCACGGCGGACGAATTATTGAGCGAAAAAACGCCCGACCTCGACCCTATGTTAGACCCGAAGTGTAGTTGGGCGGTGCGCCACCCGGAGGAATTCCCCGTGGAGGTGAACCGCGCGCCGTATGAGAAATTATTGCGCGTGCCGGGCATCGGCGTTGTCAGCGCCAAGCGCATTTTAGTCGCGCGCCGCTCGGGCGCGCTGCGCGCGGAGGACCTCAAAAAGCTCGGCGTCGTGATGAAGCGTGCGCAATACTTTCTCACCTGCGGCGGGCGCTATGCCTCGCCGCTCAAGCTGTCGCAGGAGGGCATTTTGCAAAACCTGATGGCCGTGGAGCGCCGCGCGCTCCCACAGGCCGAGGCACAGCAGCTATCCCTTTTCGATCAGGTCGGCTAAGGAGGCCGCTATGGCATGGCGCGAGATCATCTATCAATACGACGGCAGCTTTGAAGGGCTTTTGTGCTGCGTGCACGAAAGCGTATATACCCATGAGCTTCCTGTGGATATCCAGCCCGAAGAAGCGGCCCAGCCTACGCTGTTCCGCCAGAAATATATCGCAGCAGACGAGG
>OMDM01000207.1_pt1 | contig 27997 bp, 17 predicted proteins | sample 1673801 | NCBI WGS metagenome assembly OMDM01 (sample SAMEA103958127, study PRJEB25191) | human gut metagenome | biome: human-associated habitat [ENVO:00009003]; feature: intestine environment [ENVO:2100002]; material: feces | place: Germany | collected 2013/2015 | reverse complement strand
ATTAATGTGTGCACATAGATTCTGCAGCTAGATTGGATGGCAACACCATAAACTAATGGACGTTTTGCCGAGAGGCATGAATGTTTAAAGCGCAAAGAGTGCGCGACGGGCCCCGCGAATGGGGCGATGATGCCCGAGAGGGCTAAGAAGGAGTCTCATGTCCGAGAACGAAGAGATCATGAACGAGACCGAGAACGAGACCATGGCTGCCGAGGTTGAGGCAGTCGAGACCGTGGAGACCGAAGCTGCCGAGGTTGAGGCTGCTGACGAGGTTTCCGCCGAGGAGGAGGCCGAGGTTGTCGAGGCCGCCGTTGATTACGATGACGAAGAGCTGATGGACAAGATGCAGAAGGCCGCCCGCCTGCTGCGTAGCCGTCGCTTTGCTATTTCCAAGGAGGAGGAGGCCAAGGCCGAGCGCATGGCGAACATCGAGCGCGCCATCAAGCTTCTTGACCTCAAGCCCAAGATGGAGCAGAAGGAAATGTCCGACCTGCTGGGCATGCGCCTCCGTGAGCTCGATGGCCTGATGGCCGAGGCCGAGGCTGCCGATCTGGTCGGCCGCATCGACGACGCCGAGGGCGATATGCGCAAGATTGTTGTCTTCGCCGCCGAGGATGCCGCTGAGGGCCTGGTCGAGCTTGCCAACAAGAAGGAGAAGCTCCTGCCCGAGCTTTCTTATGAGGAGGCCACCGAGCTGATGGCCGCTCTCGATAAGGTTATCGCTCCGCTCGTCGCCATGGGCCTGGACGAGGACCGCGGTCCTCGCGGCGGCCGTGACGACCGTGGCGGCCGTGGCGGCGACCGTGGCGGTCGCGGCGGCTTTGGCGGCAACCGTGGTGGCTATGGCGATCGCGGCGGCAACCGTGGTGGCTTCGGCGGTAACCGTGGTAACGACCGCGGCGGTCGTGGTGGCGACCGTGGCGGCCGCAACGGCGGCGGCTTCCGCGGTAACCGTTTCTAGTTGGGTTACGCGGTTTTACCAAACCGCGTAACTAGTTGACGCTGCGCGCCCACCAGAGCGACAACTTGTCATTCAAAGAGGACGGCATGACCAGAAGGTCTATGCCGTCCTCTTTTCATGCCAATTTGTTCGCTCTGGCGCCCGCTCGCTGGCATTGCTAAAACATCGATGTTACCGTGGTCCAAACTAGTCGTTGGGGGCGTTCTTGTTTGACCAGTCGTTTAAGAACGTCCCCGATGACTATTTGAATTGCTAATTTGTGCGGGTTGTGGTTTTGTGACCTGCTGAAATTAAAGATACTGTACAACTGTACGTTAATTCGTCTTCGTAGTATATTGCTACCCGCAAAACTCAATACCATTGTGCTCTGAGACGCTAAAGCGCCTACGTACAATGGTTGTCGATAGTACGATTTGATTCAACGACAGGATGGATGGCCCAAGCGTGAGTCTCGGCAGCAAACTATCCGATGCAAAGGTCTCCTTTGCGATATTCAAGCGCGACATTAAGCGACTGCTTGTGAACCCCGTCGCCTTGGTGGTTACCCTCGGCGTGTGCGTTATTCCCTCGCTGTATGCCTGGTACAACATCGTGGCAAACTGGGATCCGTACGGAAACACTCAGGGTATCAAGATTGCCATCGCCAACAACGATCAGGGCACCCAAAACGACCTGGTGGGTGAGCTCAACGCGGGTGATAAGGTCGTCGATCAGCTCAAGGAGAACGATCAGTTGGGCTGGACCTTCGTCGATTCGGCGGCCGACGCCAAGGAGGGCGTCGAGAGCGGTGAGTACTATGCGGCCATCGTAATCCCCAAGAACTTCTCGGATAACCTGGTCTCGATGCTCGACGGCAACTACCATCAGCCCAAGCTTACGTACTACGTCAATGAGAAGAAGAGCGCCATTGCGCCCAAGGTTACCGATACCGGTGCAAACACCATCGAGGAGCAGATCAACTCGGAATTTGTCTCTACGGTAGGCAAGACTGTTGCCGGTATCGCCAAGGATGCCGGTGTCGATTTAAAGGACAAGGCAACCCAGACTCAGGACTCGCTGGCAAGTTCGGTGTCCGAGGCGTCCGACACCTTGGGCGAGGTGCGCGATTCGATTGGCGACATGAATGCCGCCATCGATAAGACGAGTGGTTCCATTGCCTCGGCAGATGCAGCACTTGCCGGTCTGCAGGGTCAGGCGCCGTCGCTGACGCAGGCGATCTCCCAGGGCAACGACCTGCTGAGCGAAGCTCGCACCACGGCGGGCAACTCCATCACCTCGCTCTCCAAGGCGCTCTCGGAAGGCAGCCTTGCGCTCACCAAGACGTCAGCCTCCGCGAACGCTGCGATTGGCAAGCTGACGGGCACGATCACATCTACGACCACCCGCATCGACAACTCGCTCGAGTCTCTCCAGGCGACGATCGACCACAATAAGGCCGTTATCGGGCACTTGGAAATTCTCGTCAATGACACGTCGACAGGTTCCAAGGAAATTGACGCGCGCATTGTATCGACCATCGATTTGCTCCGCAAGCAGAATGAAAAGCTTCAGAGCATCAAGGACGGTCTGTCTGCACAGTCGAGCGCCATGGCGAATGACGCCGCGGCTGTCTCGGGTGCCAGCGACGCTATCAATAACGCAATCCAGACCGGTGCGACCAACCTTGGCCAGGCCCAGACGGACCTGGGTCAAAACGCGCTGCCGAAGGCCTCGAGCGCGCTTGATTCATTTGCCGCCGTCTCGGGTGATCTGACGGGAATCGTGTCTGGCCTCACGCCTACTATTGCAAGTGCGCGCGGTACACTTTCGCAACTCAACGCTACGCTCGGTCAGGCCAAGACCACGCTGTCCCAGACCGACGCCTCGCTTGCCAAGGTCCAGGACAAGCTCGCCACCGCCGCCAACGACATCGCGGCGCTGCAGACCTCCGAGTCCATGGGCGAGCTGGCCGACCTGATGGGCGTCGACGTCGATGACGTTGCTGACTTCATGGCATCTCCGGTCGAGCTGACCTCCAAGTCGATCTATCCGGTTAAGAGCTTCGGCTCGGGCATTGCTCCTTTCTACACCAATCTGGCGCTTTGGGTGGGCGGCTACGTGCTCATCGCCATTTACAAGCTCGAGGTCGATCGCGAAGGCGTTGGCAGCTTTACCGCGCGTCAGGGCTACTTTGGCCGCTGGTTGCTCCTGGTGATCCTGGGCGCGTTGCAGGCCATTATCGTTACGGTGGGAGATCTTGTCATTGGTGTACAGTGCGTCAGTCCGCTCCTATTTGTGCTGGGCGGCATCGCCATCTCATTTACGTACGTCAACATCATTTACGCGTTGTCCACTACGTTTAAGCATATCGGCAAGGCAATCGGCGTCATTCTTGTCATCGTGCAGATCCCGGGTTCGTCGGGCATGTACCCCATCGAGATGATGCCCGGCTTCTTCCAGTGGCTGCACCCGCTGCTGCCCTTTACCTATGGCATCAATCTGCTGCGTGAGACGGTCGGCGGCATGTATTCGTTCAACTACCTGTTTAACCTGTGCATTCTGGGCGTGTTCTTGATCGTGGCGCTCTTTATCGGCCTGCAGCTGCGTCCGCTGCTGCTCAACCTCAACCTGCTCTTTGATAAACAGCTTTCCACGACCGGTATGATGATTTGCGAGTCTAACGACCTGCCGCGCGAGCGCTACTCCTTGCGAACGGCCATGCGCGTCGTGCTCGATTCCGATTCGTACCGTCGCGAACTGCTCGATCATGCGGTCGCCTTTGAACATCGCTACCCGTACTACATCAAGGGCGGTTTTGCCGCCGTGGTGGGCGTTCAGGTCCTGCTCTTTGTCCTGTCGACGGTTCTCGATATCGACAATAACGGCAAGATCATCCTGCTTGTCATTTGGATCATCTCGGTTATTGCCATCTGCGGCTGGCTTATCAATATCGAATATATCCGCGCGAGCCTCAATACCCAGATGCGCATCTCGGCGCTTTCGGATGAGGACCTGCGTCGCGAGATGCGCGAGCACACGGCCGCCATTCCTGCCGCCCGCCGCATGTTTGGCCTCAACGCCAGCGAGCGTGATGCCAAGGGTGGCGATCAGTCCACGGGCCGCTTGCCGCATATAGGCTCGCACCATAAATCTCAGGGCAGCGACAGCACAGCCACAAATAATGGAGATACCACCCCGCTTGGCAAGCACTCCAAAGGAGGTGAGGCATAAATGAAGAACATCCTGCATCTGTTTAAGCGCGATGTCCAAAACGTGTCTCGCTCCGTAATCGGCTTGGTTGTCGTGATGGGCCTCATTATCGTGCCGTGTCTGTACGCGTGGTTTAACATCGCCGGCAGCTGGGATCCGTACGGCAACACCGGCAACCTCAAGATCGCCGTGGTCAACACCGATGAGGGTTACGAGAGCGATCTGATCCCCGTCGAGGTTAACGTGGGCGAAAACGTGACCGCCACCCTACGCGGCAACGAGAGCTTCGATTGGGTTGTGCTTAACGATCGCGATAAAGCTATCGAGGGCGTAAAGTCGGGTGCGTACTATGCGGCCGTCGTTATCCCCAAAACGTTTAGCGCTGACATGATGACGCTTTTCTCGACCGACGTGAAGCACGCCGATATCGAGTTTTACGAGAACCAGAAGGCCAACGCCATCGCGCAGATCGTGACCGAGAAGGGTTCGAGCGCCGTTCAGAACCAGGTTAACGAATCTTTTACCGAGACCATTACGAGCGTCGGTCTTAAGACGGTGTCCAGCCTGCTCGATTACATGAGCACCGACCAGGTCAGCAACTTTATCGCCAACCTGTCCTCGACGCTCGGCGATTCGGTCGAGGACCTGCAGGACGTTCAGGCGAGCGCGACGTCGCTTGCGGGCATTTTGAGCTCTACGTCCGATTCACTGACATCGGCGGGCGGCATGCTCAAACAGTCCGGATCGACCGAGGAGTCGGTGAAGCAGCTCATGCAGCATGCCGAGAGCGGTATTGCCGATTCCGAGCAAGCGCTCAAGTCCGCCAGCGATGCAATCGATGCCGCTATTGATGGGAGCGCAGGTTCGTTCGATAACGTTTCTACCGAGCTCGCAAAGGCATTCGACGCTGCAAACCTGCATGTCAATCTTACGGTGCGTCAGCTCAACGATGGCGCAACGTCACTCAAGAACCGTGCCGACGAGATTGATGCCACGGCGAATGAGCTCCGTAGTCTTGCTGGCCAGGTGAGTAACGATAAGCTCAAGGCAGGGCTTGAGGACGCGGCTGCTGAGCTTGACAAAACCGCGGCGGAGTACCGCAACAATGCCAATGAGCTGACGAACATCGCGACGTCGCTCACGAACAGCATGGCCGAGGTCAACAGCTCGCGTGCCGAGGTCGACCAGGCCATCGCCGATGCCAAGGCGGGTATCTCGGGTGCCAAGTCCGACTACGATTCTACGTTCTCGGTTAAGGCCAAGGAGCTCAAGAAGACCATTTCGGGCGTTCTGGATTCCCTGAACGGTATCTCGGGTGACCTAGATAGCGCCGTGAGCGGTCTGACCGACGCCTCTGGTTCGCTCGCGAAGGGTCTCTCCAAGGCTGCAAGGCTCGTCAACAAGGCTTCCGATCAGCTGGGTGAGGCATCGGACAAGATTAGCGCGTTCAAGGACGAGCTCGACGGTGCCCTTATGTCGGACGATCTGGCCACGATCAAGACGATGATCGGCAACGACCCCGATGGTCTCGCCGTGTCGCTTTCCGGCCCCGTTGCGCTCGATCGCAAGCCGGTCTATCCGATCCGCAACTACGGCTCGGCCATGGCGCCGTTCTACACGATTTTGTCGCTGTGGGTGGGCTCGATTGTTCTGGCGGCCATGATGAAGGTCTCGGTTGACGATGAACTTATCAACGAGCTCATCCCCGTGCGCCTGCACGAGATCTACCTGGGTCGTTACCTGTTCTTTGGCGGTTTGGCTCTGCTGCAGGCAACGCTCGTGTGCGCGGGCGACATTCTGTTCTTTGGCATTCAGTGCGACAACCCGCTGCAGTTTGTGCTGGCTGGCTGGGTCGCGAGTCTCGTGTTCTCCAATATCGTCTACACGCTTACGGTGTCGTTTGGCGATATCGGCAAGGCTTTGGCCGTTGTGCTGCTGGTCATGCAGGTCGGCGGCTCGGGCGGCACGTTCCCCATCGAGATGACCGGCCCCGTGTTCCAGGCGATCTATCCGTTCCTGCCGTTTACTCACGGCATCAACGCCATGCATGCCGCCATGGCTGGCGCCTACCATATGGAGTACTGGGTTGAGCTGGGCATTCTGGCGAGCTATCTGATTCCGTCGCTGGCCTTGGGCGTCGTCTTCCGCCGTCCGGTCATCAAAGCCAACGACTGGATTATCGAAAAGCTGGAGTCAACTAAATTAATCTAGCGCAACAATGTAAACGCCGTCGGAACATCAAGGTCTTCCAACCCGATGCTTTAGCGTAGTGAATTGCGTGGGCTGCTTGGTTGTTGCTACAGTAGCGGGGCGTGCCGGGGGTCCGGTGCGCCCCGTTTTTATTTGACCATGAGGCGGCACGCAGCCATACGCGTGCGGACACCACGCCCAGATTGAGTGTGAGGATGTTCCATGGCCCAATACGCTGCCAACGAAATCGAAAACATGCCCGATAGCCCTGTGGCCCGTGAGGATTTGGGCGCGGGCGGTATTCCCAGGGGCGCCGGCGCACGCTCCCCGCTGTTCTGGAAAGTTTTGCTACTTTCGGTGGCGGTCATCTGGGGCTACTCCTTTACCACTATGAAGGACGCACTCGGCACCATTCCGGTGTTCGAGCTGCTCTATGTACGCTTTCTGCCTGCAGCGTTGGTCATGTTTGCCGTCTTCCACAAGCGCATCACTGCACATTTCAACGCTCGCAATCTGATCGTTGGCCTGAGTATGGGCGTGCTCATGTGGGCGGCCTATGCGTTGCAGACGGTCGGTCTGGCAAATACTACGGCGGGCAAGAATGCTTTTTTGACGGGCACGTATTGCATCCTCGTGCCGTTCGCGAGCTATTTTCTGAGCGGAGAAAAACTCACCCGCTATAACCTGGGCGCGGCACTGCTGTGCTTGGCGGGCATTGGCTTGGTGGCGCTCGATAGCGTCGAGTTCAACATCGGTGACGTCATTACGCTGGCAGGCGCGGTCTTCTTCGCCATCCAGATGGCGGTGACCGCCAAGTACGGTCGCAAAATGGACATCAACGTTATCACGTTTTGGATGTTTGTGGGCAACGGCGTGCTGAGCCTGGTCTCGTCGCTGCTATTCGAGACCCAGGCGCCTCTGTCCGTGTGGACGCCGAACTTTATCGGTGTGATGGCGTTTCTCTCGGTGGGCTGCACATGCGTGGCTCTGCTCATCCAAAACGTCGGCCTGGCGCATGTCCCGGCTTCGACGGGCTCGCTGCTCCTTTCGATGGAGTCGCCTTCGGGCGTGTTGTTTTCGGTGCTGCTGATGGGGGAGGCGCTCACCTCGCGCCTGCTCGCCGGCTTCGTGCTTATCTTCCTGTCGATTATCTTGAGTGAGACTCACTTCGATTTTTTGCGCAAAAAGCCGCGCCCGCAATTGTAAACAACTTGTTGCGCCGCCCTCCCGGGGCGGCATTTTTTATGCGTCGCCCTTAAAGTTGTACCTTGCACTTTACGTTATCAAAGTGCTTGCTGCAAAAACGTTACTGGAGGGCATCTATGGCACCAGCTTTGTCCGATTTTCAACCGCAACCAGCGCCCAAGGCTACCGCAGCGGCGGCCGCTATCGGTGACGGTCTTGTTGCAGAAGCTCAGACTTTTGCAGACGAGCTTGCTGTGTGGCGACACGATCTACACCAGATGCCCGAGCTGGGTAACAACCTTCCGCAGACGTCCGTCTTTATCCAGGCGCGTCTGGACGAGATGGATATTCCCTATGCCGTGCTTGTTGACGGCTCCTGTGTCGTTGGCCTTATCGGTGCCGGCGCGGCAGCTGCTGCTCGGGGTAACGGTACGTGCACGGACAAGCAGGCCGGTACGGTCATCATGCTCCGCGGCGACATGGATGCCCTGCCCGTTGCCGAGGAATCCGGCGAGCCCTTTGCATCCACCAATGGCTGCATGCATGCTTGCGGTCACGATATGCACGCGACGGCGCTGCTTGGTGCGGCTCGTATGCTCAAGGCCCGCGAGTCCGAGCTTCTCGACGCCAACGCCACGGTTAAGTTGCTGTTCCAGCCGGGCGAGGAAACCTTTGAGGGTGCCCGTGCCGCCATCGTCGACGGTTTGCTGCAGAACCCACGCCCCCAGGCCGCCTTTGCCATGCATGTCAATAGCCAGTCGCCGCTTGGCCTGGTGCTCTACGGCAGCCCGGCGCTCTCGGGCGTGTACGGTTTTCGCATCACGCTTCAGGGCAAGGGCGGCCATGGCTCGAGCCCCGAGATCTGCATCGACCCCATCACGGCCGGCGTCCATGTGCATCTGGCGCTTCAGGAGCTCATCTCCCGCGAGGTGCCGGCGGCCAAGGAGGTCGCACTGACTGTCGGTAAGTTCGCCGGCGGTCAGGCCGCAAATGTCATCCCCGACACTTGTGTGCTCGAGGGAACGCTGCGCGGCTTCGACGTCGAGCTCATGGAGCACCTCAAGACCCGCATCGCGGAGGTCGTCAAAGGTGTTGCCACGACCTATCGTACGCCGGCGACTATCGAGACGCTCTCGGATGTTCCCCCGCTCGTACTCGATGACGATATGACGCAGGCGTCGCTTGGCTACGTGGGCGCGGTGCTGCCCAAGTCCGCCTTCTTGCCACTGTTCCACGCCATGGCGAGCGAGGACTTCGCGTTGATCTCGAGCGAGATCCCGAGTGCGTACTTTACCGTGGGCGCTGCCGCGACTGATACGGACAAGCATTTTGCTCAGCACCATCCCAAGGCACGCTTTAGCGATGCCGAGCTTCCCCTTGGCGCCGCGGCTTACACGGCGGTCGCTTTGGGCTATATCGCTGACCACCGGTAGCACCCAACCTTGCCTTTCAAGCCTGTGGGCATGGCCATAAGGCCTATGCCCTTGTCTTTCAAGGCAATCTTGGGCACCGTGGGCGCCATCGTCTCGGGCGTGCTGTTCGATGCCACGGGCTCCTTTGTGAGCACCTGGATTGTGTGCCTGGCGTGCTCTGTGGTCATGCTGGCGTTCTTGCTGGCGTCTGAGCCCATCGCCGCCAAGTTGCGCGCAAGCGTGGCGGGGGAGTAGACGTCCGTCGCTCTTTGCTGTTCGCCCCGCTCTGTCCGTGGCCGCCTAGGAAGCCGAATGGATGCTCGTACCATCATTCGGTTTCCAAGGCGGTCACGGGCCTACGAAATGATCCGTTTTCCTCCGTCCCCAACAGATCACGTGATCCGAAGGGGACGGAGGAAAACGGATCACAAACAGCGGCGGCGCATCTGGCCGAACGAGCCCCCATACCCTCGTTCGGTCAGACGCGCCGCCGCGTTGCTGCTTTGTGCCGTATAATGTCCACTACCTATGACGCGATACAAAAGAAAGGTGTTTGCCCATGCAGGCACAGAAGGCGGAGGGAACCCGCGACCTTATCGGCGCCGAGATGCGCGCCTGGCAAAAGATGCAGCAGATTGCGGCCGGCGTGTTCGAGCCGTTTGGTTTTAAACCCATCGAGACGCCCGCGATCGAGCAGGTTGACGTGTTTGTCCACGGTATCGGCCAGTCGACCGACGTCGTGCGCAAGGAAATGTTCCGCGTGTTCAGCGGTGCCAACCTGGAGCGCGTCTTTACCGAGGGCACCGACACCAAACTCAAGCCCAAGCAGCGCCTGGCACTTCGCCCCGAGGGCACGGCCGGCGTGGTGCGCGCCGTCGTCGAGAACAATCTGGTGCCCCAGGGCTCCACGCCGTTTAAGGCTTACTACGCCGAGGCCATGTTCCGCGGCGAGCGTCCCCAGAAGGGCCGCCTGCGCCAGTTCCACCAGGTGGGCATCGAGTGGCTCGGCGCTCCCGATCCGGCGGCAGACGCCGAGTGCATCATCATGCTCATGGAGTTCTACAAGCGCCTGGGCTTCGATCTTTCCAAGCTTCGTCTGCTCATCAACTCGATGGGTGACGCCCAGTGCCGTCCGGCTTATCGCGAGCAGGTTAAGCAGTTCATCCTCGATCACGCCGACGAGATGTGCGATGAGTGCCGCGAGCGCGCCGAGCTCAACCCGCTGCGTGCCTTCGACTGCAAGAACGACCGCGGTTATGAATGGTGGGCCGATAAGCTGGTCCTTGAGGATCCCGAATACTGCGCTTCTGTTGCCTTCACCGTAGGCAGCTGGATCGAGGTTCTGGATAAGTACAGCGCCGGCTGATAAAATCACCACGCACTTATCTTTGCGATCTGTTAAGAAGTAAAGAGCGCGCCCCCGGATCGCGTCCAACCGCCGCGCCGGGGGCGTTTCCCTTTTGCAGCCCCCACTCCCCACAAGAGAGGTGATTCCCTACCATGAAACAAGCCGCAGCTTTGCAGGCCAATCCCGCCGCCGTGCGGCGCAATAAGGTCAAGACCTTCTTTTCCAAGCCGCACAACGTCATTCTGCTGCTGCTTGGCATTGTCCTGACCTTCACCACGGTCGCGCCGATCGTCGCCATCGTGGAAGATACCTTCAAAATTCACGCCGGCACCATTGACGCCCATCTGACCGGGCAGGCGTCCGGCTATACGACCGTCAACTACACCGACCTTTTCACCAGCCGCATGGCAAAGACGAATCTGTGGACGCCGCTTCTCAACACGGTGCTTCTCGCTGTCGGCACGTGCGTGGTGTCCATTCTCTACGGCGGGCTGTTTGCGTTTTTGATTACGCGCACCGACCTTGCGTGGAGAAAATATCTGAGTTCCATTTTTATTTTCCCGTACATCATGCCGCAGTGGACGCTGGCCGTCGTGTGGCAGAACCTGTTTAACTCCAACGCCGTCACCGGCACGTCCAACGGTCTGCTTGCCGCCCTGTTCGGCGTCAACATGCCGATATGGTGGTGCAAGGGCCTGTTCCCGAGCCTGATGGTTCTGGGCCTTCACTACGCGCCGTTCGCCTATATCCTCATCGGCGGCATTTTCCGCAACATGGACGCCAATCTTGAAGAGGCCGCGACCATTCTCGACACGCCCAAGTGGAAGACCATGTTCCGCATTACGCTTCCGATGGTCAAGCCCGCGATTTTGTCCACCATTCTGCTGGTCTTCGGCAGCGCGATGGGCTCTTACCCGGTGCCGCATTATCTGGGCCTGAGCACGCTGTCGACCAAGTATGTCTCGATGAACTCCAAGTATACGGGTGAAGCGAGCATTCTTGCCATCATCATGATGGTCTTCGGCGTGGCGATCATGCTTCTGAACCAGCTCTCGCTCAGAAGCCGCAAGAATTACACGACTGTCACCGGCAAGTCCGGCCAGATCTCCAAGATCACGCTCGGCAAAACCGGCCGCGTCGTCATCGCCTTGATCCTTGTGATTCTCACGTTCTTCACGAGCATCTTCCCCATCATTTCCTTCGCGTTCGAGACGTTCCTGCCTAATCCAGGCGACTATTCGTTCCTGTACACGGGCGACGCGTCGAACCTCACGACCAAGTGGTGGGTCACGGCGGAGAACGTCACCGAAAACGGCATGTACGGCCAGAAGGGCATTTTGTATAACGAGACGATCTGGCGTGCGTTCAAGGGCACGATCCTTGTCTCCGTGGCCTGTGCGCTGCTGGCCGGCTCCATCGGCACGATGATCGGCTACGCCGTCTCGAAAAACCGCCGCAGCCGCTGGGCAAACTATGTGAACTCCGTCGCTTTCCTGCCGTATCTCATGCCGTCCATCGCTGTGGGCGTCGCATTCTTCATCCTGTTCTCGACGGAAAAGCTGAACCTGTTCAATACCTACACGCTGCTCATTATCGTCGGCACGGTCAAATACATCCCGTTTGCCAGCCGCAGCAGCCTCAATTCCATGCTCCAGCTGTCGGGCGAGATCGAAGAAGCGGCCATCATTCAGGATATTCCCTGGATCAAGCGCATGACCCGCATCATCATCCCCATCCAGAAATCCTCGATCATTTCCGGTTTCCTGCTGCCGTTCATGACGTGCCTGCGTGAGCTGTCGCTGTTCATGCTGCTGTGCGTGCAGGGCTTCATCCTGTCCACCACGCTGGACTACTTCGACGAGATGGGCCTCTACGCGTTCTCCAGCGGCATCAACCTGATCCTGATCGTGACCATTCTGGTCTGCAACACCCTCGTCAACAAAATCACGGGCGCAAGCCTGGATAAAGGAATCGGAGGTTAAATCATGCCTGAAATCAGATTAGAGCATATCACCAAGCGCTGGGGCAAGTTCTATGGTGTGGACGACCTGAATCTGGTCATTGAAAATAACGCGTTTGTCACCCTGCTGGGCCCCTCCGGCTGCGGCAAGACCACCACCCTGCGGATGATCGCGGGACTGGAGACCCCCACTAGCGGACGCATCACCATCGGCGACACGGTGGTATTCGACAGTGAGCTGGGCATCAACATCCCCGCCAACAAGCGGAAGGTGGGCTTCCTCTTCCAGAACTATGCCCTGTGGCCCAACATGACCGTCTACCAGAATATTTCCTTCGGCCTGTCAAACATCAAGGAGGAAATGCCGAAGATCAGCTTTGAGGCGAAAAACGCCGCCCGTCTGGCACAGATCCTCAAAAATCCTCAGGATGTGGTAAAGACTCTTGAGGAATGCCGGGATAAAAACGGCAAGCTGGACGAAACGAAGGCCATCATCAAGCTGATCGATACCTACACCATCTCCCAGTACACTGCCCAAAAGCTGTTCGGCTATCATTTGGAGCAGGGTAAGGACGTGTCCGCCGAGGTAAAGGCTCTGGAAGAAAAGGTGGAGGCCGCTCGAAAGGCTCAGCCCTTCAACGAGAACTTTGAGCTTCTCAAGGACGGCGAGGTGGAAACTGCTGTGCGCAAGCTGACCAAAGAAGAGATCGACCTGTCCGTGCGCCGGGTGTCCCGCATCGTCAAAATCAGTATGTTCATGGACCGCTATCCCGCGGAGCTGTCCGGCGGTCAGCAGCAGCGTGTGGCCATCGCCCGGACGCTGGCTCCCGAGCCCAGCGTGCTGTTCATGGACGAGCCGCTTTCCAATCTGGATGCCAAACTGCGTCTGGAAATGCGCTATGAATTGCAGCGGCTCCATGTGGAGACCGGCTCCACCTTCGTATACGTCACCCACGACCAAATGGAGGCCATGACGCTGGCAACGCAGATCTGCCTGATGAACAACGGTGTCCTTCAGCAGTATGCCGCGCCGCTGGAAGTTTACAATCACCCTGCCAATCTTTTTGCGGCAGACTTCGTGGGCAACCCCTCCATCAACTTTGTGGAGGCCAAGGGCTGGCAGGGGCCTGAGGGCAGCATTGAGCTGACGCTGCTGGACGGACACAAGGCAGTTTTCACCCCCGAGCAGCCATTGCAGCTGCCCCAGTGGTTCCACCGGCGGGACGAGGAGCTGGAAGCCCAGGCGCAGGCTTTGAAGGCCCGTGCGGGAGAGAGCGGCTACGTGGAAAAGAGCAACAAGGACGAGACCTTCCGCTACCACATCGCCAGAGTCAACGACGAGGACGACGGCATCCACGAGGAGCCGATGCTCACCAACGAGGATCTGGTGCTGGGCATCCGCCCGGAGTTCCTGTCCATCACCGGCGGTGGAAATGTGGAGTGCGAGATTTACGGTGCCATGCCCACCGGCATGGAATCCACCGTCAAGGTGCGCATCGGAGAGTATTTGCTCACCGGCGTGGTCTTCGGCAGCACCCTGTTTACCATCGGAAGCAAACACCTGCTGGATATCACCGGCAGCAGCGTGATGCTCTTTGACCGGTCAAGCGGTCGGCGCATCACCTCCGGCACCCTGAAGCTGCTGTGATCCGGGGACTGTTATTCGATCTGGACGGCGTTCTGGTGAACACGAACCCCCTCCACGCCCGGGCGTGGCAGGAGCTTGCCGAAGAATTGGGAATTCCCTTCACTCCGGCAGACCAGGAGGCCTTTCTGGGCATCAGCCGGGCACAGTGCCTGGAAATTCTGCTGAAAAAGGGAAACCGCTCCCTTTCGGAATCCGAAAAAGAGAGGCTGTGCACCCGGAAAAATGACCGCTACCGGGAGATGATCGGCACTTTGACCCCGGCGGCGCTGCTGCCGGGCGTGTCGGAATTCTTACGCGTTGCCCGGGCCGAGGGATACCGGACAGCTCTTGGCAGTGTCAGCAAAAATGCGGAGTTTGTCCTGAAAAAGCTGGAAATTACGGCGTTTTTTGACGCCGTCATCGACGGCAGGAAAATTGTAAACGGCAAGCCCAACCCGGAGGTGTTCCTCAAAGGAGCGGAGGCTCTGGGACTCCCACCTGAGCAGTGCCTGGTTTTCGAGGACTCAGCCGCAGGTATCGAGGCCGCCCACCGGGGCGGAATGAAAGCCATCGGCATCGGAACGGCCCGGCTGCTCCCGTCGGCAGAGCTGACCATCCCAGGCTTCTCCGGCGTAATGCCGGACGCGCTTCTGGCGCAGTTGCTATAACACTTTTATCAGATTGATATGAATTCCTGACCGTCTCCCACGCCGTCAACGATTTCTGCGTCGTGACGCTTTCGAGCCTCTATCTCGATATCATCAAGGACCGCCTGTACTGCGACGGCGCGGATTCCGCCGCCCGCCGCTCGGCGCAGAGCGCGCTGTGGATCATCCTCGATGCCATGACAAAGGTCTTCGCGCCGATCCTCGCGTTCACCTGCGACGAGATCTGGCTCCAGATGCCGCACCGCAACGGCGACGACGGCCGCAACGTGCTGCTGAACCAGATGTCGAAGCCGTATGCGGACTACGCGCTGTCTGACACCGAAATGGCCGTCTGGGAGACTGCCCTGCGCGTCCGCTCGGACGTCAACGGCGTGCTGGAGACTGCCCGCGCCGACAAGCGCATCGGCAAGAGCCTCGAAGCGCACGTGGCGCTGTTTGCAAACGACGAGGACGCAAAGGCCGCACTGGATGCGGTCAAGTCCGTCGATCTGCCGGAGATCTTCATCGTCTCCAACGTCAGCACGAACGAGACTGCCCCCGCAGAGGGCGCCGTCGTCGGACAGGGCGTGAACTTCCCCGGCCTGACCGTCGCAGTGACCGAGGCGAAGGGCACGAAGTGCCCGCGCTGTGCCGCCGTCTGCAAATCTCTCGGCGTCGTATTTGAATAAGCTGCACCGATAACCCGCACCCGCCGCTGCTACAGCGGCGGGTGCATTTGCGTGCTGAAAAAGTCCGGTTTTCACGAAGCATTTCAAGCGCGGCATTCAGGTGGGCATTGGCTCTTATGGCAGGCCGCAAAGCGGAAAAGCCTCCAAATTTTGAAAGGGAGCCTTTTCCGCTTTTTTTGCGGCTGCACATTGCGGAAAGCGAGGAAGAAAGATGCAATACGTGAAAGTATTTTGGAAGAAAAAATCCAAGAAATTTACAGCCAGAACAGGAGGTAAATTTGCTGTAAACGACAGTTTTTTGGAGAAAAAATTTGTTGAGAATTACTTTAAAAAAGCAAAGAGTCAACACGGTAAAGTGTTGATAAATGTGAAAGGGTGTGATATAAAAACGAAGCAGGACTCCTGCGGAAACTAATTAAGCAAAGTGAAGGAGACGCAGTATGAAGAAGATGTGGGGCACACGGGTGCTGGCCATGCTTTTGGTGCTTGCGCTGACGGCTGGATTGGTACCGGCGGCGCTTGCGGCAAACAGCGAAGCAGCGGTCGCATTCAAGCAGGTGCCGAATGACACGCTCGATACGCTTATCCGCCCGGATGTGGCGGTAGGCGAAATTGAGGATGCGGAAATGGGAGAGGATACGGCCGCCTATCAGGCGCACGATCTGGTTCGTGTTTCCATTATCCTGGAGGACACATCCACACTGGAAGCCTATTCCGACGCGGCTGCGGAGGGGACACTGGCCGAGGATGCGGCTGCTGTGTCTTACCGCGCAGCACTCCAGCGCAAGCAGGACAGCATTGTTCGGAAAATCTCGTCCACGATCCTCGGACGGGAGGATCTGGATGTTGTCTGGAATCTGACGTTGGTCGCCAACCTGATCTCTGCCAATGTGGAATACGGCAAGATCGAGCAGATTAAGCAGATCCCGGGCGTTGCGGATGTGGTTCTGGAGCAGCAGTATGAGCCTGCCGCGTCCGAAAACACCGTGCAGCCCAACATGGAGATCTCAACCGGCATGACCGGCACGACCACGGCATGGTCTACCGGCTATACAGGGGCCGGAATGAGGATCGCCATTATCGATACGGGCTTGGATACGTCGCACCAGTCGTTTGACAATGGCGCGTATGAATACGCGCTTGAGCAGAACGCAGCGCGCGCAAAGGAATCCGTCGAAGCCTATAAAGCCTCTCTCGATCTGCTCGATGCGGACGAGATCAACGAAAAGCTGAGCCTGCTGCATATCAAGGAAGGCGTCAGCGCGGCGGATCTGTACCGGACAGAAAAGGTCGCATACGGCTATTGCTACATCGACAAGGATCTGGACGTAACGCATGAGACGGACACGGAGGGCGAGCACGGCTCCCATGTTGCCGGTATCGCGGCGGCCAACCGGTATCTGCCGGACGGAAACGGCGGATATGTCTCTGCATTGGACAGCGTACATATGCACGGCGCAGCGCCGGATGCACAGGTTCTGGTCATGAAGGTCTTCGGCGACGAGGGCGGCGCGTATGACTCGGACTATACGGCAGCCATTGAGGATGCAATCGTGCTCGGTGCGGATACGATCAACCTCTCGCTCGGCTCTGCCAGTCCCGGTCCGAGCAAGGCGAGAACGGAAGCTTATCAGAAGATCTTCGACGATCTGGAGAACGCTTCCTCCGTTGTGACGGTTTCTTCCGGCAATGCCGGCTATTGGGCCAAGAACGCCGATCCGATCGGCTATCTTTACAGCGACGGCGTCAGCATGCAGACGGACGGTCAGCCGGGCAGCTATGCAAACAGCCTGACGGTCGCCTCGGTCGATAACGACGGCTTTATCGGCAACTACCTCCTGATCGGACAGGAGCCGATCGCGCCGTCCGAAACCACCGGCTTTACGAACAAGCCGATCTCCACGATCGTGGGAGAGCACGAATTCGTGTTTTTCTCTGAGGATGCAACGAAGTATGCCGTGGACGCAGCCGGGAACAACCTGCTGCTTGCCTATGCAGATGCGGTCAAGGACAAGATTGTCTTCGTTTCCAGAGGACAGTCCTCGTTCTACCAGAAGCATGATGCCGCAGCCGCCGCAGGCGCGCTGGCGTGCGTGGTCTACAACAACCAGTCTGGCTCAATCAATATGGACCTGAGCAGCAGTACCGCAACGATCCCGTGCGTGTCGATCACACAGGACGACGGCGAACTGGTCCGCACGCAGGCCGAGCCGGTTTATGCAGAGGACGGCACGACAGTCCTGTATTATACCGGCAAGATCGAAGTGCGCGGCAAGGAACCGGTTCGGTTCAACCGCGATTATAAGACCATCAGTGAATTCAGTTCCTGGGGCGTTCCGGGCGATCTGACGCTGAAGCCGGAGATCGCTGCGCCCGGCGGCAATATCTACTCGCTCAACGGCCTGCACAACAGCACCAGCGGTATGCAGGGCGGCCACCAGGACTATGAACTCATGAGCGGCACCTCGATGGCTGCGCCGCAGATCGCCGGTATCGGCGCACTGGTCAAGCAGTACATTGAATCCAAGGGCCTTTCCTGCAGCGATCTGACCGACCGCGCGCTGGCCCAGTCGATCATGATGTCCACGGCAGAGCCGGTCGTCAACAATGAAAACGACGCATATTACCCGGTCATTCAGCAGGGCGCAGGCATGGTCAACGCCGCGGCGGCGACCTCTGCGGACTCCTACATTAAAATGCAGGCTGATGCGACCGCATCCTGGGCTGACGGCAAGGTCAAGGCAGAACTTGGCGACGACCCCGCACGCACGGGCAGCTATGATTTCAGTTTCACCGTCAACAACCTCGACGGACGGACGCACGCCTATGCGCTGAGTGCCGAACTGTTTACGCAGGCTCTGCTCGACTATGAGGGGCAGAGTTACATGGACACGCTGACGACGCCGCTGAGCGCTGCTGTGACGTGGACTGTGAACGGCAGAACGACCGACAGCCTGAGCCGCGATTACGATTATAACAACGACGGCCGGGTCGATCTGGAAGACGGCCAGCTGCTGCTCGATGTCGCGTCGAAAAAGCCGGGCGCAAAGCTTCTCAACGCCAAGGCCATTGCCGATTTGAACGGCGACGGCGCTGTGACGGCCTATGATGCACACCTGTTCCTGAATCTGCTTCAGGAGGCGACGATCCTTGTTCCTGCAAACGGTAAGGCTGAGGTCGTCTGCCACATCCGCCTGCTCGACCGCAGTGCGCTGAATACTTCGTATCCCACGGGCGCGTATGTGGAGGGCTATGTCCGCGTGCAGGGCCTCGCCACAGACGAGGGCGCCGCCGGCACGAGCCATTCCATCCCGGTGCTCGGCTACTACGGAAGCTGGTCGGAGCCGTCGATGTATGATGTCGGTTCTCTGATCGACAGCATTTACGGCACGGAAACGCGCGCGCCCTATCTCGGCACGACGAACAGCTATGGCTACACCGTTTCCAACTTCCTAAACATTCTCTATGCCGGTGAGACGGAATCCTCTGCAATGGTCGGCAACCCCGTTGACTTTGACGACGAGTATCTGAGCGTCCGCAACGCCTTCAACAATCAGGGCGGCAACAGCATCAGCACGCTTGTCTTCTCGCTAATCCGTAACGCGGGCAACTCCCGCCTCCAGATCGTCGATTCCAACACGAAGACAGCGTATCTGGACGAGGAAGTCGGCGCAGCGACTGCTTCGTACTACTCCGAAAATGCAAACGCATGGCAGCATACCCGGCTCCAGCTTGGCATTGACTGGAGCGGCACAGACGCCTCCGGCAATGCGCTCCCGGAGGGCACCAGCGTGGATCTTACGCTGACGATGGCCCCGGAATACTATGCAAATGCCGATGGCAGCTATCGTTGGGATGAACTCAAGGATGGTGCAAAGTTGAGCACGCACCTGACCATCGACAATACCGCGCCGGAACTCATCTCCGTCCGTCAGGATCTGACGCAGAAGACGCTGGCCGTTACGGCCATGGATAACCGCTATGTCGCGGCTGTCATCCTCTGGAACATGACGGATACCCCGACGCCGGTCAGCTATATCCTGCCGAATCAGCCGGAAGACGCACTCGGCAAGACGACCGACTGCACGTTCGATCTCTCCAAGCTGAGCGGCGGCGAGAAGCTTCTGCTTCAGGTTGTGGACTATGCCTACAACGCCTCTGCATATCAGCTGATCAGCGGCGAGGAGCCCGCAGAGGCGCTGACCTCCGTCACGCTTTCCCCGGAGAGCGTCTCCCTGCTTGCAGGTTCCAACTATACGCTTGAAGCTTCCACAGAGCCGTATTACGCCGACGATAAGTTGGATTGGACGTCCTCCGCGCCTGCGGTCGTGACGGTCAACAATAACGGCCAGATCAAGGCCGTCAGCGCCGGCACCGCAACAATCAAGGCGGCTTCTCATAAAAATCCCGAAGTCAATGCTTCCTGCACCGTACAGGTGCTTGCGCCGAACTACACGTTCCGCGGACTTTTGACAGCAGACAATCAGGTGCAGACCTTCGAGTGGAATCTCGCAGACAGCGAGACATGGGAAAAGGTCGCAGCGGTTGACGGAATCGGCAGCCGCGTGACCTCGGCAGGCGCTTCCAGCGCAAACGGCATTTATGCGTTTGACGTGGGCGGCAGTGCATATGAGATCGATTTTGCCACCGGCAAGATCCTGAACACCGGCAGCGCACCGTTCTCGGACGAGATTGGCCCCGTCGCATACGACGACATTGCCCTTTCCCGCAAATATACCGGAACGGAGTCGCTGCACGGCGATCTGCTGACCGGTGTATACTCCATGAACATCATCCCGATGCAGGATCCGATGAACGGCAGCGCCAGCAGCTACATCAGCGTGTATGACCTGTTCGGCTATGACGCGGATGGCTTCTCCGGCATCACCTCGCTGGGCTCCATCACGTTCAAGGATCCCGATAGCGGTGAGGCTGTGGACGCTGAAGCCTATTATGTGATCGACAACGCAGGCGGCATCTGGCAGCTTATGATCTATCCGCAGGACGGCGACTATTACGCAACCTATCAGTACATTCCGACGGATCTGGGCTTCCAGTTCCCGTATGACCCCAACTGGGCGACGCTTTGCTCGCTGAACGTTGCGGATGACGGCGAACTCTTCCTCACTTCGTACAGCACACAGGGAAAGGGCGCTTCCCGCAAGGAAAGCACGACGCTTTACTGGCTGCACTACGATGAGCAAGCGAGCCGCTTCCGCACGGCCATTATCGGCTCCTTCGGCGATATTGCGCCGGTCAGCGTGACCGAGGTCCATACGAACGACTCCACAGCAGATACGCAAAAGACAAGCGTCTTTGAAAAGGCGCTGCGTCCGGAATCGCTCAAGACCGCAAAGGCCCAGCCGATCAGCCAGATGAAGGCGGCAAATAAGCAGACCGCAGGTACGCTCAACAGCGTCAGCCAGCCGCAGAGCACCGGCAGCACAAGCGCGCAGCGCAGCACCGTGACGCTTGATCTGACCGCCATTGCGCCGACGGCAAGCAGCATCATGGAGATCTCGTACAATACGAAAGAACTGACGCTCTCCTCCGTCACAGGCGCGGCGACGCTTACCTCCTGGTATGAGTCCGTGCCTGGCACAATCGTTTTTGCCTGCGCCGAACGCAGCGAGGCCGCTGTGGGCGAACTGCTCGGTCAGCTGAGATTTGAACTTGCGGCAGGCAGTTCGAGTTCAAAGGTCACGATCAAGACGAAGCAGCTGAACGAAACAAGCTTCGCAGCCGGACAGGAAAAAATTCGGACCGTGGTGCTGGGCGACAGCCTGAGCCGGATCCTCCCCGCGATCATCTCCTCCGGTGAAAAGGACTGCCCCAGCCGCAGCTTCCGCGATCTGGATACGACCAAGTGGTATCATGAAGCAATCGACACAATGCTGCGTGAGGGCCTGATGAACGGTACCGGAAATGGGCTGTTCGAGCCGAACGGCACACTGACCCGTGCGATGCTGGTCACGATCCTCTGGCGTTCGGAGGGCAAGCCCGCAGCTTCTGCCCAGACGTCGTTCACGGACGTTCCGGCAGGTGCCTATTATGCGGAGGCTGTCCGCTGGGCAGCTGCCAACGGCGTCGTCAAGGGCGTCAGCAGCACGGAGTTCGGCCCGTCCAAAAACATCACGCGGCAGGAACTTGTCACCATTCTTTGGAGACTGGCCGCGAAGAAGGGCCTGAATACCTCCAACGCCGGTCTGACCGTTCCGGAGTTTGCCGACCGCAGCCAGATCGCCGCGTGGGCAGCCGAGGCCATGAGTTGGGGCTGCACCAGAGGCATTTTGACCGGCAAGAGCGCGAACCGCGTTGACCCGACTGGCACTGCAACCCGCGCAGAAGCAGCGGCCATGATTGTCCGCTTCCGGAATCTCGGTACAGCAGGCGAAAAGCAGTAAATCCACACCATGCAGCAGCGCGAAGCTTCAGCCGCTGCTGCATGGTGGTCTGAAAGAGACAGTGCTAGAAGCGCATTGCATGCCATAAAATGAAATGAGGGAGAAAGAACCTGACGGCTCTTTCTCCCTCCGTTTTTGGTTTATGCCGCTGTATAGACCTTTTCCCAGCGGACAGTCGCGTAGAACACGATCGAGAGCGCCGCTGCGATCGTCCAGCCGATGGGCCAGGAGCTCCAGATGCCGGTCGTGCCGAGCGCCGTGCGGGACAGAATTTCTGCCAGCGCCACGCGGAGCACCAGATCGGTGAACGTCGCAATCATGAACTTCTTCATAAGGCCCGCGCCGCGGAGCACACCGTCGGAGACGAGCTTGGCAGACACGATGAAGTAGAACGGCGCGATGATGCGCAGGAACGCAACGCCTGTATCCATCGCCTGCCCCGTGGGACTGTCGAGGAAGATATGCACGAGCGGCTGCCCGGCGAACACGTAGAGCGCCACCAGCGGCACGCACAGCGCCCAGACGAGTTTGATACCAGCCCGAAAGCCGGACTTGATGCGATCATATTTGCTGGCTCCGAGGTTCTGCGCCGTATAGTTGGAAATGCCGTTGCCGAGCGTGGTAAGGGACGTGATAACCATGTTGTTGAGCTTCACCGCTGCAGAGTAGCCTGCCATGACGGCCGCGCCGAAGCTGTTGATGACGCTCTGGATGATGATGTTGCCGACGGAAATAAAGCTCTGCTGCAAGATGCTCGGAATGGCGATGACCGCGAACCGTCCAAAATGGTTCCACGAGAAGATCTTTACTTTTCCTTCCGTCGGGATTTTCGCAAAGCGGCGGAAGACGACCACAAGCGCCAGCACGCAGCTGATTCCCTGGCACAAAAACGTCGCCCAGGCAACACCGGCAACGCCCATGTTGAACGCCGTAACAAACAGAATATCGACCGCGATATTAGACGTGGACGAGCAGGCAAGAAAGATAAACGGCGTTTTGGAGTCGCCCAGCGCTGAGAAAATGCCGGTTGCGACATTGTAGAGGAACACGAACGGCAGACCGTAAATGTAAATGTCGAGGTATAATTTCGAGTCCGCGAAGACCTCTTCCGGCGTTTTGATGAGCCGAAGCAAACTGTCGCAGCAGAGCGTGCCCACGAGCATCAACACCGCGCAGATCACGCAGCTGGAAATGAGCGCCGTGTAGACTGTCGTCTTGAGGTCATTATACTGCTTCGCGCCGAAAAACAGCGCCGCCAGAACCGAACACGCGATGTTGCAGCCGAAGGCAAAGGCGATGAAAATGAGCGTAATTTCGTAGCTGTTGCCGACGGCAGCGAGGGCGTTGTCGCTGATGAATTTGCCGGCCACAAAGCTGTCCGCGATGTTATAGAGCTGCTGGAAAATGATGCTGCCAAAGAGCGGCAGGCAGAACTGCCAGAGGACCTTCTCGGGCTTGCCTGTCGTCAGATCCTTATTCATGTTGCATCGCCTCCTTCGCGGATGCAATAACGCTTGCCGCGCCGCTTACGCCGTATTCGCTCGACGAGAGCATCAGATCGTAGCTTTCCGGTTCGCCCCAGAGTGTGTCCGCGTAAAAATCAAAGTGGTGCTTGCGCATCCGGTCGACCTTCTGCGCCTTATGAAGAGCGCGTTTTTCATCCAAATTATTACGCGCTGCAATGCGCTTTGCCCGGTCGGCGCTATCCGCATAGATGAAAACGGAAAGCGGACGGTAGCCTGCGGCCCGCAGAATGGCGGAGGCACACCGGCCAATGATGACGCAGTCACCCTTTTCTGCAAGCTCTAAAATCGCGCGGCGCTCGGCTTCAAAGACCCGCGCTTCTTCCGAGTAAAACGCCTCGCCCAGCGCGGCAGTGTCCGCAAAGGGATTGCCCGAGACAGCAATGCCAAAATCCTCGCCCTTTTCGTCGTATTCCGCGACGGCGGTTTCGGAAAGCCCCGCTTCCTGCGCGGCTTTTTGAATGAGGCATTTATCGTAGCAGGGAATCCCCAGCTTTTTTGCGACTGCTTCGCCAATTTCCCGGCCGCCGCTGCCATACTGGCGGCTGATGCAGATGATCGTCCGTTCCATCTTTTTTTGCTCCTGTCTTACATTTTTTCTCTTGACCGCCCCTATCGTAGCAGAAAAATGAAATATGTAAAATCTATATTTGACATTTCCGATATATCAAAATAGAATGGCAGAAGAGAAACGAATGCACGGAGGGTGCCATGTATATCAGCTACGAGTATTACCGGATTTTCTATCACGTCGCCAGGTGCGGCAATCTGACGAAGGCGGCGGAGGCGCTGCAGAACAGCCAGCCAAACTTAACACGCGCGATTCGGAACTTAGAGGCGGAGATCGGCTGTCCACTCTTTTCGCGCACGAATCGGGGCATGATTTTGACCCCGGAGGGCGAGGGGCTGTACCGGCACATAAAGATCGCCTGTACGGAAATTGAAGCGGGCGAAGCCGCCGTGACGCAGAGTCGGACGCTCGAGCGCGGAAACGTGTTTCTGGCAGCAAGCGAGGGTGCGCTTCGGTGTTTACTCCTGCCGGTACTTAAAAGGTATCAGGAAAAGTACCCCGGCGTGCATCTTCGCATCAGCAACCACTCCACGCCGCAGGCCGTCGCGGCGCTGCACGAGACGACGGCAGATTTTGCGGTCATCACAACGCCGGTTACGCTCTCGCCGTCTCTCACGCAGACGATCGTCAAAGAAATTCGGGAGGTTCCGATCTGCGCGCCGGCCTTTTCCGGTTTGCTTGGACGAAGCGTCGCGCTTTCCGAGCTGGAAGCGTATCCACTCATCACGCTCGGCGCGGGCACGACCTCCCATGCGTTCTACGTCTCTGTTTTCACCGCGCAGGGCGTTGCTTTTCAACCCGCCATCGAAGCCGCCACGGCTGACCAGATCATCCCAATGGCAGAAGCGGGGCTTGGCGTCGGCATCGTGCCGGAGGCGTTCATTCGTCCGTCTGATAATGTGCGCCGCATCGAACTGCAAGAGCCCCTCCCGCTGCGTGCCGTGTGCATCGTGAAACGGAAGGGGCAGCCCCTGAGCGTCGCCGCGAGGGAGCTGGAGCGGATGCTGCTGGCGGCTGGGGCTCAGAGCACCTGACTCAGATTTGCTGCTTCAAAAGCCGAAGCAGCTTTTCTTTTCTGTAATGCAGCGTCATCACCGGGATTCCTGTTTTCTCGCTGTAGGCACGCAGGGTCAGCGGCGGCGTTTGCAGATATAACGCACGAAGCAGCGCCGCGTCTTCCTCCGGAAGTGCATCTACTACTTCACGAACGCGCTGCACGGCAAGGGTAAAATTGCATCGTGGGTACTGCATCTTGTGGTATGATTGCCACGTTTGTTGCGTGAACATCGCAGAGGAGGGCAATCACCATGCAGTACACCGATAACGAAGCCGCATTGATCGGCGGCCTGATCTCAAACTATTTCTTTCAGCCGTCCGTGGACGCAAAGCTCCGCGAATCCTTGCTCATGGTCGGTAAGGAAGCAGAAACAGATTAAAAGACAGACTACCCCACGATTCCAATAATTCATCAAGATATAGAAAGAGCCGGAAGCAAATTTCTGCTTCCGGCTCGTGTTTTATCTGTGTTATGCGGCTTTCTCTAGGCTGCCGTGTTTTGTTTTCTATGACCAGTATAACCTAGTGCAAACGCTGCTGCAACCGATGGTGCAAGTTATTTTTACATTCTGCATTGGCATAATCAACAAATATTATAATGTAAAATTGGGCAATATCAGCAAAAACTCAGTTTGCTGTTCATGAATTACGGGAATTTGACAACGCGCATCAAAATCCATCTGACACAGTGCATGAAGACGAGATTTGCCAAGGATGTTTTCTGCCAAAAATAAGCTCGTCAGCCTGTGCTTCACAGGCTGGCGAGCGGAGCGGGGCGACCTATGCCGCCCCGCTGCTTTTTTGCGATTGCTTATTTGTCCTGATATGCGCGGAAGAGGAAAGTGACAATCTGCGCACGCGTGCAGGAATCGTTCGGCATGAGCTTGCTGCCGTTGCCCTGTACGATTTCCTCAGCAAGCGCCCAGTTCATCGCGGGAAGCGCGTAGCCAGGAACGGAATCGGCGTCAGAGAAGCCGGACACCAGCTCCTGCAAGGTGACCGCCTCGGACGCAGCGTAGCGGAACAGAAACGCGACGGCTTGAGCGCGGGTGCATTCGCTGTCGGGAGAGAATGTGTTCTCCGTTGTGCCGGTGGTGATGCCCTCGCTGAGCGCCCAGCGGACGGCCTCGGCGTAGTAGCTGCCTTCGGGGACATCGCTCATGTTCATGGCGTAGTTCACCACGGGAGAACCTGCGGCACGCCACAGGAAGGTGACGATTTGTGCGCGGGTGCAAGGCTGGTTCGGCCCAAAGAGACCGTTGCCGATACCGCCGGTAATGCCCTTTTTCTGTGCCCACTTCACGGCCTTGTAGTAGTAGGCGCTGGTGGACACATCACCGAACGGGCTTGTCTCAACTTCCTTGACAAAGGTAGCATTGACTTCAACCTTGCTGGCGGGCATGGTAAAGGTATATTTGCCGTTACCCTTGTCAGTCAGTTTCAGCTCATTTCCGTTCTTGTCAATCACGGTGAGTTCATCCAGTTTGAAGCCGTCGTCCGGCTTGACGGTAATCGTCACGGTGCTGCCGCTGGTAGCATTTTTCGTGCTGACGGTCACGGTGCCGTTCTCCGTTTTGCCGGGTGTGGTCACGGGATAGCTCGGGAAGAAACTGCCGGAAGAAAAACCGCCACCGGAAGAAGGCTTTTTGACCAGTGCTGCGATGGCATTTTCAATGGCTTTTGCCATTGCATCCACTTCAGTCTGCTTTGCGATGACCTTACCTCGAATCACAGCTTCTGCCGCAGCGCTCAGCGTCTTGATAGATTCGTCGGTGTATGCCGTCAGGTCTGCGGGGATCTTGTCCAGCGCAGCATCAACCGCGGAGTAATCCGCCGGTTCTGCACCGCAAAGGGGTGTTTTGCCCTCACGGAAAAGCCAACCGTTTGCTGGATCATTTGCATTGAGCGTGTCTTTGAATCCTTCGGTCTGCATTTCTGCCAAGGCTTTGAAAACCGTAGTTTCATTCAAGTTGATAAGCGCACTGTTGGTATCTGCAAAATAGCAGTTCTCAGTCGGACTTCTTGGAGTCCCTTTTTGCTGCATCGTAAAGGCATACATATAGGCTGCTTTACCACTCAACGTACCGGTCGTATAGCAGTTCGTGACCGAGCCGTATGCATCTTCGTCAGAAGCGTCTGTTCCGGCAAAGGTCGCCATCGATGCAGCAGCGCCCGTTACTTCGCCGGTCGCGTAGCAGTTTTTGATATTCAGGCCATAAAGACTGCCTGCAAAGCCGCCTGAATATGCACCGCCGGTGACATTCCCCGTTGCATAGCAGTTGCTGATAACAGTCTCAGGGTCGTTCTTACCGTTTCCCTTGCCGATCAAGCCGCCGACATTAGCACCGCCGTAATAATCAGATTTTACATCCAATGCGACATCAGCATGGCTGTATGTGATCTTAGCGGCCTTCCCCAGCTCACCGATCAAACCGCCGATGGAGCCTTTACCGGAGAGTTCCTTAATTGTGCCGGAGGCGCTGCATTCCTCGATATGCTGACTTCCGTCCAGAGCACCCACAAGACCACCGATCCAGTAGGCTACCGCCATGCCGCTGTCCGGCGTATTCATCGTCATGTTCAAATTTGTCACATGACAGTTCTCGATCGGACCACTGGCAGAGCCGGCGAGCGCGCCTGCCAAACCGATTATATAGCCGGAAACGTTCTTTGCGATGCCGCAAATTGTGACGCCGTCCAGATTCAAGTTGCTGATTTTGCCGCCTGTCGCACCAAACAAGCCAAATACATCGGATTCCAGCGGAGTACTTTCTGTTCCGATGGAGATGTTGGAAATGGTATGTCCTTTGCCGTCAAGATTTCCGGCAAACAGACGATAGTCTGGGCCATCAAATAGTACATCGGCAAACGAATTCCCAATCGGTGTCCAGTCATTATTGACCAAATCAATGTCCGCGGTCAAAACAAAATAGGAATTTTCGTATGTCTGGCCCTTATTGACCTCACTTGCCAGGTATGCAAGCTGTGCGCCGTCGGCGATCTGATAGGGATCGCTCTCCGTGCCGGTGCCGCCTGCAAAAGCAGTGGCGATGCTGCCGTCCCATGCGCCGTCCGACGCCAGCGCCGCCGTGGGCAGCAGCATAAAACATAATGCCAGAATAAGAAGCAGACTTCCGATGCGTTTTTTCATGGTGTATCCTCCTCGTATGATGGTCAAAATTTTGTTCATGCCCGCCTGACCACAGCGGGCAAAGTCCACAGGTTACAGAGTGGT
>OMDM01000178.1_pt1 | contig 31993 bp, 20 predicted proteins | sample 1673801 | NCBI WGS metagenome assembly OMDM01 (sample SAMEA103958127, study PRJEB25191) | human gut metagenome | biome: human-associated habitat [ENVO:00009003]; feature: intestine environment [ENVO:2100002]; material: feces | place: Germany | collected 2013/2015 | reverse complement strand
ACCATGCCGACACCATCGAGGCCTGCGAGGCCGTCGAGCAGGTGCTCGGCGAGAAGATCTGCAAAAACCTCTTCCTCTGCAACCGGCAGAAGACGCAGTTTTATCTGCTCATGCTGGAAGGGGAGAAGGTCTTCAAGACCAGGGACCTGTCGAAGCAGCTCGGCGTGGCGCGCCTGTCCTTCGCCGACCCGGCGGATATGGAGAAATATCTCGATATCACCCCCGGCTCCGTCAGCGTCCTCGGCCTCATGAACGACCCGGACAACGCCGTCCAGCTCGTCATCGACCGCCCCATCGCCGAGTCAGCCTCCATCGGCTGCCACCCCTGCATCAACTCTTCCACCCTCACCGTCGCAATGGGGTCCAGGGCGGAACAGGGTTCGTCCATCAGCAGGATGCGCGGCTTCACGGCAATGGAACGGGCAATGCACAGCCGCTGCTGCTGGCCGCCGGAAAGACCATTGGCGGAAGCATGGAGACGGTCCTTCACCTCATCCCAAAGAGCGGCATGCCGCAGGCTTTCCTCCACAGCCTCGTCCAGAATGCCGCGGTTTCTTACCCCCGCCAGCTTCAATCCGTAGGCTACATTCTCATAAATGCTCATCGGGAAAGGGTTGGACTTCTGGAAAACCATGCCCACCTCCCGACGCAGACGAATGGTATCCAGGGAAGGGGAAGTCACGTCCACCCCATCAATGCGGATGGAGCCTCCCGTAACGCGCGCCTCCGGAATACGGTCATTCATCCGGTTGATACAGCGCAGCAGCGTGGACTTCCCGCACCCGGAAGGGCCGATGAACGCCGTCACCCTGTTCCTGGGGACTTTCATGGTGACGTTGAACAGGGATTGCTTGCTCCCATAACAAAAATCCAAGGAATCCACCTCTACGGCGGTCTGGTCGGCTGCTGCTGGATGCGGAGTCATGTTCTTCTAATGGCGCGACCTGCGCCTCTGAACGCATGGTATCCCAAAAACAGGGCTTCCTGGCTACTCCGGGTTTGTGACGATTTCTTAACCAGGATTCTCTTCCCCACCATGGGGGCGGGAGAGTATCACTACCCCGTCTTCCGCAATGAACGGCCCCGCCGGCATAGAAACGGAAGACGCAACACATCAGAAAAAGACGCCATGAAATTCGTCGCCAAAATCCTGACCATCGCCGCCGCCCTCAGCTCCCTGAGCATGGGCTCCAGTCAAGTGACCGTTGACAACAGCATCAAGCCGTATGCGCCCTCCAGCGGCGTTTCCGGCAACCTGAACGCCGTCGGCTCCGATACGCTGAACAACCTGATGACCCTCTGGGCGGAAGGATTCAGCAAAAAATATCCCAGCGTCAAAATCGGCGTTGAAGGCAAAGGCTCTTCCACAGCGCCGCCCGCCCTCACGGCAGGCACGGCCCAGCTCGCCCCCATGAGCCGCCAGATGAAGCGGGAGGAAATCGCAGCCTTTGAAGCCAAATACGGCTACAAGCCGACGGAAATCAAAGTGGCCCTGGACGCCGTGGCCTTCTTTGTCAACAAGAACAATCCCATCCAGGCCCTTACCCTGGCGCAGATCGACTCCATTTTCTCCTCCACTTTCAAGCGCGGCGGCTCCAATATCACCGACTGGGGCGATGCGGGGGTTCCCTCCATGAAAGGGAAAGCCATCTCCATCTACGGCCGCAACAGCGCCTCCGGCACGAACGGGTTCGTGAAGGAAATAGCCCTGAAAAAGGGAGACTATAAAAACTCCGTGAAGGAACAGCCCGGTTCCTCCGCCGTCGTGCAGGGCATCAGTTCCGACGAACAGGGAATCGGCTATTCCGGCATCGGATACGTCACCTCCGGCGTAAAAACCCTCTCCCTGGCGGAAAAAAGCGGACAGGCGGCGGTACAGCCTTCCTACGATAACTGCATCAACGGAACATACCCGCTCTCCCGTTACCTGCTGATTTACGTCAACAAGAAACCGGGAGAACCCCTGGACACCCTGACCAGGGAATTCATCAAGTTCATCGTATCCAAAGACGGCCAGGAAATCGTGACCAAGGACGGTTATTACCCGATTCCCGCCAAAGTCAGCGCAGAAGTGCTCAAGAGCATTGAATAAACACTCCCTTCCCGTGCCGTAAACACATGCCGGGGCAGGACTCCGGCCCACCCGCCGGAGTCCTGCCCTTCAACTTCTCCTCTCTGCCGTCATGAGTTCCAATGCTCCCTCCCCCGCACCTTCCAGAAAGCCCAAACCCGTTCCGGAACGCTTTCAGGTGGCAAAAACCACGCTGTGGTTTGACCGCATCATGACCAAAACCATCATCGGCGGAGGATTCACCGTCATTGTAGCCGTTTTCGGCATTCTTTTCTTCCTGCTGGCCGTCACGGTTCCCCTCTTCCAGAACGCGGACGTGGACGAACGGCAGCACCTCAAGCCTTCCTCTCCGGTTCCGGGGACCTGGGGCCTGGACCCTTCCGGCACGCTTCCCTTTGTCTATGGCAACGGAAAAAACATCTTCTTCCTGGACAAAACTACCGGGAACCTGTCCTCCGTTCCCGTTACCCTGCCGGAAGGCGAAACCGTCTGCGCCCATTCCTATAATGCATCCCTCACCGCCTACCCTATCGCTACGGAATCCGGCAAGGTAGGCCTCATCCACGTCCATTCCGGACTCAACGTCCACGGCCGGACGAATGCCCACGGCCCGGACAAAGCCGGAGCGGAGGCCGGCCCTCTCTACCCCCTGACGGAAAGCGGCTCCGTCCCCGGCAAAATATCCGGCATAGCCTATGCGGACGCGGGAGAACGGAAAATATTCACCGCAACCGTGGAGACGGAACAAGGCATGCGCCTCCTGCTGATGACGCTGGAAGAATCCCGCTCCCTGCTTCATGAAGGGGAACTGGCTCCTTCCGGATTCCATGACCTGACGGACCAGCTGGAAGGCCGCCCCACGGCCATGCTGCCCGGAGCCTCCGGAGACAGCCTCGTCATCGCTACGGACGCGGACAAACTTCTTTACTTCTCCTATGATGAAAACGGGGAAACATGGGTCAGACGCCAGACTATCCCGTCTCCGCTGGGAAAAGGGGAAAAAATGACTTCCGTCAACTGGCTTTTCGGAGACATGTCCCTGGTCATAGGAGGCGACAGGGGAAGCCTTAAGATTTTCAGCCTTTATCCCCACACCCGTCCGGACGGCACCTCCCTGCGCCTCTTCGGCCAGACCAGGCAATTCTCTCCCCTGGACGGTCCGGTGCAGCACTACGCGGCTTCCGGCATCAACCGTTCCTTCCTGGTCTCCACTCCGCGGGAACTCAGGCTCTGCTACGGAACCACGGCCGATATCCGCTGGAACAGCGGTCCTCTGGAATTCGTTCCGGTCCAGCTGGCCGCCAATACGGAATTCAATTCCGCCATTGCCATAGACTCATCAGGAAACATTCATTTCTTCTCCATGGAAGACAAGCACCCGGAAGCCGGTTCCAAAGCCCTGGTCGGGAAAATATGGTATGAGGGGTACGATTCCCCCAAATGGCTCTGGCAATCCGTGGGCGGCACGGACGATTATGAATCCAAGCTGTCCCTGATGCCCCTGGTCTTCGGCACGCTGAAAGGCACCCTGTACGCTCTTGTCTTCGCCGTTCCGGTAGCGGTCACGGCCGCCATTTACACGGCCCACTTCATGGCTCCTGCCGTCAAACGGGTGGTAAAACCCGTCATGGAAATCATGGCCTCCCTCCCTTCCGTAGTGCTGGGTTTCTTCGGAGCCCTTTACCTGGCCCCCAGAATGGAAGACAAGGTTCCCGCCCTGCTCTGCATGGCCATCCTCATTCCCGGCCTGGCAACCCTCATCGCATGGTTCTGGACCACCCGGCCCGCAGCCTGGCGCAACAAATTCAGCCGCGGCATGGAATACATTGTCATGACTCCCGTCATCCTGCTCTGCGCCTGGTTCTGCTGGGAATATCTGGGCTACTGGCTGGAACAGCCCCTCATCAGCCTCTGCCGCAGCGTCATGGGCCTGTGGGGCGCCGGGGACTTCCAGGCCGCCAGTTTCTCAGACCTGTGGCGCAACGGATTCGGCATGCCCTATGAACAGCGCAACTCCCTGGTAGTTGGATTCATCATGGGCTTTGCCGTCATCCCTGTCATCTTCACCATTTCCGAGGATGCCCTGAGCAACGTTCCCCCTGCCCTTATCGCCGCCTCGGAGGCGCTGGGGGCCAGCCGCTGGCAGATGGTCCGCACCGTGGTCCTTCCGGTGGCTTCCGCGGGCATTTTCTCCGCCCTGATGATAGGTCTGGGCAGAGCCGTGGGGGAAACCATGATCGTGCTGATGGCCACGGGAAACACCCCCATCATGGACTGGAATATCTTCAACGGCATGCGCACCCTCTCCGCCAACATCGCCACGGAGCTGCCGGAGGCGGCGCAGGACTCCACCCACTACCGCGTCCTCTTCCTGGGCGGCCTTATCCTCTTCTCCATGACATTCATTTTGAACACTCTGGCGGAAATAGTACGCCAGCGTCTCCGCAAACGCTTCAACGTCGTGTGAACCATCCATCCCTTCCCATCCATCCACCTTCCATGAAACAGGACTTCAGCCTACCGCCCGCCCCCAAACGCCCGCTGGGGGAAGTCAACATCTGGCTTACCTCCATCGGGCTCTCCCTGGGCCTCATCATGATTTTCGGCCTGCTGGGTATCATCGTCGTCAACGGTCTGGAAGCATTCTGGCCCAAAACCATTCATGAACTGACGATTGCCCCCTCTTCAAAAGAAGAACAACCGCTTGTCCTGTACGCCGGCATCACGAAAGACCAGACGCGCCATGTTCCCGCAGACCCCGCCCGCCCCGGCTCCACGGCCAGAGACGTGCGGGAATACCAGCTCTTCACCGGCAGCAAGGAAATCTACGGACAATCCTACCGCTATGTGGACGCGCACAACATTACGGCCTCCGCCACTCCCAAAGGACTTCTGTGCCTGGAACGCATGGAGGGAGGGAAAGCCCTGGTCAGACCTCTGGAACTCAAGCTGTCCTCCGGGCAAACCATCCCCGCCGCCTCACCGGAATTCATGGCGGCTTTCCGTCGTGCGCTGGACCGGGAAACGGAACTGAGGGACAGGATCAAAGCCATTGACACCAGGGACATAGGCTCCGTCAATACCCGGCTGGCAGATGCCAAACTGGATATCAAGGCCATAGAACGTTCCTACGACATCCGGGAAGAAAACGGACGGCGTACGGCCGTCCCCAGGAAAAACCCCATTCTCACGGATATGGACGACCCGGCCGGGGAACTGGACCGGCTCCGCGCCAAAGTGGAACAGCTCAACGCCGAATACGCCCGGTACACCGCGGAAGCAGCCAGACTGAGGGAGCAACAGGGACGAGACTCTCTTGTGTATGCCCTGGGAGACGGGGAAAAGAAAGAAATCCGCATGGATAAAATCGTTTACGGCTACCAACCGAATGACCTGGGATTCTCCGGCAAATGCGGCGTCTTCCTCCACAGCCTGTATCATTTCGTCATGGATGATCCGCGGGAGGCCAATACGGAGGGCGGCATCTTCCCCGCCATCTTCGGCACTTTCATCATGACTTTGCTCATGAGCGTGCTGGTTACGCCCGTAGGGGTCATCGGCGCCATCTACCTGAGGGAATACGCCAGGCAGGGGCATCTGGTACAGGCCGTTCGCATCTGCGTGAACAACCTGGCGGGCGTGCCTTCCATCGTCTTCGGCGTTTTCGGCCTCGGCTTCTTCGTTTACTATCTGGGAGGAACCATCGACGAACTTTTCTACTGGAAAAAGCTGGCTGTGGACAACACGCCCACCTTCGGGACCTCCGGAATCCTGTGGGCTTCCCTCACGCTGGCCCTGATGACGCTGCCCGTAGTCATCGTCTCCACGGAGGAGGCACTCTCCGCCGTCCCCCGCGGGCTGAGGGAGGCGGCCCTGGCCTGCGGGGCCTCCAAATGGCAGATGATTAAACGCATCATCCTCCCCAGCGCCCTGCCGGGCGTCATGACCGGCCTCATTCTGGCCATGGCCCGGGGCGCCGGAGAGGTAGCCCCGCTCATGGTCACGGGGGTGGTCAAGCTGGCCCCCTCCCTGCCCATCGACGGGGAAGGCCCCTTCATCCACCTGGAACGCAAATTCATGCATCTGGGCTTTCATATCTACGACGTGGGCTTCCAGTCTCCGGACTCGGACGCCGCCCAGCCCATGGTTTTCGCCACCACGCTGCTCCTCATCCTGCTGGTGGTGGTCATGAATCTCACGGCCATCCTCATCCGCAACCGCCTGCGCAAAAAATACGCGGCCTCCAGCTTCTAACCCCATTCTCCTTCATCATCCCATGACTGAACCAGCCGCCGCAGACGACGAGCCCATCATTGAAGTGGAAGACTTCTCCTTCTTTTACGGGAGCAAACAGGTTCTCTTCAACATCGGCATGACCTTTGAAACCAACCGGGTAACCGCCCTCATCGGGCCCTCCGGCTGCGGAAAATCCACTCTGCTCCGCAACATCAACCGCATGAACGACCTGGTCCCGGACGTGCGCCACCAGGGGGATATCCGCATTGACGGCACCAGCCTGTATGACCCGCGCGTGGAAGTCATCTCCCTGCGCAAGCGCGTAGGCATGGTCTTCCAGAAATACAACCCTTTCCCTAAAAGCATTTACGAAAACATCGTCTTTCCCCTCCGTGTGGCCGGCCGCAACAGGCGCGCGGAACTGGACGAAACAGTGGAACGCAGCCTGAAGGGAGCCGCCCTGTGGGATGAAGTGAAAGACAAGCTGCATGAAAGCGCCTACGGCCTTTCCGGAGGCCAGCAGCAGCGGCTGTGCATCGCGCGCGCCATTGCCAACCGCCCCCAGATCCTGCTGATGGATGAACCCTGCGCCGCCCTGGACCCTATCGCCACCTTAAAAATAGAGGACCTGATGGAAGACCTGAAAAAAGAACTCACCATTGTCATCGTCACCCATAACATGCAGCAGGCCACACGCATCGCGGACCGGACCGCCTTCATGTACATGGGCCGCCTGGTGGAATACGGGGAAACGTCCCAAATCTTCACCAATCCCACGGAAAAAGAAACGGAAGCCTACATTACGGGCCGTTTCAGCTAAAAGCCCTTTCCAAACCATTCTCCTCATGACATCTCCCGGCAATCACATCCTCCCCCACTACGACGCAGCCCTGAACGCCATCCGCCTCCGCGTCAACGCCATCTGCGGCAGCCTGCTGAAATACATGGACATTCTGGAACAGGTCATTTCCGGCCCGGACAGCGACGGGGCCAACAGCATCATTGCGGACAGCGACCCGCTGCAGGAAGAAACCCAGCAGGTTCTCTCCCTCTGCTCCTCCGTACTCACCCAGTTCCATCCGCTGGGGCGCGACCTGAGGCTCGTCATCACCTTCTCCCGGTGCGGAGACAAGCTCCAGGAATGCATGGAGGAAGTAACGGGCATCGCCAAGCATGCCAAGGCCTCCATCAGGCATCAGGAATCCCTCTCCCCGGATATTGTGCTCCCTCTGCTGGAAATGGCCGTATCCGAATTCAGAGACGCCGCCCGGTGTCTGGAAACGCAGGATGTGGACGCCGCCAGGGAAATACGCCTGCGCGACAAAAAACTGGACAAAGCCCATCGCAAAGCGCTGGCCCTTCTGGTCTGCCCCGAACGGGCGGGAGCCCCTGCCCTCAACGTCAATCTTCTCTTCATTATCCGTTCTCTGGAACGTATCGGAGACATTGCCAAAACCATCGCCGCCACCGTCGTCTTCCTGAAGGAAGCCACGGACATCCGCCACGGAAAAGAAAAATAAAACAATTCCTGCCCGCACGGCGATTCCCTGTTGCCCATACAAAGATCATGATGAACAGCATGATCCGAATTTCGTGCGTCAGAGGCTTCCCCCATAAGTCCTAACGGCTCATCTTCTCAACAGCTGTGTTTTTGCACACCATCCTTCAAATAATCACAACTGCCAAATTATCAGCATACAGGCAATAAACATTCCAGGGATATGCGGCAAAGGATGGAATGGGGCAAAACAAACAGTTTTCCCAGCGCCACAATTACTCTCCGGGAAAAGGAATAATTCATAACGTCAACCGGAGAGACTCAATACAACTGCATGCTCCAGGAAGGCAAGGAAACAAGGCATCTGCCCCTCGCACGCATCCTTTCACCTTCACGGCCAATAGCTTGAAAACGGAGAAAACCGGCCTTTTACTCTCAATCTCTGAAATTTTACAGCCGTCCATTCCCAGCTCTTCTACCATTTTTATTTACATAAAAACACAAATAATAAAATAATATTTCATATTCTTTGATTCATATTGACACTTCCGGAGGATAAGAGTAACTAATCCCTATTATTCCTATCGGAATACAAAAGAAATCTAAATCTATCCCTGTAAAGCACGTCACGATGAACATTTACACCTCCATATCGGAACTGGTCGGGAAAACACCTCTTCTGGAGCCAAGGAATTATGCCCAGGCACATCGTCTGAATGCCCGGCTCCTGCTCAAGCTGGATCACCTGAATCCAGCAGGAAGCATGAAAGACCGTATCGCACTCGCCATGATCAACGAGGCAGAAGCATCGGGCCAGCTCCAATCGGGTTCCGTCATCATTGAACCAACCAGCGGCAACACGGGCATTGGCCTGGCGGCTATTGCCGCTTCCCGGGGATACCGCATCATTCTTACCATGCCGGAAAGCATGAGCGTTGAACGACGAAATATTCTAAAAGCCTACGGAGCCGATATTGTCCTGACAGAAGACAGCCAAGGGATGAAAGGAGCCATCGCCAAAGCCCAGGATCTGGCGGCCGCCACTCCGGGCTCCTTCATTCCCAGTCAATTCACCAACCCGACCAATCCCAGAGCCCATTATGAAACAACAGGTGTTGAAATATGGGAAGATACGGACGGAGAAGTAGATATCGTCGTAGCCGGAGTAGGCACCGGGGGAACAATAACCGGCATAGGCAGACTGCTCAAGGAACGCAAACCCGGAGGAATCACCGTCATTGCCGTGGAACCGGCAGATTCCCCCGTATTATCCGCCGGCCAGGCCGGAAGCCATCAAATTCAGGGAATAGGAGCCGGCTTTATCCCAGAAACCCTGGATACGGATATCTATGATGAAGTCATCACAGTTTCCAACGAAGATGCCTTTTCCACAGCTAAAGAATTGGGTGTCAGAGAAGGCATTCTGACTGGGATTTCCAGCGGAGCTGCCCTATGGGCGGCCGTCCAGGTTGCTAAAAGAAAAGAGAACACAGGGAAAAATGTAGTAGTGATCCTCCCCGATTCAGCGGATCGGTACTACTCAACTCCTCTGTTCATTTGACATCCCGTTCTTTTCTACCGGATACGGCTATCCACCTCCAACCAGCTCCAACATTCATGAACGCTCATTCCCCAACCGCTACAGACACGTTGCGACAAGCCGCAGCGCAATACGAAGGAAACCTTGTTTTTGCTACATCATTCGGGGCAGAAGACCAAGTGCTCACCCATATGATCTCCCATCTTGGTCTGAATATTCCTCTGGCGACTCTGGACACGGGGCGCTTGTTTCCGGAAACCTATGAACTCTGGGCAAGAACGGAGGAAATATACGGCATTCGCATTATTCCTTATTTTCCGGTAGCGGAAGAAGTGGAAAACATGATTCTGGACAAAGGCGTCAATCTGTTCCGCAACAGTATGGAATACCGTCACGAATGCTGCAATATCCGTAAACTGCGCCCTCTGGAAAGACTACTTGCCGGGAAAAAAGCGTGGATCTGCGGCTTACGCTCCACTCAGTCCATCACCCGGAAAGGGCTTCATATCACAGAAAACGATGAGGCGAACGGCATCATCAAAATCAACCCACTGGCCAACTGGTCAGAAGAAGATGTCTGGAACTATATCCGCGCCTACGGCGTTCCCTACAATCCTCTTCACGATGCAGGATTCCCCAGTATCGGGTGCGCCTGCTGCACAAGATCTGTCAAGAGGACGGAAGATGTACGCGACGGACGATGGTGGTGGGAAAAAAAAGAACACAGGGAGTGCGGTTTACATCGCAAACCAAGACATTGATAACCAAAAACATATAAAATGAACAGCATTTACAGACTCAGCCAGCTAAAGCAGTTGGAGGCAGAAAGCATTCACATTTTCCGGGATGCCATCAGCCAGTTTGAAAATCCCGTACTTCTTTATTCCATCGGGAAAGATTCCTCTGTACTGGTCCACTTAGCCAAAAAGGCATTCTATCCGGGCAGACTCCCATTCAAGCTTCTTCATATAGACTCCACATTCAAATTTCGCGAGATGATAGAATTCCGGGACAGATTCGTTCAGGAAAATGATCTGGATCTGATTGTCCACAGTAACCAGGAGGGCATTGCCGCCGGCGTTAATCCTTTTACTTACGGCAGCCGCAAATACACGGATATTATGAAAACACAGGCATTGATTCAGGCGTTGACCGCAGGAAAATATGATGCCGTATTCGGAGGCGCCCGCCGCGACGAAGAAAAATCACGGGCCAAGGAACGAATCTTCTCTTTCCGGGATAAATTCAACCAATGGGACCCAAAAAATCAACGGCCGGAATTATGGAACATTTATAACGGTCGTATCAATCCGGGAGAAAGCGTCCGTATCTTTCCTCTGTCCAACTGGACGGAACTGGATATCTGGCAATACATCCACCTGGAAAAAATACAAGTTGTAGACCTGTATTTTTCCAAACCCCGTCCCATTGTGGAACGTGACGGATCCCTGATTATGGCGGACGACAACCGCCTGCCTTTGAAGCCGGGGGAAACACCGCAAATGAGAACCGTCCGTTTCCGCACACTGGGCTGTTACCCTTTAACCGGAGCCATAGAATCTACAGCCCGCACAGTAGAAGAGATTGTGGCGGAAATGCTGGAAACCAGGCTGAGCGAGCGTTCTTCCCGTATCATTGACCACGACGGAGATGCCTCCATGGAACAGAAAAAACGAGAAGGATATTTTTAACCCCTATTATGAACCATTCTGACGACACCTCTTATTTTTACCATTATGGACATCGACTCATACCTGAACGAACACGAAAATAAAAGCCTGCTGCGCGTACTTACCTGCGGTTCCGTGGACGACGGGAAATCTACACTCATCGGACGCCTCCTTTATGACAGCAAACTGATTTTTGACGACCAGCTGGCAGAGCTGCGCAAAGCCAGTGAAAAAAATGGAACCGCTGGGGCAGGTAAAATTGATTACGCCCTGTTGCTGGACGGCCTTAAAGCGGAACGGGAACAGGGAATAACCATTGATGTAGCCTATCGGTACTTCACCACCCCCCGCCGCAAATTCATCATTGCCGACTGCCCCGGACATGAACAATACACCCGAAACATGGCCACCGGAGCTTCCACGGCGGACGCGGCCATCATTCTGATTGATGCTCGCCACGGAGTACTCACACAGACGAAACGGCATGCGTTCATCGCCTCCCTTCTGAAAATACGGCACCTCATCGTAGCCGTCAACAAGATGGATCTTTTGGATTACTCTGAAGAAAAATTCCGGAAGATTGAAGAAGAATTCGGAAGCTTCACGCAACAGTTGAATATCCCGGATGTTCGTTTCGTTCCCATTTCCGCCATTGAAGGGGAAAATGTGACGCAAACAACAGGAAAAACGCCCTGGTACCAAGGCGATCATCTGCTTTCCATCCTGGAAACGCTGGATGCCAGCGACAGCAGGAATCTCCGGGATTTCCGCTTTCCGGTACAGACAGTCATACGCCCCAATCTCGATTTCCGGGGGTTCGCCGGCTCCATTACTTCCGGCTCCATCCGCCGGGGGGACCCTATCGTGACGCTGCCTTCGTTTCAAAACAGCCGGATCAGAAGGATTGTTACTCCGGACGGAGACCTGGAAGAAGCATTCTCTCCCCAGTCCGTCGTATTGGAACTTGAGGATGAAATAGATATCAGCAGCGGTGACATGATCGTCAAAAAAGGGAATCTCCCCCATATCGAGGATCGGCTGGAAGCCCGTGTCATCTGGATGTCTGAAAAACCCCTTCTTCCCGGAGGCAAATACATTATACGCCATGCGGGCAGAAATATCCAGGGGCGGATAGCAGAACTCCAGTACGACATAGACGTCAATACACTGGAAAGCCGCCATGCAACGCAGCTTCCTCTGAACCATGTCGGCCGCATCGTTCTGGAAACCGCTTCTCCCCTGTTCTATGATTATTACCGGGATAACCGCTCCGGAGGAGCTTTCATCCTGATTGACCCGCTGAATAACGTCACGGCGGGAGCAGGAATGCTCCGTCCCTCTCACATAGATAAGGTTCCTGAAAAAGAACAGGAACAACTCCCGACATTCGTCTCAAGCGATGAACGCATGGAAACTTTCGGGCATGGCGGAAAACAAATTTACGTAGCGGGAGAAGACAGCGACCTAGCACGCAGCTTCGCCAAACAGCTGGAACGGGAACTCCACCGGCTCAAGGCTCATACCTACGGTCTGGATTTTAAGGCGGAAGGCGTATGGGGCAGATCCGCCAGAGAAATCGTCAATGCCTCAGGCCTGCTGGCCGAAGCGGGGCTCATGAGCATTGCAGCGCTGCCGGGCCTTCCCGTCCTGCCCAGAAAAGCAAAGGGAGCCTACTGCATCTGGCTTGGGAATGTCGTCTCCGCGCCAGAAACGGCAGACCGCATCCTTCCCCCCGCAGAAGCGAATGAAAATACTGCGTCTCTTCTGGCGCGCACTCTCTATGTGGAATTTTAATTTTATCCCATCCAAACACCTGCTCCCTCATTTCATGAAGATTTTGCCTCTTGCAGTAAACACGCTGCTCTGCGTTGGCGCCCTCCTGTCCCCTGCCTTTCTGGCATCCTGTCGGGAAGCATCCGAACGGCAGGATCAAATACGCTTTGGCCTTTTCCCCAACGTAACCCATGTCCAGGGGTTGGTTGCCAGGCATTTCAGCCGAACGAGGGAGGGATGGTTTGAAAAACGCATCTTTGAACGGACGGGGAAAAACATCTCCATTCTATGGTATGCTTACAACGCCGGCCCCAGTGCCATGGAAGCCATGTTCGCCAATTCCCTGGATTTTACCTACGTTGGTCCGGGCCCTGCCATTAATGCGTATTCCAAATCCAACGGAACTCTCCTGCAAATAGTAGCGGGAGCCGTACAGGGAGGGGCCGGACTGGTCGTTCCTCCCCATTCCGGAGCATGGACACAAAAAGACTTTCAAGGAAAAATCATCGCTACCCCCCAATTGGGCAATACTCAGGATATAGCCTGCCGGACATGGTTGGCCCTGGGAGGCGTAGCAGTCACTCAATCCGGAGGAGACGCAAGCATACTTCCTACCCCCAATCCGGAACAGATATCTCTCTTTCGTCAAGGCAAACTGGACGGCTCCTGGACTGTAGAACCATGGATTAGCCGCCTGGAAAAAGAAGCCGGAGGCAAGCTCCTGTTTCTTGAAACGGATGCCGTAACTACTGTTCTGACAGCCCAAAAGAGGATTCTGGAAAAACAGCCGGACGTGGCGCAGGCCATTATTGAAGCTCACAGAGAACTCACTCTCTGGATCATCGAACATCCCCAGGAAGCTCAAAAAATTGTCGTAGAAGAACTGAAGGAACTCACCCGTTCCAGCATTGATCCCTCTTTAATTCTCCATGCATGGCCCAGGTTAGTTTTCACGAATAAAATATCCGAAGAAAAGCTCCAAGTATTTGCCAAGGATACGGTACGGACTGGATTTTACAAGGAACTTCCCCGTGTCGAAGGCATCATCCGGAATGATAAAAATAATCCCAGCCATGAGTAGATTATCCATACGAAACGTTTCCAAAAGTTATTTTTCCAGAAAAAAATCGCTTCTGGCGCTTTCTTCCGCCAATCTGGACATAGGGGAAGGAGAATTCATCTGCCTGGTAGGTCCAAGCGGTTGTGGCAAAACAACTCTGCTGAATATGATCGCCGGTCTGATCAAATCGGATACGGGAAGCATCTCCTATGATGGAGAAATAATCTCAGGTCCTGGTCCGGACAGGACAGTCGTTTTTCAGGATTTCGCCCTGTTCCCGTGGTTAAACGTGCTGCACAACGTAGAATTCGGTCTCCGATTTACCGGAATTCCCCGCGCAAAACGCTTCCAAATAGCTTTGGAAAACCTGAAATCAGTAGGCTTGGACAACTTTACTCATGCCCGTATCCATGAACTCTCCGGAGGAATGAAACAGCGCGTAGCCATAGCCCGGGCCCTTGCATTGCGTCCCAGGGTTCTCCTGATGGATGAGCCCTTCGCCGCATTGGATGCCATGACCAGGGATCAACTTTATGCGGATCTCCAGGCCATTTGTGCCGGGCATGGAATTACCGTCGTCTTTGTCACTCATAATGTACGGGAAGCCGTATGCCTGGGAGACAGAGTCATCTTATTTTCATCCCACCCTGGACGTATTTGCGGAGAATTCTGCATTCGTTTGCCGCGCCCGCGCCAAATCAATGATCCGGGAGTGGCCCGTCTATCTTCAAACATCACACGGGCATTAAAATCGATTTCCAGAACCGCAGAAGAAAAACAAGACGCACAAACATCATGCACCCTTCCATAAAAAATATTCTCCAATCCTCGGTATTCATCTTGCTGGTCATGGCTATATGGGAATACGGTTCTCTATCCGGTTGGTGGAGGCCTTTCCTATTCCCGGCGCCTTCCGCCATAAGCGGCTATCTTGAAGAAGCAATCAGGGACAATTCTCTCTGGTCCGCTACGGTCGTTACTATCCGGAGACTGCTCCTGGGGTACCTGGCCGGAATCTCCATCGGAATTCCGGCAGGACTTTTATCTGCCCGTTTCCAGCTAATGAGAAACACCATCGGAGTTCTGGCATTGGGATTTCAAGGGCTTCCCAGCGTTTGCTGGGTTCCTCTGGCTATCCTGTGGTTCGGTCAGGAAGAAGCGGCCATCCTGTTCGTCGTTGTCATGGGTACCGTCTGGTCGGTTATACTGGCCACAGAAAATGGACTTGCCAACGTCCCTCCGATTTATGCCCGCGCAGCACGGACAATGGGAGCAGGCTCTGCCTACACTCTGCTCTTCGTCACGCTTCCGGCCTCTGCTCCATTCATCGTCAGCGGCATGAAGCAGGGCTGGGCCTTCTCCTGGCGCTCCCTGATGTCCGCAGAAATTTTTGTTCCCATCCTGACAGGACTGGGATTGGGACAGCTCCTGCACTTCGGAAGAGAGCTCAATTCCATGGAGCAGGTCATGGGCATCATGTTCGTTATTATTCTCATAGGACTGCTCTCAGACAAACTCCTTTTCTCCCCCCTGGAACAAGCCATCTACAGACGCTGGGGGACTAATTTAGCTTAACCCACAGAAAATATTATGATTAAAGAAGGATACACATCCAACGAAAGAATCAAGGAGGAAAGCGATTTCCTCAGAGGAAACATCTCTGGCCTCCTTCATGACGGCGGCATTACCCATTTCCCGTCCGAAGAAGAATTTCTGCTGAAATTCCACGGAATTACCCAGCAGGATAACCGGGATGAACGGCTTATCCGGAAGAAAAACGGACAGGAAAGAAACTGGTTATTCATGTTGAGGCTGCGCCTCCCCGGGGGCCGCATGACGCCCAGCCAATGGCTGGCCGCGGAAACGCTAAGCGACCAATTCGGCAACGGCTCCCTTAAACTTACGACACGCCAGGCCATTCAAATCCACGGAGTCGTCAAGCAGGATTTGAAACAGACCATGAAGGACATCCACCACGCGGCCATCACCACGATTGCCGCCAGTGGAGACGCCACGCGCAATGTCATGGTTTCTCTGCACCCGGAAGATTCCGGCATCCATGAGACAGTCTTCAATCAGGCCCGGGAACTCTCCCGGAAACTGGAACCGCAGACACATGCCTATCATGAAATATGGCTGGATGCCAAACGTATCTACTCGGGCGCGGAGGAGGAGCCTTTGTACGGTCCCGGATATTTGCCGCGCAAATTTAAAATCGCTTTTACGCTTCCCCCGGAAAATGATGTGGATGTATACGCTCAGGACCTGAGCTTCGTGGCTATTGCAAAAGAGGGGAAACTCCTGGGATATGACATTCTGGCCGGCGGAGGAATGGGCTATGCTTACGGTAATCCCGGTTCTTTCCCCCGCCTTGCGGATATTATCGGATTCTGTTTCCCGGAACAGGTGGAGGAAGTAGCCCGGCAGGTGCTTTTGATCCATAAAGAATTCAGCACCCGCTGCAACAGAAAAACATCCCGGCTCAGGTACACCATTGCCGGCAAAGGGCTGGGCTGGTTCACTAACGAACTTGCAACACGCCTTCCATTTTCGCTTCAAGCGGCCAGACCTTTTTCATTATCTACGAACGGAGACGCCGCAGATGTTCCTGGCCGCCAGACCATTGAAATTGAAGGCGGCCGCATCCAGAATTCAAACAGGCAACAGCTCAAAACCGCTTTTCATGAAATAGCTTCCATTCATCAAGGAGATTTTTTCATCACAGGCAATCAGAATCTGGTCATTGACGGCATCACACCGGATACTGCCGAGCAAATCAAATCCATCATTGGGAAGTACAATCTTCTCCCCAACGATTCGGGGCTCAGGCGCAATTCCTCCGCCTGTACCAGCCTGCCATTTTGCCCGCAGGCCCTTACAGACTCCGAAAGGCTGCTTCCAAAACTGGTGGATGAACTGGAACCGCAGTTAAAAGAACTGGGGCTATGGGACGAAGACATTTCCATCCGCATGACCGGGTGTCCCAACGGATGCTCCAGACCATATCTGGCAGAACTGGCTTTCGTCGGCAGAGGTCCGGGCAAGTACAACATCTGGATGGGCGGTTCCAGAAGAGGAGACAGGCTGGGCTTCATCTATCAGGAATCTGTACCCGTAAAGGAAATCGCAGAGGTGCTCCGACCAGTATTTGCACGTTTTGCGGCGGAACGCAACCAGGGGGAAGGATTCGGTGACTGGAGCATCCGCGCATTACATCCGCAATCTTTATAAAAAGCATAAACACCCGGAGCCGTTCTCGCCGCGGACGCCTCCGGGGTAAATCTTGCTACCTTTGAAAATCAAAGAGATACACTAGAAAATAAAATCATAAAGTCTCATCTTCCCCCAGGAGAAACATTACTCCGTCGCCGCCAGGAACTCTCATTCAGCCCTCCTCTGCCGCAACGGCATAATATTTTCATTAAAAACCTTTAGAATCCTCCTTCTATTCCTTCAAATCCCCCTCCGCTCATTCCATCCTGCTAACGCTGAAACAATACACGGCGGGGTTAATCAGGGCCAGGGGAAGATAAAACACGGCAAAGGAAAGGGAGCCGCCATACAAAACCAGGCACAGGATGGACATGACAAACAGCACGCTGATTTTCAAACTCCGCTCCCAGTCCAGACGGTGCACCAGCCAGACCAGGACGGCGCACACAAAACCGATCACCGCGCACAACACGCCGCCCAGGGCCAGAAACTGCACGTAGCTGGAACAGAACTGCTCCAGCCACCGCACATTATCCGGACTCGGCGGATTACCTTCCCAGGCAAAAACGCCCGGCGGCAACAACACCCACAACAGCACGGAAAGAAATACCAGACGGTCCGTATTAAGGCGATAGGTCATGCGCTTTCATGATACCATTTCCGTGCATAGGATAACAAGGGAAATCGCCCGCGCGCCGCGGTTCATGGAACGGCAGAATTTACAATGGGGCAAAGGCAGGTTCTCCGGCTCCATTGACGGCTATTCCGTCTATTTCCACCAGCCAGCCGGGGCGGCAGACAGGGGCTTTCAGCATCACATGCGGCACTGCGGCCAACGGAGAGTCCATCAGTCGGTTCCGAACCGTTTCCCGGTCCGCCCAGTCGCGCAGGTACACTACGGCCTGCTTCAGGTCGGACAGGCAGCCCCCGCTCCTTTCCATCAGGACGCTCATGTTTTCCAGGGTGCGGGCCGTCTGGCCCACCACGTCCCCCGGATGGACAATGTTTCCCTCCGCGTCAATACTGGCGGTGCCGGAAAGGAAATAATGGGAGCGGTCTCCGTACACGATGCGGACGCCGCGCTCAAAGGCCACCCGGTACACATGCGTGGGGGACAGGTAGTCCGGCGCTTCCATGTACCGGACCTGCCCGGGCTCCAGCCCCACGATGCCCAGACTGTCCATATGCAGCAGGCGGCCCGGCAGCTCCGTACAGCCTTCAATGCCGGTACTGGCGATGAAATGGCTCTCCGGAGTCAGTCCGTAACGGTCAAAGCATCCGTTGCGGCCTTCCACCAATCCCCGGTAGTTGTTATCAATATCCCGGCAATAAATCCAGGTGCGGTGAACCAAATCCGGCACGGCTCCCCCCTGTAAGGCGGCAATCCGGTCCAGCCAGCGGAATTCCTCTCGCATCTGGCCGCAGCTGTCCGGGGCGGAGAATTCCCCCTTGCCCGCCAGAAACAGCCGGTAATGCGCGCGGAGGGCTTCCACGACCGTTCCGCCCTGCTCCGCCCTACGCCTTTTTCCCAGCATTCCGCCGATGTGCCAGGCTTCCAGAGCCACGCGGGCCCCGTTCGCAGGGGGCTGTCCAACTATGGAAACATAAGAATTCCGTTCTCCTGTTATCCGCCGCAGCGGAGCCGACTGGCGCACCGGGTCGCTGACATGGAAACGCAGCAGGAATTCATCTTCTTCCCCGCCCCCCAGATGGCGGTACCTGGCCATCAGGGATTGCAGTTCTTCCTCAAAACTCGCGCCCGGCTCCGCCGTCATGCAGAAGAAGCGTTCTTCCGTCCCGTTTTTTCCGGACCATTCCAGTCGTTCAGGTACATTCGCCGTCATGATGACCTCCCGCCCCTTTACAGGGACTGCACGTAATTGATCAAATCCTCCAGTTCACGGTTATTCAGGGAACTCGTCTTCCCGCGGATATCCCCCGGATTGCATGTCGTGATGGCTTCCCGTATCGTCTTCGCACGGCCGTCGTGCAGGTAAGGGGCGGTCCGCCACACTTCCACCAGGGAGGGCACCAGAACGCTTTTACCTTCATCCAGCCCCGTGGCCGTCCCCGTGGCCACCAGTTCCTTGTTGGTGAAGTAAGGATGGGGGTGGCACCGCACGCACCCGGCTGTTTTAAACACTTCCCTGCCCCTCCGGGCGGATTCGGACAAGGCGCCCCTTTCCACGCCGGGAGCATGGCACTGGGCGCACCCCTCCCCCCCTGTCTGCTGTTTGGAAGGGGTATGCGCCACCAGGAACGGGCTGGGAACTTCCTTCATGTTTTTCAGGTACGCATTCACGCATTCCGCCAATTCACCGGAAGGTTCCAGAAACTGGATATGCACAAAGCCTGCCGTCACGGCCACTTCCGCAGAGGCGCGGACGCCCAGCGTCATCACCGGGCTCGTCCGGTGGGAAAGGAACATGGTGCGCGTATTTTTCGGGTTGCCCATGCCGTCATTCAGCAGATCCCAGTTCAGGCCGTCCACCCGGCCATCCGGGTGGCAGGTGGCGCAGCTCTGCCACCCCTGGAAACAATGGGAAGCATCATTAAAATACCGTTCCCCCAGTTTTTCCCGGGAAGGCCGGAATGGGACATTCAGAGGAATTGCCCTGGATTTGCAGGCATCCTTCAGGGAGATTTCTGCCAGAGAATCAGAAAAGTATCCGGCCACATAAACGTTTTTCCCATCGGAGGCCACGGAGCGCGGGCCGTTCAAGGGCAGAGCGATCCGGGTGCGGAGACCGTGCAGGAAACCAAGCCTTTCGGAAACCGGCTCATTGCTCCGGCCTTCCCGCTTCATGCGCTCCAGCAGGGCCGGGAAATCAATTACGGAGAGTTCATGCGTCCCCGCATGCGTCACGAACAGTTTTCCGCCATCTTCGGAAAAAGAAACGCCCCACGGATTGGCCGCCCCCGCATCCGGGTCATCCAGCAGAACGGGATGAGGCTTGTCCGGCTCGTCCGTATCGATAACCGTCACGGCATTCGTATTCATCCAGCCGCGGTCCAGCTGCGTGGTGGGCACCTGGTACCGGCTCAATACATGCGCCACGGCCAGATAGCGGCCATCCGGGCTTATCGCCATTCCGCGCACTCCCTGCGTCCCGTTGGAAAGCGGGAAATGGACCGCTTTTCCATCTTCCACCAGAGTCAGCGCGGCAGCCGTGAAATCCCCGTCCGCAGCCCCGGCCGGCAAATGGCCGGCAGCCCAGATTTTCCTGCCGTCCGGAGAAACGGCCAGAGCCACGGGTTCACGGGGGACATTCCAGGAATTCAGCACGGTTCCGGTAGCGGCGTCCATTTCCAGCACGCGGGAGTCAAACCGGCAGGCTACATACAGCTTTTCCTCCCGCACCACGGGAGACATGGGCGTATGCCCGGCCGGAAAGGAACATTTCAATTCCCCGCTTTCCAGGTCCACTACTTCTACTGCTCCGCGCGGGCCGCCTTCCGCCACATAGGCCGTTGCTCCATCCACGGCCATGCCGTTGGGAGGCTGGGCCAGCCGGATGCTTTTCACCTTTTCCCCGGAAGCAGGGTCCACCAGTTCCAGCACGCATCTCTCATGCCCCAGCACGGCAACCAGGTGATTGACGACCTTCACATCCACCGGAGCCAGAGGGCCGGAAGCAGCATCCGGCTCCTGCCTGCATGAAATGAGGGCCAGCAGGCAGCCAAGGGCAGTCGCAGAGACGCGGAGCATTTTTGTCAGTTTCATGGCAATTTCAACAATCAGTCTTCTATGATTACCCGGAACCCCACGTTATACACCGGACGCCAGCCGGGATATCCCCAGCGCCAGGAGGAGGTGGCCCGTCTGGGACGGTCATACCAGGAACCGCCGCGCACCGCACGGGGAACACGGGAGTCCAGGCCTTCATTGCGCCCGTCCCCTTCCTTCCAGGGATAGGGCCTGTATTCGGAACGGGTCCATTCCGCGGCATTGCCGATCATGTCGTACAATCCGTAGGCATTCGGCCTGTAACTCTTGACGGGGGCCAGATGGAGTTTTCCGTCATTGTATGTTTCATCCCTCGGCACGAAGTCCCAGAAACGGTTGGGATTTTTAATCGGCCTGGGATCCACGCCGGAAACGGCCAGTTCCTTCAGCGTCACGTCCCCCAGGTTGGCATACGCGGAAAAATCCGCATCCCGCTCCCCGAAGAAGAAATCCGTATCAGCTCCCCCCCTGGCCGCGTATTCCCACTGCGCTTCCGTAGGCAAGGTCACTTTTTTTCCGGTTTTCCCGGAAAGCCAGCGGCAAAATTCCATGGCCCTGGCCCAAGGCACCCGGATGACGGGAAAACGCGGATCGGCATCCATGTCGTATCCGGGCCTCACCTGGTCCTTGTAATGCATGTCATACCATCCGTTAGCATACTCCGGGTCAAAGCGGCGGTATTGCTCCAGCGTCACTTCCGCCTCACCCATCCAGAACGGCCTTTTAATCCCCACCGTGGAAACAGGACGTTCCGCCGGTGTTTCCCGTTCATTTCCCATCCTGAACTTCCCTGCGGGAATACGGCGGAATGTCATGTTCACGCCGTTCCCCAAATCCACAGTCAGCGTTTCATTACGCGCTTCCGGAACGGGAACGCTCTTTCCTCCGGCGCCGGCAATGGGCTTCCCGGCGTCAGGGATGGAACCGCCGGCGCTTCTCCGGAACAGGGAATCCTTCATCGTCACGTAGTTACGTTCCGCTCCTGAAAATCTGCCGTGCAGGTCATAACGGCGTTTCAGCAGCCCTTCATTGCGCTCTCCCGGCCATTCGCCCAGATAAGGGGCGTTCATGTCCATCCACGTAACCAGGCGGTTCCAGTCCTCCTGCGGCATTTCCACGCCATGGTGGCCTTTTTTAAGGAGCTGGTAAAGCTCCGACGTATCCGCGAAAAACTCCGTGGGGGCCAGCCCCAGATAGTTTCCCTCCGGGCCGTTGCGGCGCACATAGGGGTGCAGGTTCCAATAAGAGACGGAACCGGGGGCGGGAGCCCCCTTGACGGCCTCCAATGTCATGAAATCCGGCACTCCTTCACGGGCCTTGCTTTCCGCTGTGTGGCAGCGTATGCAATGGCGGTCCAGCACGGGCTGCACTTCATTCATGAAGGAGAAAGTGCGCGCCGGGCCGTACCACGGGACGATAGGGGCGGGTTTCTGGCGGGATGCCATGACCGCCCTGGCGGGCGGCGCGCAGTTCTGCCGTTCATGGCAGCCTATGCAGCTGAGCGTTTCCCCCGGCATGGCGGTAAACCAGCTCCGCATCAGCGCCAGCGCGCGCCCCTCCCCGTCCAGCACCTGGAGCGTCAGAGGCTGGCAGGAGGGGGCCGTGAAGATGGCGGATCCGTCAGGATTCACGGGCACGGTGCCGTACAGCACTTTCAAATCCCAATTGCTTTCCATGCCCATGGCATAGTGGCTTCCCGTATTGCGGGGGCTGTACTCGGACATGAACACGCGCAGGGCCTTGGCTTCCCCCCTGGGCACTCCGGCCATGGCGCGGCCCCGGTACACGTCGGAAATATAAACAGTTGCCGTCTTGCTTTCCGTCTTCACCCGGTCATGCAGAACAGGCGGTTTTTGGCGTGGCCCCAGGGGCGCGGGGTCTGCATAAACGAAATAGGATGAGGCCGTGAGAGGGACAATGTTATCGTATACGTCGCACCAGACCACATTGGTCACGCCCTGGTTGCCGGAGGGGGAAGAAACGGCCAGGAAACACTCGTCACTCAAAGGATAAGGTTCTGCGAAATAAGGAGTCTTCAATCCCTGCACCAGCTGATCTTTGGTCACGTTTTCCACGGGCTTTCCATACCCCGGAATCTTCTGAACGGCACCCTCCGTGGCGGTGCGCCCCCTGTTCACGTCAAAGAGGACCAGTTCCCCCAGTCTCTTGACTCCATGGTGCCCGCTGACAATGCCCGCAAACATGCCCGGCCTTCCGGGGAGGGGCCGTGCGTTGAACAAGCTGTTGGGCCAGTAGGAGTTGGAACCATAGTATTCCTTCTGGTCGCTGCCGTCCGGATTCATGTGCATCAGCACACGGCTGAAATAGTGGGCGCTTTCCGTGTACTCCCAGCGCAGGAACATCACCCTGCCGTCCGGCAGCATGGTGGGGAACCAGTTATTGTCCTGGTCAAAGGTAAGCCGGCGGGTCGTTTTCTTTTCCCGGTCGTAAAGGTGGAGGTTGCCCACGTAATCCACCCCGGCCACGCAGGGCACACCCTGCATGCCGGAAGTATTGACGAAAATAATCCGGCCGTCCGGCAGGTAGCAGGAATTATAGCTGTCCGTATCCGCCGGCATATGCGCGGTAAGGGATTCCTTTTTCCCGGTTTTCAAGTCCAGCTCAAACACGTCCCATGGCCTGTTTTCCTTCTTGCCGAATCCATTCCCGGTGAACATGAGCTTCTCCCCGGAAAAATCAACATCCAGATGCCCGACCCAGCGGTCGTCCGCCAGCAGCTGCTCCACAGGGGAAGAAGAGGAAACCCCGTTAAATTTCACAATGCCGCTGCGGTATCTGCGCCCGGGCCCCGGCATGCTGGAAATACCCTGCCAGTTCGCCGGACGGTCATGATTGAAAGAACTTTTCCCGGACGGATTGAACCGCCGCACGCTTACCCATGCCTTCAGGCCGTTCTGTTCCGGCAGGGCTTCAATCAGGGCTTTTCTCCGCAGATCCACCATCTCCCGCAGCAGGGCCGCCTGTCCCGGCCCGGCCTGCTCCACCCACCGGTCCAGAGGCCCCAGCTCCTTTTCCCACTCATCCAGCCGTGCCAGGAAGCCTTCCGCACCGGCGTACCGTTCCCCGTACTTGTCCCGGTTTCGCTTCACCGCGCGGCGGATGGCCGCAGAATCGTAATAGGCCGCCAGCTTCTTCAGCCTGAGGAAACGGACTCGTTCCTGAATGGCTTCCTGATGCTTAACCAGGTCATCCCAGGAAGAAACGGCTCCAATACTCTCTGCCGGAACGGAAAGAATTTCCGCCAGCGCGGCGCCGGCTGCCTTCCCGTCCGGCCATGCCTGAAATACGGGAACCAGCAAAACCATCGCATCCCCGCAATCGTCAGCGGCAGCAGGCTCGGAAAGGGAAGCAGCATACTCCGCCGTCCGCGTCCATAGCTGCCGCATCCATGAATCCCTTCCCTCCGCGGAAGGCGCTGGCGGAATTACGGACAGCTCCCGCAGCCAGGGCTGTAAACCGGAAGCGTGAAGCATTCCTGCGCCCAGCAAGGCGCAGGAACATGAAAAAAGGCGCAGAAAGGAAATATAGGCAGGCATGGCGTATGGTTTTCAAATAATACGCCAGAGAAATTCTTTTTCATTCAATTGGAAAATCACTTTCCAACATTTTTATCCCAAACGAAAGATAATGAACGGATAGCTTAATTAAGCCGGACTTCCAAACCGGAAATCCGCCGTGAATTTCAAGAGGCCCCGGCTGAAACCGAACGCCCAGCCGGCCCAGCCGGGCAGGAAACGGAAAAATTAAAATCATTCTGCCCGTCAATTCCCGGTTTTTGGAAAAGGCAGGCAGAAGAGAAAAGGGTCAGCCGGGCATTCAGGCATCCTCCAGCATCCGGGGGCGCAGCAGATATACCTTGTCCCGGCGGCGCACCTGTTCGGGAACCGCCAGATAGACGGTTTCTCCCTTTTGAGCGGCTTTTACGGGCTCCATGCCCTCTGCCGTCTCCCTCCGCATGGCTGCCACTTCCATGCGGACGGCTCCCGTAGTGGGGCCTGTTATGAGGATGGTCTGCCCCGCGGACAGGCCGCCGGCTTCCAGGAACAGGGCCGCCACCCCGTTCTTCTTATAAAAGTTCTCTACCCTGGCAATGTGGATCTTCAACAGGACAGCGCGGCTGTTGGCGGAACCGCTCCATTCCCCCCACTTCACGCCCAGGTAATAGCCGCCTTGCCAGAATCCCCGGTTGAAAACGGATTCCAGCCGTTTCATCCACGCTTCCGCCCTGTCCGCGGAAAAGGTTCCGTCCTGGCATGCCCGCGCGGCTTCCCGGTACACGGAGGTAACCGTCCTGACGTAATCCGAGGAACGGCCGCGCCCTTCCAGCTTCAGCACGGAAACGCCCGCGTCCAGAAGCTGGTCCAGCACCGGAATGGTGCACAGGTCCTTGGGAGACATCACGTATTTGTTGTCTATCACCAGTTCATTGCCCGTTTCCTCATCCGTCACGCGGTAGGCGCGGCGGCAGTTCTGGAAGCAGGCCCCCCGGTTGGCGGAGGAGTTGTAGGCCGCCAGGCTCATGTGGCATTTGCCGGACACGGCCACGCATAACGCCCCATGGGCGAAAATTTCCACCCGCAGCAGCTCCCCGGAGGGGCCTTTCACGCCCTCCTTCCGGATGGATTCAATAATATGCCTGATTTGCGCCAGGGTGAGTTCCCGGGCCAGCACCACCACATCCGCGTACTGCGCGTAAAATTTGACGGAGGCCATGTTGCAGACATTGGCCTGCACGGACATATGGACTTCCAGCCCAATGGAACGCGCATAAGAAATCACCGCCAGGTCGGAAGCGATGACGGCATCCACACCGGCTTTCCGGGCGGCGTCGCACAGGGCATGCACCGCCTCCAGCTCTTCATCGTACACAATGATATTCAGTGTCAGATAAGCTTTGGCGCCCGCCTCATGGCAGCGCTCGACGATTTCCGGCAAATCTTCTTCCGAAAAATTGACTGTGGCGCGGGAACGCATGTTCAGCTTTCCTACTCCGAAGTACACGGAGTCCGCTCCGCCCTGCAAGGCGGCCTCCAGAGATTCAAACGACCCCGCCGGGGCCATGATTTCTATCCGGTTTTGAAAAGGCATGGGTCAAAGTCCTCCGGGTTCTTCCATCAGAATGACGGAAATTCTTCCCTTGGGAAAGCATTTAACAATGGACATGTGAATATTGCACAGGCGGTCCGGGGAATTACAATCCGCGCAGATTCCGGTGTGCATGCAGGGAGTCCTGAACCCTTCATGCCGCCTGGCGTTCAGGGGCGCAATGCGGCGGATGCGTTCCCGGGCCTCTGCCGGCGTGGCCACCAGCTTGTTGGAACCGGCCAGCAAAATGACACGCCGGGGTCCGAATGCCACCGGAGCCACACGGTTGCCCACCATGTCCACCCAGTGCAGGGTCCCTTCCATGCTGACGGCATTGACGCCGGTTAAAAACAGGTCCGCCGTCATGCCCTGGCGGCGGATTTCCCATTTCTCCTCCCGCACCATGCCCGGAACAAAGCCGTCATAGAACTGAATGTCCGGATTGGAGCGCAGGTCATCAAGAATGCCCGCAGCCTTCAGGGTCATGGAATCCCCATAGGAAGCGGACGACGGCCTGAACTCCCGCACCAGGCCGCGCATCACCTCCGCAGCCTCCCTCAGGCCCGGCACTACAAAACTCCGAAATCCACGCCGTTCCAGACGTCCGGCACATTGCTCCAATGAAAGGGGGTCTTCCATAAAAACGGCCCATGAAGCCCCCTGCTCCGGCATGACGCCGGAGCAGGAAAACCTGGATGTTACTCTTCCGCCGGAGCTTCCATTTCACCGGACACTTCCCCGACTCCCGCGTCTTCCGTTTCCGCCGGGGCTTCTTCATCTTCATCATCGGGAATGACGATGGAAATGTCCTGGATGGATTCGCCCTCATTCAGCGTCATGAGCTTCACGCCCTGGGTGGCGCGACCCGTTTCACGCACGGTCGCCACCTTGATGCGGACGGATTGTCCGGCCGTGGTCATCAGCATCAGTTCGTCCTCGTCGGACACGACCGTGGCGGAAACCACCTTGCCGGTCTTATCCGTGCAGTTCATGGTCTTGATGCCGGTGCCGCCGCGGCCCTGCGTGCGGTATTCATCAAAGGAAGTGCGCTTGCCGAGGCCGTTTTCAGAAGCCACCAGCAGGGTTTTCTGCGGGTCCACAATGGCCAGGGCCACAACGTAGTCCCCCGCCCGCGGGCGGATGCCGCGAACGCCGATGGTGTTGCGGCCCTGCGTACGCAGATCTTCTTCCGGGAAGCGGATGCTCATGCCGTCATGCGTGACGAGCACGATTTCATCGGCCCCGCTGGTAAGTTCCGCGTTCACCAGACTGTTGCCTTCCTCCAGATTAATGGCAATGATGCCGGCCTTGCGATAGTTGGCGAAATCGTTCAGGCTGGTTTTCTTCACCGTGCCGTCCTTCGTGGCGAAAACAACATTGCCGCTGCCTTCCGCAAAGGTAATGTCATTGCCTTTTTCATCCACCCGGCGTTCCAGGCGCAGGATGGCAGCGATGGCTTCTTCCGGCTGGAGATCCAGCAGGTTCTTGATATTGCGGCCCTGCGCGCTGCGCGCCGCTTCGTCAATCTCATACACGCGGTCCACGTACACGCGCCCGGTGTTCGTAAAGAACATCAGGTAGTCGTGGTTCTGGGCGGCGAACAGGTGTTCGATAAAGTCCGCTTCCGCATCCTTTTTGGCTCCCCTGGTAGTGGCAGCCTTCACGCCCTTGCCCCCGCGCGCCTGCACGCGGTATTCCGCGGAGTTGGTGCGCTTGATGTAGCCGCTGTGCGTGATGGTGACGATCATCGTGTCATTCGGGATGAGATCCTCAATGGCCATATCCCCGGAGAAGGGAATGATGCGCGTGACGCGCGGCGTGGCGTACTTGTCCTTAATCGCCTTCAGTTCGTCCTTTACAATGCCCAGCACGCGGGATTCGTTCGCCAGAATATCCAGGTAGTCCTTGATGCGGACCAGCAGTTCCGCGTATTCCCCGGAAATCTTGTCGTTTTCCAAGGCGGTCAACTGGTACAGGCGCAGATCCAGGATGGAGTTCACCTGACGTTCCGTGAAGACGTAGCGGTCCCCCTGGATGGAGGCCTGGGAACGGATCAGGATGCCCAGGCTTTCCGCCGTCTGCGTGGAGAATGTGTAATTCTGCAGGCGTTCACGGGCTTCATCCCGGTTTTTGGAATCCCGGATAATGGAAATGAAGTCATCCATGTGGTGCAGGGCCAGCAGGAAGGCTTCCAGGCGCTCGGCATCCTTCTCCGCATCCCCCAGCAGATAGCGCGTGCGGCGCACGACCACCTCGCGGCGGTGCTCGATATAGAAGTTGATGGCGTCCATCATGGCGAGCGTCTTGGGGCGGTTGTCATGAATCGCCAGCATATTCACCGCAAAGGAAGTTTCCATGGAGGTGAGCTTGTAAAGCTGGTTCATGACCACCTGCGGGCGGGCATCCCGCTTCAGCTCGATTTCAATGCAGGTTTTCTCATCGGAAAGGTCACGGATGCCGGAAATATCCGTCAGGATTTTATCCTTGTACAGTTCCGCAATGCGTTCCTGAAGGGCGGCGCGGTTCACGCCATACGGCACTTCCCGGATGATGAGAAGATCCTTGCCGGAATCCGTTACTTCCATATCTATCTTGCCGCGGATGCGCACGGAGCCGCGCCCGGTGCGGAAGTAGTTGTCAATGCCTGAAAAGCCCAGCACGTCGCCCCCGGTGGGAAAATCCGGCCCCTTGATGTACTGGCGCAGCTCTTCCACAGTCATGTGGGGATTGTCAATCACGGCGCAAATGCCGTCCACCACTTCCCCCAGGTTGTGCGGAGGCATGTTGGTGGCCATCCCCACGGCAATCCCCGTGCCGCCGTTCACCAGAAGGTTTGGGAAAGCGGAGGGGAACACGGTGGGTTCCGTGTGTTCATTGTCGTATGTGGGAACAAAATCCACGGTGTCCTTGTCCAAATCCGCCATCAGGGCCACGCCCATACCGGAGAGCTTGGCTTCCGTGTATCGGGCAGCGGCGGGGGGGTCTCCGTCCGGCGTGCCGAAGTTGCCCTGGCCGATCACGAGAATATCCCGCATGGACCAGTCCTGCGCCATGTTCACCAGGGTGCCGTAAATGGCGGCATCCCCGTGAGGGTGGTAGTTACCCATCGTGTCGCCCACGATTTTGGAGCATTTGCGGGTCTTGCCCCCAGGGGACAGATTGAGTTCCTTCATGGCGTACAGGATGCGCCGCTGGGAAGGTTTGAGGCCGTCTCTCACGTCCGGCAGGGCGCGGGAGATGATGACGGACATGGAGTAGTCCAGGAAAGAAGTGGAGAGCTCACTGGCTACATCCACCGGTTTGATTCTATTATTTTCCATGGTGCTGAAAGAGAGTGCGGGGGTTAAATGTCAAGGTTGCGGACATTGAGGGCATGATCCACGATGTAATTCTTGCGGGGTTCCACCACATCCCCCATCAGGATGGTGAACATTTCATCGGCCCTGACGGCGTTGTCATCGTTCAGGATGACGCGGAGCAGCTCGCGCCGTTCCGGGTCCATCGTCGTCTTGAACAAGTCCTTGGCATCCATTTCACCCAACCCTTTGAATCGCGTGATTTCCACCCCGCGCTTGCCGATGGAGATGACGGATTCCAGAATGTCCATGACGGAGAACAGGGGAGTTACTTTTTCCTTATCCCCTTCACCCTCCACCAGTTCAAACAGGGGCGTATCCATGGAGACAATCATATTCCCCGGAATGCCCAGTTCCGCCAGCCGGGCCAGGGCCCGCGTGATGGCTTTGGCTTCATGCAGTTCATGAGTGATGGAGCGGCGGCTGGGCCCCTCCCGTTCCGGAAGCGGATTTTCCAGCAGCTCCTCTTCCGAGGGCATGCCGAAGATGAAAAGGTCCCTGTTTTCGTCGGAAAAGGCAGTCAGGGCCTCCATGTCATGGAAGAAGAGTATTTCCTCTTCATTGCCGCAGCGCACCTTCACCAGGAATTCCGGGAATTCCCCGTTGGCCTCCCGGTGGCTGAGCAGGTCTTCCAGGGAACCTCCCTGCGCCTGCATGGATTCCGTATAACGCTGGAGGTTGACCAGCGTTTCCAGAATGGCGGAGAGCTCTTCGGGAGAGAAGGAACGGGAACCGTCCGCGAAACGCAGGGTCACGTCATTGACGGCCAGTTCAATCAATTTGCGGTTCAGGGCCACGTCATCCTGCACGTACTCTTCCTTTTTCCTGCGAATGATGCGGTACAGGGGCGCCTGGGCGATGTACAGATATCCGGCGCGCACCAGCTGCGGCATGTGGCGGCAGAAGAAAGTGAGAAGGAGGGTGCGGATGTGGGCGCCGTCCACGTCGGCATCAGTCATGATGATGATTTTGTGGTAACGCACACGGTCCAGCTTGAAGGAGGCTTCATCGTCCCCTTCCCCGATTCCGGCGCCGATAGCCGTAATCATGTTCTGGATTTCTTTGCTTCCCAAGGCTTTGTCCAGGCGGGCCTTTTCCACGTTCAGCACTTTCCCGCGCAGGGGCAGGATAGCCTGCGTGCGGCGGTCGCGCCCCATCTTGGCGGAACCGCCTGCGGAGTCACCTTCCACAATGAACAGCTCGCACTTCGCGGGATCCCGGTCGGAACAGTCCGCCAGTTTGCCGGGCAGGCCGCCGATGGAGAGGGCGCTCTTGCGGACTGTTTCGCGCGCCTTGCGGGCGGCTTCCCGGGCACGGGCGGCCGTGATGCTCTTCTCGATGATCTTCTTGGCCATCGCCGGGTTTTCTTCAAAATACGTCTTGATTTCCTCGTACACGACGTTGCCCACCACGCCTTCAATCTCCGTATTCACCAGCTTGTCCTTCGTCTGGGAGGAGAAACGCGGGTTGGGCATCTTGACGGAAATGACCGCCACCAAGCCTTCACGAACGTCTTCGCCGCTCAGGGAGGGATCTTTTTCCTTCAGCAGGCCGTTGGCCTTCGCGTAACCGTTGATGACGCGCGTCAGGGCGCCGCGGAAACCGGAAAGGTGCGTTCCCCCGTCCCCGTTGTAAATGGAGTTGGCAAAGCAAAGGATGTTCGTTTCATACGTGTTGTTGTACTGGAACACTACGTCCACCAGAACATCGTCCTCCATCTTCTTGCCGTCGTACTCCACTTCCACCTTCCGGACGCCGGAAATGGAAATGGGGTCTTCGTTGATCACTTCCTTGTTCGTGCCCAGCTGGCGGACGAACTCCACAATGCCGTCCTTATAGAAGAACGTTTCCCGGCGCGCCGGAGCTTCACGCTCGTCAATCAGTTCAATGACCAGGCCGGGATTCAGGAAAGCCAGTTCCCGCAGGCGCGTCGTCAGGCGGTCAAACTTGAACTCCGTGGTATCCGTGAAAATGGTGGCGTCCGGGAAAAACGTGATCGTGGTTCCCGTGACTTCACAGGCACAGGAACCTACGGTACGGAGGGGTTCCACCGTCTTGCCTCGCTCAAACTTGATCTGGTAACGCTTGCCGTCCCGGCGCACCTCCGCCTTGAACCAGTCGGACAGGGCGTTCACGCATTTGGCGCCCACACCGTGCAGGCCGCCGGAGTACTTGTACGCGCCCTGGCCGAATTTGCCGCCCGCGTGCAGGTTGGTCAGAACCAGCTCCACGGCGGGAATGCCGAACTTCGGGTGGATATCCACCGGAATGCCGCGCCCGTTATCTACGATGGAAATGGAACCGTCCACATGAATGACAATGTCAATCTTGCTGCAATAGCCGGCCAGATGCTCGTCAATGGAGTTGTCCAGCACTTCAAATACGCAATGGTGCAAGCCTCGTTCGTCAGGGTCCCCGATGTACATGCCGGGCCGCTTCCGCACGGCCTCCAGGCCTTCCAGTTTGTCAATCTGCGCGGCGCCGTATTCATGCTGCGCCGTCGTGGAAACGGTGGTTTCAACAACCTCGTTGGTATCTTCGGACATAACCGAAATATACTACGCTTATCTTAATTTTTTGCAAGGCTAATATTATAAAACGCGTGCGCGCGCGTAGGGCCTAGCCTTGCAAAATTCCGCTGAAATCGCATAAAAAAGGCCCTATTGCTCGCGTTCCGTTCTTTTCCGACTCCGGACAGCGGAGAGGGCTTTCGGAAACATTTGGCGCGTTTTTACAGATTTGA
>OMDM01000161.1_pt1 | contig 34143 bp, 30 predicted proteins | sample 1673801 | NCBI WGS metagenome assembly OMDM01 (sample SAMEA103958127, study PRJEB25191) | human gut metagenome | biome: human-associated habitat [ENVO:00009003]; feature: intestine environment [ENVO:2100002]; material: feces | place: Germany | collected 2013/2015 | reverse complement strand
GGAGGGGTGAGAGTCCCATGATACCGATTGACCATTGGTAGTCCGCAGCATTCCCGGAACTGCAAAGTTCTTCTGGCAGGGGCGCGAGCTGCAAATATGCCGGACAACGAAACAAACCCAAAAGAAACTTACTATATAGTTTCAGGATGAAAACTATGTGGCAGAGTGTCTTCACAAGATGCTCTGCCATATCCTTTTGTCCTGAACATTTTCACGAAACAGGAGGTGCTTAGAATATGATGGGCATTGAAACAATGAAAAACGTCAGCCCGAAAACGGTTGACCGAAGCACACTCGTTCAGAGAAGCAGCGTCCGGCTTGATCCTGCGGCACCGCGAGAGGACAGACTGAGGGAGTTCATCAAGCAGATCAGAAATCCCTATTGTTATCTGGACGGGAAGACAGTGGTGAAGATCAGCTTCGCCGAGACGGACACGACAATGGAAGATTGTCTGGAACACTATCTGAGAGGTCTTTGATTTATGAACAGTCTGAATCTTTTCACCCGGTTCTATGGACAAGCGATTGAGCCTGTGGTATAATGAAATCGGTCAAAAAAAGAAGAATACGGATTAAGCCGCTTGCCCTGATGGTCATGTGGCGTTTTCGTGTTTCTCTTCATAAGAGTTGAAGCAAGCCTTCGTCTTTCTGATTTGATGTACCACACCAAACAGAAAAACGGAGGTTATTTTTATGCCAGACAAGGTTTACCGCACGGCGATCTACTGCCGTCTGTCCCGTGAGGATGGAGACAAAGTAGAAAGCAACTCCATCGCCAGCCAGAGAGCCATCTGCGAGGACTATATCGCAAGACATGAGGATTTGGAGCTTGTCTGTGAGCCGTTTGTGGATGACGGTTACAGCGGCGTTTCCTTCAATCGTCCTCAGTTCAAAAAGCTGGAAGAGGCAATCCGCAAGGGTGCGCTTGACTGCATTGTGGTCAAGGATCTCAGCCGCTTCTCAAGAAACTACATCGACGGCGGACGTTACATTGAGAAGATATTCCCGCAGCTCGGCATACGCTTCATCGCAATCAATGATGCGTATGACAGTCTGACCGGTGATCCGCAGTCCGACTCCTTTGTTATCCCGTTCAAAAACCTGATTAACGATTCTTACTGCAAGGACATCTCCATGAAAATCCGAAGCAGTCTGGAAGTCAAGCAGAAGAGCGGTGAGTTCGTCGGTTCGTTCGCCCCTTACGGCTACATGAAATCGCCGGAGAACAAAAACCAGCTCATCGTGGATGAAGCGGTCAGCGAATATGTGCAGATGATCTTTTCCATGTACAAGGACGGCTTCTCCATTGGGCGCATTGCAAAGCGTCTGAACCAGATGGGCGTCCTGTCCCCAATGGAATACAAGCATTCCGCCGGTGTGAAGTTTGATACCGTCTTCAAAACCGGCGATACCGCAAAATGGACATACAAAGCCGTCCAGCGTATTCTCACCAACGAGGTTTATATCGGCGTTCTGGCGCAAGGCAAGCGCGGCACTCCCAACTACAAAGTCCGCGTTGTGAAAAGCAAGGATGAATCCGAGTGGGTCAAGGTAGAAAATGCGCATGAAGCTCTTGTGTCCTACGAGGACTTCATGGCAGTCAAGGTCATGATGCAGCGGGATATGCGCTGTTCGCCCGATCAGGACGAAGCGCATCTGTTTTCCGGCTTCCTGTTCTGCGGAGACTGTCAGCAGCCAATGATCCGCAAGACCGTCCCGTCGAAGACGAAAAAGTATATCTACTACGTCTGCTCCACCAATAAGCACAGCCGGACGTGCAGCCCGCACAGCATCGCCGCAAAAGAGGTTGAAGAGAAGGTCTTCCGTGCCATTCATGACCAGATCGAGCTTGTCATCAATCTGGAACACGCGCTTGCGATGATAGAACGGCTTCCGTCTCAGAGCCGTAAGGCTTTCAATTACGAAGCTCAGATCGCCAAAATCGAGGAAGAGATTGAACGGTACCAAAAGCTCAAGCTGGGGCTTTACGAGAACTTCATCGGCGGCGTCATTGATAAGTCGGAATACTTCGAGTTCCGCAACAGCTACACCAAAATCATTGAGGGCAAGCAGGACGCGCTTCTGCGGGTTAAAAAAGAAATGAAGCAGACGGTGACAACCGGTACGACTGAACGAAACTGGGTGACGCTTTTCAAGCAGTATGAAAACGTCGAAGAGCTGAACCGCCGTGTGCTGATGTCCCTTGTTGACCGCATTCTGATTCACGAAAACCATGCAATCGAAATCGTCTTCAAATACAGGGACGAATACCAGCAGACGCTTGAATACGTTCTCGGCTATGCCGATGAACTGGATATTGCCGTATAAAGGAGGGATGAGCAAATGGCAAGAAAAAGCAGAAAGCAAATTGCAGTCGAAGAGCCGGTTGTTGAATCTGTCTCTTCCGAGGTCTTCTCAACAGCCATCTATGCCCGTCTTTCCGTTGAAAACAGCGGCAAGTCTGAAAAGGTGGATGTCATCGCAAATCAGATTGAGATTTGCAAGTCCTACATTGCAGAGCGTCCCTACCTGAATCTGATAGATACCTATGTGGACAATGGACGAACGGGTACGGTTTTTGATAGACCGGAGTTCAACCGTCTGATGAACGACATCCGCACCGGCAGGATCAAGTGCCTTGTGGTTCGTGATCTCAGCCGGTTCGGGCGAGACTACATCGAGGCAGGAACCTATCTGGAACGGGTCTTTCCGCAGATCGGGCTTCGGTTTATCGCCATCAAGGAAAACTACGACAACTTTGATACGGACAGCTCCGGCGAAAGCCTCATCATCCCTCTGCAAAACATGATCAACACCCTCTACTCGAAGGACATCTCCCGCAAGGTTTCTACTGCGCTCAAGGCGCAGATGGAAAGCGGAGAGTTCAAGAAGCGCAATCTCCCGTATGGTTATCGCTGGGATGAAGAACACAGCAATATGGTCTTCGATGAGGAAACCGCACCGATTGTCCGGAAGATTTTCCAATGGAAGATTGAAGGGCTGTCCCTTCCTGCGATTGCAGACCGGCTTGATGCAATGAACGCGCCCAATCCGGAGTTTCAGAAGTATCAGGTCGGCGTCCGCACAGGCAATGCTACGGCAAAGAAGATTTGGAACAAATCTTCACTCACTACCATTCTGGATAATCCCCATTACGTCGGAGATACCGTTCTCGGACGGACGCTGAACGCCATCTACAAGGGCGTCAAGAATCAGCACATTGACCGTGAGGAATGGATTGTTTTTCCCAATACTCACGAGGCGATTATCTCCCGTGAGGACTTCCAGAAGGTACGAGAAATGCGGAACGCTGCTGCAAGGACAAGGGTTGAGAAGATGGAGCGCACGGAAGAAATCCGCGCTACGCTGATCAATCTCTTTGAAGACAAAATCGTCTGCGCAGACTGCGGCAAAAAGCTCTACTTCCATCGCAAGCGCGTTGACAAGCGCAAGGACGGCGCATGGTACGCCTTCTATGAGTGCAGTTCATCCGTCAAGCGCGGCAATCTCTGTACGCCACACTATACGCGGCAGGACAAACTCGAAGCCGATGTGCTTGCGGCGATTCAGCTTCAAGTCAAGGCGGCTCTCAATTACGACAAGCTGCTTGCCAAGCTGAGAAACAGCGAAGGCGAACGCAGCATCCGCGATCAGCAGAATGCGCTCATCACAAGCCTGAATCTGAAACTCAGCGGCATCTCCAAGAAGCGTACTCGGCTCTATGAGGACTTCACGGAAGGCGTTCTCGATGAAGAGGAATACGCCTTTGCCAAGAAAGCCTACGATGAGCAGTATGTCGATCTTTCACGGCGGTTGGATGAAGCGGTTCAGCGGAAGGTAAAGTTTGCCGAGGCAATGTCCGAGGACAACAAGTGGCTCACGCTGATGAAATCCGTCAGCGGTGCAACGATGCTCTCTCAGGAGTTAGTTGACGAGTCCGTAGAGCTTGTGAAAGTCCATGAGGACGGCTCAATCGAGCTGGTCATGAAATACGGCGATATTTACGCTCTGACCGTTCAGAGTATCAAGGAAGTACAGGAGGCGATGTAAATGAGCAAGGAATACAACATCGGCATCTACATCCGCCTCTCAATGGCTGATGAAGATACCGGCTATGGCAGCAAGGCGGAAAGTGACAGCATCGGCAACCAGCGTATGCTCATCAACCGCTTTCTTGACAATCATCCGGAGCTGTCTCACTGTCAGCGGTCTGAGTTTGCGGATGACGGTTATACCGGCACGAACTTTCACCGTCCTCAGTTCACGCAGATGATGGAGAAGGTCAAGCGCGGCGAAATCGATCTGATCTGCGTCAAAGACTTTTCCCGCTTTTCTCGTGACTACATTGAAACGGGAAACTATCTGGAATGCACTTTTCCATTCATGGGCGTCCGCTTTATTTCCATCAACGACGGCTATGACAGCGACGATTACAAAGGCACAACGGGCGGTCTGGAAGTGGTTATGCGCAGCATCATCTACGCCGCATACAGCAAAGACCTTTCCGTAAAGACCACATCGGCAAAAATCCAGATGATGAAGCAGGGCAAGTATGTCGGTGGCTACGCTCCATACGGCTACGTCCTGCATCCCACCATTCGGAACAAACTTGCCGTAGACCCGGAGGCGGCTGATGTGATCCGTCGTATTTTCCGCGAGGCGCTGGAAGGCAGCAACACCTCTCAGATCGCCCGCAGCCTGAATGATGACGGCATCCCGACGCCGGGGCAATACTTCAAGAGCAAGCATCCCGACAAGAAGAAGTTCAGTAACATGAGCGAGAAAATCAGTTGGGAAACCGTGATGGTCTATAACATTCTCAAGAACCTTGTTTACACCGGAACACTGGTCAGCCGCAAAATGAAGTCCTGCGGTGTCGGCTCAAAAAAGCGTGTTGTCAATGAGCCGATTATCGTAGAAGGAACGCATGAAGCGATTATCAGCAAGGAAGACTTTGAGCTTGCTCAGAAGGTCATTCGAGGCGGAGGACGGAATCCCACGCGCAAGCAGCATGACTATCCGCTCAAGGGACTCGTCCGCTGCGGTAACTGTAAACGTGCTATGACACGCCGAAAGAACAAGGCTGGCATTCGATACTTCCAGTGCATTCACTCGGTCAACAACGGAAACACAGACTGTCCGGTTGGCAGGAGCTTTCCGGAAATGGATATTGAGAAGGTTGTCTTCCATGCCCTTACTCAGTTTCTTGCTTTGGCACAGAAGGAAGCAATACAGAACCGCGAAGTCGGTGATCTGCGGAAATCTGCCATCAAGGAATGTGCTGATAAAATCCGCACTCTGCAAAAGCAGAATGAGCAGCACAAGGCGTCCAAGCTGAGGCTCTACGAGAAGTATGCAGCCGGAAGCATCACGAAGGAGGCGTACATTCAGCAGAAGGCGGCAGCGGATGTGAAGATTGCTGAAAACGATGAAGCAATCCAGCGCAGTCACGAACGGATGAAGGAGCTTGACTCCGAGACCTCCTGTTCGGATGAAAAGCTGGATGCTGTCTGCGATCAGTACGCCGACTGCAAAGCTCTGACCTATGAGCTGACCCACGCATTCATTTCTGCGGTCTACATTTACGATCTTGACAACATAGAAATCGTCTGGAAGTTCAAGGACTTCCTCACTACATCAGAAGGAGAAGCCAAATGAAAGTATTTCTTTATATCCGCGTTGCCTGTGCGGATCAGCTTGCGGCAGCAAACCAGCGGGAAGAGCTGGAACGCTATGCGAAGGACAAAGGCTATGAGGTGGCTGCTGCTGTGGCGGCAGACGGCATCTCCGGCGTCCATACGGAAGGTATCATGAACTTCCTGCTGAACGAAGCCAAATGTCAAGGCATCGGCACGATCCTCGCCCGCGACACCTCGCGGATCAGCCGGGACGCTTCCTCTTTCATGAGGTTTGAGCGAAAGTTCAAGGAGAATGGCATCCGGTTTGAGTATCTGTCCAAGCCTGACAACGAGCTTCCGGTCACTCCGATGATGGAGGCATTTGAAGCGGCATACAAGAATCGCCGCACAAAGAACGGCAAAAGAGCATAGAGAAAACGCAAGCCGTTCACGGGTGGTTGTCCACCTATGAACGGCTTGTAAATTCTCAAAATTTTTTTAGTCCCTACTTGACACAAGAAGACCTCAGCCGTTTTGGTCGTGAGCAGGTGGAAATGGGACGGCTGACACAGATCGTCTATCCGTCCCTTGGCGTGACCTTCATTTCTATTCAGGAGAATGTGAACACCGCCGCCAAAACGGGTTTGGAGATGATGCCGTTCTACAACATCTTCAATGAGTGGTATGCCGAGCAGACCAGCAAGAAGATTCGTGCGGTCTGGAAAAGCAAAGCCGAACACGGCAAGCGGGTATCTGCCGCTGTTCCATACGGCTACAAAAAGTCGCCGGAGGGCAGAGAAAAGTGGCTCATTGATGAGCCTGCGGCAGAGGTGGTACGAAAGATATTCCACCTCTGCCTTGCGGGGCGTGGCCCATCACAGATTGCCCGTGATCTTGAAAGAGAAAAGATCCTCACGCCTACGGCGTACTTCAATTCCATCGGCAGAGCCGCAAGCAACGCAAGTCCTGTAAATCCGTATTTGTGGGCTAACAGCAGCATCGAGAATATTCTTGCTAACCGGCAGTACACCGGTTGTGCTGTGAATTTTATCACTACCACCGTTAGCTACAAGGTGCATAAGACTATCTATAATCCCGTAGATGAGCAGCAAATCATTCCGAATATGCAGGAGCCAATCATATCCGAGGAACTGTTTGACCGGGTACAAGAGCTTCGCAGCCATAAACGCAGAAATACAAAAACCGGACGGGCGAGCTTGTTTGCAGGTCTGCTATTTTGTCCCGATTGCGGTGCTAAGCTACACTTCTGTGCTGCCAAGAGCCTGAAGCCCAATCAAGAATTTTACCGCTGTGCCAACTACAATTCCGGCCGAGGGACTTGCAAGATTCACTATATCCGCAATGTGGTACTGGAGCAGATCGTGGCAGAAGCGGTGGGCAGTCTGGCGGACTTTGTTCGGTGCTATGAGCCGATTTTCCTGTATTTGCTGGCAAAGAACAATACCGCTGCACGACAGTCCGAGATGCAAAAGCTGAAGCAAACCATTTCTACAAATGAACGGCGCATCCAAGCAATCGACAAGGCCATCGAGGGGTTGTTTGAAGCGAATATCTCTGGCAAAATCACCGATGAGCGTTTTACAAAAATGACCGCCAACTATGAAAAGGAGCAGAAGGAACTGCTGAATCTCGTAGCCGACGGCAAGAAAAAGCTGTTTGATGCGGAGCAAACCAAGGTGGATTTGAGGCTGCTGATGAAAGCACTGCGAGACTACACAGACATCCGACAGCTTACGCCGGAGATCGTCAATGCGCTGATTCGCCGTATTGAAGTCCACAGCAAGGATAAAGAAACCAAGAAGGTCAAGGTGGACATTTATTTCACAGCTGTTGGACTATTCTCTATTCCTACGGAAAAAGAGATACAGGCGGCAATGGAGGAGATCCGCCAAAACCCGCAACAATTCAAGCTTTCTGCATAAAGCAGAACACGGTGCAGCTCCTTTTCAGAGACTGCACCGTATACTACATAAAAACTTCGTTATCCACCCGTATCAAAAGCATCGGGTTTTTTGTTAGGCTATCTGAAAACTATGCTGTGAAAGAAAGATAATAGAGCAGCAGGGGAGCACGAGGGGGCAAGGCCCCACTCGTAATTAGATTATAGCCATCAAAAATGTCCGGTACGGACTTTTTGACGAGCGTAGCGAGATTTTTCGTGAAAACTTGTTTTCACAAAAAATGTGGCGTATTTGAAGCGTGCAAAAAAGTCATAGACTTTTTTACACGCTGAGAAAACCCGATGCCTTTGCATCGGGTTTTTTGTTGCATATATGTCCATTGTATGGTAAAGTCATAGACATAGGAGACCACAATGTACGAAAAATAGGAGGAAAGAGATGAAAAGAAGGTTAATTGCACTGCTTCTTATTTTCGCGTTGCTGTGCCCGTTGCTGGCTGTCGGAGCTGCGGCGGATTATACTGTGTATATAACGGACACCGGCGAAAAGTATCACAATTACGGATGCCGATATCTCAGCGAATCGTGCCGCCCGATATCCGCAAGCTCTGCACGAGCAATGGGTTATACGCCGTGCTCAGTCTGCAATGCGCCGGTAGCAGAGCCAGAGCAAACCGGCTTTGTTGACGTTGCTCCGAATAAGTATTACTCCGAGGCCGTCGATTGGGCGGTCGAAAAGGGCGTCACAAACGGCCTTGATAAGAGCCATTTCGGTCCTCAGCAGGCATGCACACGCGGCCAGATAGTGACCTTCCTCTGGCGCGCAGCCGGCGAGCCGACTGTTGAGGCCGGAATGTCGTTTGACGATGTGCGCTATGGCGACTATTGCTACAATGCCGTTCGCTGGGCAGTCAAAAACGGCATAACCAAAGGAACGAGCAGCACAAAATTCTCGCCCCAACAGCCGTGTACGCGCGGCCAGGTGGTAACGTTCCTCTATCGTGCGGAGGGAAGCCCCGATGTCGGCAATGTCTGCCGCTTCAGCGATGTTGCGGACGGCTCCTTCTGCCGCAGCGCGGTCATTTGGGCCGTCGCCAACAACATAACAAACGGCAAGACCGAAACAACCTTTGCGCCGTCGGAGATATGCAGCCGCGCCCAGATAGTGACGTTCCTGTACAGATTTTATAATCAGTCTACACCTACACCTACACCCACACCGACTCCCACTCCTACGCCGACTACACCTGTCAGCAGCAATTACATCGTAAGCGGCAAGCTGCCGTATCCCTGCCCAGAGCCTTTGAGCTGCGTTCCTGCGCCGGAGGATGAAGCAACGCACGATAATGTTCTTGCGCTTTTGGATAACTATTGCCCGAACGGTGCGTATATCCTGCGCGCAACGGAAATTGAGGGCGACAATTTCATGACATGGATGGAATCCGGCACCTTGCTTGACTGCATCGGCACGGCAGTGCATGAGCAGTCACATGGCTATACGTGGCAGAACATGAGCTATAACGGAACGTGGGTCATGGCCTACTATACGGGCGAGGGCAAGCACATAAAGGTTCCCCAAACTGAAACATACCTAAGCGAGGAAATGGCGGCACAAATCCCGGAGGAGCTGCGGACTTTTCGCTATGATACCTACGTCAGCAAGGGTGCAGCCGTTTCGGCAAATCAAAGGGGCATATACGGACTTATGAACGAGTTCACGGCATATTGCTGGGATACGATAACCAATAACTCGATGTATGAGTATTACCTCACCCAGGAGCTGACGGAGGAAAACTGGCTCAATTATGTTAAAATATCAAGTAGCCAGTATTATGCTTATTCGGAGTTTAAGTACTACATCCTTTCATACATGCTGTATGCAAAGGAAAATTACCCCAACATATACGAGCAGACGATGAACAATCGCGCGCTGCTTGACGCATTCAAGATAATCGAAGCCCGTTACCGCGCCGCTGTCGCGCAGTATTTTGAAAATCTCGACAGGCTGGAAGTGTACCTGAATGATAACGGTATAAGAGTTTTTCGCGACAAAGATATGTTCTATATTGGATATTTGGGCTATGGGACGTTTGAAGACAAATATTATAATCTGCTGGAAAACGCGATGAAAGCCCCGGAATACGTCCAAATGTACAATCTGATGACTAAATAAAACGAAAACGCCTGGTTCATTTGAACCGGGCGTTTTTGCGATCAAATTCGTATCATTGAGCGATTAATATCGCTGATTTTCCTCGCGCCGCACATGTACATTGCGTCCTTTAGCTCCGCACGGAGCTTTTCAATGTAAGTCACGATGCCGTCGGTCTTGCCGCCGTAGTAGCTTATCAGAAACGGCCTGCATATCATAACGGCGTCCGCGCCGAGTGCAAGCGCACGGAAAATGTCCGTGCCGCTGCGTATGCCGCCGTCAACGATTATTTTGACCCTGTCTCCGACGGCGTCAACTATTTCCGGCAGAACTTCGGCTGTTGCGGCAGCGCCGGCCAGCACACGACCGCCGTGGTTTGAAACAACTATTGCCGCCGCTCCTGCGTCGGCCGCCTTTACCGCACCCTGCGCGGTCATAACACCCTTGATGATAACCGGCATCTCGGCGTACTCGCAAAGCTCGCGCAGCTGCTCGACGCTTTTTGCGCCGGCATCGGGACTGACCTTCTTAAGATGCGGAAGACCCGCCGAGTCGATTACGAGCGAAACCGCAAAGGGATGCGCCGCGTTTGCGAGATCAAGATTTGCCTTTATCGTGTCCATGCTCAGCGGATTTATGACCGGAATGGCGATGCCGCCGTGCGCTTTTGACAACTCGCAGCCGTGTGGAAACACCCTTGCATCGAGCCCGTCACCGAAGCTCGACGCAATGCCGCATATCTCGGAGGCCTGCGCGCAGCATTCGTTGAAGTCGCGGATATCATCCGCGGGGTTGTACTGCGCCTTGAGCGAGCCGACCGGCGCCGAGATCAGCGGCATGGAAAGGCTTTTGCCGAAAAGCTCAATGCCGGTGTCAACAGGCGCGTCGGGGAAAATTGTGTCCATATTGAGCTTAATGCCGCGCCAGGCTTTCCAATTGTCGTTTGCACCGTTTCCGGGCGCTTTTGAGCCGGGGCCGGGCATGGTGTTTGCGCATGCAAGCCCATTGCACTCGGGGCACACTTTGCAGTTCGGGCCGATGCTCTTTTTCGCGTTTGCGAGCACTTCTGTATACTCCATATCAATACCTCAAAAAATTATGTAAACTTAAATATTTCTGCCGAGCATGGCGGAACAAGTCCGTTGCGGCTGCTTCCGAGCAACGGAACAAGTCCGCTTTCGCGCAGCTTAAATTCAGCGCTGCCGCGGTTGATAACGCAGACAATGCAGTCGCTTTCCGATGAGCGGCGAATGATGAGCACATCGGGACCGGCGGCGGAAAACTCCGCTTCTCCGCTCATCAGCGCCTCGCTGCTGTTTCGTATCTCGCCAAGCTTAGCATAAAAGTTATGTAAACCGTTACCCGACGGCTCAAACGGAGCGCGGTTGAACGGATCGCCTGCGCCGTCAAGGCACTCCTCGTCGCCGTAGTACAGACAGGGGACGCCGGGCGTGCAGTACTGAATAACGGCGCAGAGCATTTGCAGCCTGTCCGCGCGCTTTGACTGCTCCGCCGTCAGCGAAAACGCCGCCTGCCGCGCACGATCGAGGGCTTTTAGGCTCTCGCTTGCGCCGAGGGCAGAGTGCAGGCGCTCAACGTCGTGGGATGACAATAGGTTCATCAGCGCCATGTACATCGGCTTTGGATAGTTATGCTGCTGCGAGAGAAGAAAATCGCGCAGCGCGAATGCGTCCGACTCGCCGCGCGCAAAGCTTATCGCCGCCGCGCGGAACGGATAGTTCATCACGCTGTCAAGCGCATAGCCTAAAGCGTAATTGCGGCGGTGGCCGTAGCTTACCTTGAGCACCGCATCCTCCCAAACCTCGCCGATGATGGCGCAGTCGGGCTTTTCGGCCTTTGCGGCATCGCGTATAAGCGCAAGCACATCGTCAGGAAGCTCGTCGGCAACATCAAGCCGCCAGCCGGAAGCACCGCGCCGAAGCCACAGCTTAACGATGCTGTTCTCTGCACGGATGATGTAATCCTGCCAGCTCGCATCCTCCTCGTTCACCTCGGGCAGATCCTTGAAATTCCACCAGCAGCGGTAATCGTCCGGAAAGGAGCGGAAGTCAAACCAGTTAAAATACGGCGAAGCCTTGCTCGCGTGCGCACCGACGCCGCCGTAGCTGCCGAAGCGGTCAAAATAAATGCTGTCCGCGCCCGTGTGCGAGAAAACGCCGTCGTTTATAACGCCGATGCCGAGCTTTTCGGCCTCGGCACAAAGGTTTACATAATCACCGACGCTGCCCAGTATCGGGTCAACGTTTTCATAGTTTGACGTGTCGTAGCGATGGTTTGAGCGCGCCTCGACGATCGGATTCAGGTACAGCGTACCGACGCCGAGCGCTTTGAGATACGGCAGCTTTTTTGCTATGCCCTTGAGCGTGCCGCCGTAAAAATCATCGGGGGCGTAGTCCTTCTCGCCGGGGCGCGGCTGCCATTTGACGGGTTCGGCTATGCTGCCGTGCATTTCCGGAGTTTGACCGAGGCGGCGGTGATATTCAATGCCGGCCTGTGCGGTGCCGTCGTCGGAAAAACCAAAGCGGTCGGGGAAAACCTGATACATGATGCTGCGGCAGAATTTTTCCGGCGTTTTGAAGCCGCGCTTGTACACCGTAAGGCGAAATCCCTCGCCGTCTGAGCAGACGCGCGATGTGTGCCCGTCGTCATTGGGGCACAGAAAATGCTCGCCGTTAATTTTGAATTTGTAAAACAGCGCGGTGGGCGAGGGCGCGATAAACTGCGCCGTGAACATGTCGCCTGCGCGCCGCATGGGAAGCTCCTGCGAAAAATCGTCGCCATAAACGCAGAGCGAAGCATCCGCAACGCCGCCGAACGAGGCTATGGAAAGCTCAATCGGCTCTCCTTCCTCCACAGCGCCGACCGGCGAGCGGAATGAGACGTCGTATGAGTCGTGGAAGGCGATCTGACGAATTTTAAGCTCGTCGCGCAGCAGCTTGTCCAGAAATGCAGTCCTCGGCTGAAGCTCCTGAAGCGGCTCAATTTCCGCCATGCCGCAAAGCGCCTTTCCGAACGCGCGCACGAGAACGGCTATTGCCTCGTCTATGCCGAGACCCTTGTCATCCATGAGCAGGCGAAAAAGCTCCGCCGGGAGAAGCCGGCCGCGATCGTCCGGCAGAAACTCATAGATCCTGCCGGACGGGTATTTAAACTTCGCGCATTTATCCGCAGCGTCAAGCAGTGCTGCCGCTGAGCTTAAATACAGCTGCGCGGTTTCGGAAACCGATTCCGACGGCTGCCAGTGCCTGCCGTCGAAGAGCACCTCATGCTCCGCTGCGCCGTAATATTTAATGTATAGCCGGCCGTCCGACCAAAGCTCGTCGTAGCCGGAGTAGGTGTTTATCTTTTTTCTCAGAGCATCCATAGATAAAGCATTGCGTATTCCTCGGAGGAGCGGTCGAAGCTGAAATCGGCCTCCATTGCCTGACGCACGAGCGAGGACATGACCTCGGGCTTGTGATAGCATTCGAGCGCTAAAAGCATGGCATCCTTCATTTCATGTGCGTTAAAATCGGCGAAAGAGAAGCCGGTGCCCTCGCCGGTAAATTTATTGTACGGCTTCACGGAGTCTTTAAGGCCGCCGGTCTCGCGTACGATAGGCAGAGTGCCGTAGCGCATTGCGATCATCTGCGAAAGTCCGCAAGGCTCAAAGCGCGAGGGCATGAGCAGAAAATCGGCTCCGGCGTAAACGCGGTGAGATAACTCTTCGTTATAGCCGATGTATGCGCACAGTCTGCCCTTGTAGCGAGCCTCGGCTTCGCGCATGAAGTTTTCGTATTCCTTGTCGCCGCTGCCGAGCATGAAAAACTGCATGTCGTTATACTGCATCAGCTCGTCGAGCATGCGCTCTACAAGGTCAAAGCCCTTTTGCTCGGTCATGCGCGTGACCATTGCGAAAACGGGAACATCCTCGCGCTGCTCAAGACCGAAATCACGCTGGAGTGCAAGTTTACATAATTTTTTGCCGTTCAGCCTGCCCTTGTTGTACCGCGCCGGGAGCGCAGGATCGGTGTAGGGGTTAAACACCTTGGTGTCGATGCCGTTTATTATGCCGGACAGCTCGTGCGACCTTGCGTCGAGAATGCCCTCAAGCCCCTCGCCGAAATAGGCGGTTTTTATCTCGTTTGCGTAGGTAGGGCTGACGGTGTTTATGCGGTCTGCAAAAACGCAGCCTGCCTTGAGAAAATCGGCGCAGCCGTTTAGCTCCATGAACTCTGGTGTGTAGTATTTATCCTCAACCCCGAGAAGATCCTGAACGTAGTCGAAGCCGAATTTTCCTTGATACGCAATGTTGTGTATCGTCAAAAGCCAACGCAGGGACGACTGCATCGCGCCGCCGTACTGAGTCTTTGCGAGCATGGGCAGCATTGCCGTGTGCCAGTCGTTGCAGTGAACGATGTCCGGCTTAAATCCGAGGTTCGGTATCGCGTCGAGCACGGCGCGCGTAAAGAAAGCATACTGCTCGCCCTCTGCCTGACCGCCGCGATAGATCTTGTCGCCGAAGTAAAACTCGCTGTCAACAAGATAGATGCACACGCCGTCAAGCTCAAGGCGCTCTATGCCGCAGTACTGGGTGCGCCAACCGAGGTTTACATAAAAATCAAACATGTGCTCGACCCGGGAAGCGTACTTGTCTTTTATGCAGCGGTGATACGGAGTGATGACCCTTGCGTCAAAGCCGAGCTTTTTAAGCGCTTTCGGCAGCGTTCCGACAACGTCGGCAAGTCCGCCGGTTTTTGAAAGCGGTGCGCACTCGGCCGCTGCAAGCAGAATATTGGGTAGCTCCTTGCGGCCTTTTTCATTTAGAATGCTTCTGAACTGCTTTTTCATTTTCCTCAGTCATCCTTTCCGGAATGTATTCAAAATAGACAGCCGACAGCGGCGGCAGATCGATCGATGCACTGTACGGCAGATCGTCAAAGCCTGTATCGCGGCTGCGTATCGTTTTTGCGTTATGTAAACCTGAGCCGCCGAATTTCACGTCATCGCTCGAGAGAAGCTCGCGCAGCCTGCCGGGCATAGACAGGCCGATGATGAAATTCTTATGCTCGTTTGGAATGAAGTTGCAGGCGCAGATGAGATAACTGTTTTGCTCCGGCCTTGCCGAGCGCAGGAACGCGATCGAGCTGAGCGCGTTATCGTTCACATTGAGCCACTTAAACCCGTCCCACGAGTTATCTATCTCGTACAGAGCCGGGAATGAGCTGTATACATGATTGAGCGCGGCGTAGTATTTGCGCAGCTTTTCGTGCATCGGGTAGTCAAGCAGCAGCCAGTCAAGCTCCTGCTGATAATTCCACTCGATAAACTGCCCGAACTCTGAGCCCATGAAGCACAGCTTCTTGCCGGGATGAGCAAACTGATAGCCGTACAGCGCGCGGAGAGTCGCAAACTTCTGCTCGTAGCTGCCGAACATTTTATCAAGCATCGATTTCTTCCCGTGCACGACCTCGTCGTGCGAATAGGCGAGGATGAAGTTTTCCGAAAAAGCGTACATCATGGAAAACGTCAGCTTATCGTGGCAGCCCTTGCGGAACAGCGGATCGGTCGAGAAATAGTCGAGCGTATCGTGCATATAGCCCATGTCCCACTTGAAGCTGAAGCCAAGCCCGCCGACAGTGGGCGGCATAGTCACCATCGGATACGCCGTTGATTCCTCTGCTATCGTGACTGCACCGGGGTAGCTTGACAAAACCGAGGTATTGAGCTTTCTAAGAAAGCTCACAGCGCCGAGGTTTATGTTGCCGCCCTCGCGATTTTTCGTGTATTCGCCGTCCTTGCGGCCGTAGTTGAGATACAGCATCGAGGACACCGCGTCAACGCGTATGCCGTCAATGTGGTAGTTTTCAAAGAAAAAGCAGGCCGAGGATATGAGAAACGACTGTACCTCGGGCATGTCGTAGTCAAATATCAGCGTGCCCCACTCGGGATGCGAGGCCATACGCTCTTCCTTGCATTCAAAAAGGCGTGTGCCGTCAAACTTAGCGAGGCCGTGCTCATCGCGCGGAAAATGCGCCGGGACCCAGTCCATGATAACGCCGATGCCGGCGTTGTGCATGATGTCGATAAACTCGGCAAACTCGTCAGGTGTTCCGTAGCGGCTCGTCGGTGCATAGTAGCCGGTGACCTGATATCCCCATGAGCCTGGGTAGGGGTACTCGGTCAGCGGAAGAAGCTCGATGTGCGTAAAGCCCATTTCGGTGCAGTATTTTGCAAGCTCGGGCGCAATGGAGGCATAGTTCACGCCGCCCTCGGGCGTTTTCCACGAGCCGAGGTGCAGCTCGTATATCGACATGGGGCTTGCAAAGCAGTTTTTGCCTGCGCGGGAGCGCATAAAAACCTCGTCACGCCAAATATGAGAGCCTGTCCACACCATGGACGCCGTATTTACTCCGGACTGCGACCACTGCGCAAAGGGATCAGATTTCCACACAGTTTTGCCGGACTGCGTCGTTACGCAGTATTTATACAGATCACCGTTATTAAGCCCGGAGGCAAAGCAATACCATATGCCGCCGCGCTTTTCCATCGGCGTTTTCGACGGATCCCAGCCGTTGAAGTCGCCGACGAGCGAAACGCTCTGAGCGTTCGGCGCCCAGACTGCAAATCGGTGCATTTTGATCTCGTCCATATATCGGCAGCCGAGCAGCAGCCACGCCTTCTGCGCGCAGCCGGTGTTGAAAAGAAAAACATCGTCTGCCGGAACATATTTATCTATAAGCTCCGAATAGTTCATATCAGCACTCCGAATAAATAATACTTTATACCATATTATAAAGCACCGCGGAGCAAATGCCAATAAGTTTTTTGCTTGCATAGTGCGGCGAAACATAATAAAATATACAATAAAACAAATACCGGAGGTGCTGTATGTTTTCATTCAACCATTTTAATTTTAATGTGTTCGATCTTGAACGAAGCCTTAAATTCTATGACGAGGCGCTCGGCCTCAAGCCCGTGCGCGAGAAAAATGCCGCCGACGGCAGCTTCAAGATCATCTATCTCGGCGACGGCGTGACGGATTTCACCCTTGAGCTGACATGGCTGCGCGACCGCGATAAGCCGTATGACCTCGGCGAGCAGGAATTCCACCTCGCCTTTGTCGCCGACGATATGGAAAAAGCCCATGAAAAGCACGCCGCACTCGGCTGCATATGCTATGAAAATCCCGGCATGGGCATATACTTCCTCGAAGATCCCGACGGTTACTGGATAGAGATCATACCGCCGAGAAAATGATTATGTAAACTGCAAGGAATCTGCCGCGTAGGCAGATTCCTTGCGTTATGTCAACTCCTCGATCTCTGTGACGGATACCTCAAACGCCGTTTTCTCGACCGGCTCGCCGCCGATGAGCTTTATGTAGCGGCGGCTTTGTATTCTCCCCTCGAGGGAAACCGTCGTGCCGGTGTCCCAGTAAGATGCCTCGCGCGCTTTAAGGCCCCATGTTATGCACGGCAGATAATCCGAACGTCCGTACCTGCGGTTTACTGCCAGCATCAGGTCGCATATGTCGCGCCCCATCGGCGTAACGCGCAGATTCGGCGGCTTGCACAGCGTTCCTGTCAGGCAGATAAGGTTGAGATCATTTTCGCTGCAAGGGAGTATTTCCTTTGCGAACACGGTTATTACGAGCTTTGCGCCCTCGCCGCTTTTGTTGTTGAAGGATCTCAGCTCGCCCGTGACGCAGAGCTTCTCCGCACCGCAGACCTCGACGGCGCTTAAAAGCTCGCTGCGCGCGACGATGTTTATTGTGTCCGTTGTGCCGGATAAGCGTGCAACATCAAGCGCGAAGGTGTAAAAGCTCTCGCCGCGTGAGGCGTGCGAAAACGCCGGAGGTGCGCTCATAACTCCAATAAGCCTGGCAAAATTCGTGCATGTGTTTTCATCCATATATTCTTTCCTGTCCTTGTAAATTGTTTTTGTTAGAGTATATTAAGGACAAATGCTTGAATATGCCGCCGGAATGAAATATAATAATGTCAATACTTTTGAAAGGAATAAAAACTATGGATATAAAAGAACTGCTGGCCTACTGCGATCATACCCTGCTGCGCGTTGACTGCACCGAGGCAGAGATAAGAAAGCTCTGCGATCAGGCAATAAAATATGGCTGCGCGTCGGTCTGCATTCCGCCCTGTCACGTTCCCGGCGCAAAGCGCTATGTCGGCGACAAAATGAAGATCTGCACCGTTATCGGCTTTCCGAACGGCTATATGTCCACCGCCGCAAAGGCATTTGAGGCTGCCGACGCCGTGGCAAACGGAGCCGACGAGATCGATATGGTCATAAACCTCTCCATGGTTAAGGACGGCTGCTGGGATGATGTTGCCGAGGATATAAAGGCAGTGCGCCGCTCGTGCCTTGGCAAGGTGCTCAAGGTCATAATCGAGTGCTGCCTGCTCACCGATGAAGAAAAAATGCGCATGTGCACGATAGTTTCCGAGTGCGGCGCGGATTTCATAAAGACCTCCACTGGCTTCAGCAAGGGCGGAGCCACACGTCACGATGTTGAGCTGCTGCGCCGCTGCAGCCCGGACTCGCTTCAGGTCAAGGCCGCCGGCGGCATAGCGTCGCTTGAGGATGCCGAGAACTTCATCTCTCTAGGCGCAACACGCCTGGGCACGAGCCGCATAGTGAAGCTTGCAATGGAGCTTGAGCGTGAGAATGCCCCCGAAAGCTCCGAAAATTATTAAGAAACGGCGGTGCGCCAATGCGTAAACCGGGCAAGGTGCTCAGCATAATAGGTCTTATTCTGTCGGCCGCGCTGCTGGTCGTCGGGTCGTACTTCATCCTGCCGCGCTCGCAGAACTGGGCAAGCATATGGAGCGTGCTCACAGGCAGCGCCGCGGCGTACTTTGCCTATTATGCGTTCCACAAAAGAGATAAAGATTGAACTACGCACGGCGGAGCGCCCCTCCGCCGTGAAAAAATCCTTGACAACAGTGAAAAGTGCTGATATATTAATAGGGCTGAAAACAAAGTAGGTACGGCATCCCCGACCTCACCGAGCCGCAAAGGGCGCGCTTCGGTCAATAGCATCGCCCCGAGCGGGGCTTTGTTTGCGCGGATGCTGTCAGGCATCCGTTTTTTGCATTATGGAGGTGTTTTACAATCGCAAGCGTGAATCATGAGATCAATGAAGAGATCCTCGACAAGGAAATACGCGTTATAGGTGACGACGGCGAGCAGCTTGGAATAATGTCCGCGGAAGCCGCCATGAAAATTGCGGAGGAAAAGGAGCTTGACCTGGTCAAGATATCCCCGATGGCAAAGCCACCCGTCTGCAAGATCATGGACTATGGCAAATACCGTTTTGAGCAGTCCAAGCGTGAAAAGGAAGCCAAGAAGAATCAGCGCGTCATGGAGGTCAAGGAGATCCGCATGTCTCCCGGCATCGGCGAGAACGACCTGAACACAAAGCTCAAGAGCGCGCTCAAGTTCCTTGCCGACGGCGACAGAGTCAAGGTCTCGATCCGCTTCCGCGGCAGAGAAATGGCACACACTCATTTGGGTGAGGTCATCCTGCGCGACTTCGCAGCAAAGTGCGAAGAGGTTGCAAACCTTGATAAGGCGCCTAAGCTTGAAGGACGCAATATGTCCATGTTCCTGTCCCCGAAGTCTGCCGCGGCAGTCAAGAAGGCGCAGAAAGAGGCCGCCAAGAAGCAGGCAGAGGCAGAAGCTGCCGCCAAGGCGGAAGAAAACAACTGAATGTTATTACAGACTCAGGTTCTGATAATAGCTGCATACGGAAGGAGAAAATAACTATGCCTAAACTTAAGACCCATAGCGGTGCTAAGAAGAGATTTAATCTCACCAAGAGCGGTAAAGTAAAGCGCGCTCATGCTTTCAAGAGCCATATCCTCACCAAGAAGGACACCAAGCGCTGCCGTCGTCTGCGTTCCGGCGCAATTGCCGACGTGACCAACGAGGCAACCATCAAAAAGATGATCCCTTACAAATAATTAAGGGCTGACTGTTACTGATAGGAGGAATTACAAATGGCAAGAGTTAAGGGCGCAATGATGACCCGTAAACATAGAAACAAGATCCTTGGTCTGGCAAAGGGCTACTGGGGCAACAAGTCCCGTCATTACAAGATGGCCCAGGAGCAGATGATGAAGTCCGGCCGCTACGCATATGTCGGCCGCAAGCAGAAAAAGCGCGACTTCCGTCAGCTCTGGATCACCCGTATCAGCGCAGCATGCAAGGCAAACGGCATGAACTACTCCACCTTCATGCACGGCCTGAAGCTCGCAGGTATCGACATGAATCGCAAGATGCTCTCCGAGACCGCTATCCACGATCCTGCCGCATTCACCGCACTGTGCGAGAAGGCAAAGGCAGCAAAGTAATTTAACATTACAGACAGCTAACAGCCGCAGCAGTTTATTCTGCTGCGGTTGTGCGCTTATTTAAGCAAAAGTAAAGGCGTGACCGATAAAGTCACGCCTTTTTGCCGCTTGGATATCCTTCACGCCGCGAGGACCTTGCCGAGCACGCGTAGCGGCAGAGCGGGGGAGATGCGTATATCCGGGTATGCCGGATTCAGCGAATGCAGCGCAAGATACCCGTCGCCGGCGACGAGCTGCTTTAGATACGCGCAGCCGTCGTAGAGGAAAATGCCGATCTCGCCGGTCATGAGACTGTGCTGCTGGCTGACCCAAACGGTCTGCCCGTCGTGAAAGCGCGGCTCCATACTGTCGCCGGCTACGCGCACGCCGAAGTTGGCTCCGTCCGGAACCTCGGGGCCGACCTCTGTCATATCATAATCCTCGCTGTCGAGAAACTGCCCGGTGCCTGCCGAGACGGCCAGCGAATACAGCGGCAGCATGCGCGTTTTGACAGGCTCCGGCTGCAAACCGTATCGTCCGCTGTCGCGCAGAAGCTCAATATAGTCAAGCGCCTTTTTCCTGCCGACGGTGTTCAGCCCGGCGAGCAGTCCGTCGCGGCTTCCGCCGTCGAACGTGCCGGAGATATCGTCTATCTCAAGCGCGCGGCACAGCGCGAGAAACTGCCTGGCATTAGGCAGCGTGCTCCCGGTCTCCCACTTTGATATTGCCTGATTTGTTACCTCTATGCCGTCGATAGCAAGAGCCGAGGCAAGCTCGGTCTGCGAAAATCCAAGCTCACGGCGCTTTGAATTTAAAATTTCGCCAATACTGTTGCTCATTTCGTGTCTCCTTTTGCGCTTTGACTACAGTATATAGTATATCTCCGCAAAAGGCAAGCAAAATATCCGATAAAGATAAAAATTCCTATTTACATATCCAAAAGCGCGATATATAATAGCTTCACTATCTTAAACGGAGATGCTGCATATGGACAGAGTGATACTTCATTCGGATATAAATTCGTGCTACGCGAGCGTCGAGCGGCTGTATAAGCCCGAGCTTGAGGGAAAGCCCTTTGCGGTTTGCGGCTCGCAGGAGATGCGCCACGGCATAGTGCTCGCCAAGGATGAGACGGCAAAACACGCCGGGGTAAAGACCGGCATGGCTATATGGCAGGCGCGGCAGCTGTGCCCCGAGCTTGAAGTTGTTGAGCCGCACTTTGAGCGATACGCGAAATATTCCGCGATGGTGCGCGAGATATATGCCGAGTATACCGACCTGTGCGAGCCGTTCGGCATAGACGAGAGCTGGCTTGATATAACAAACTGCCTTGCCTGTCCCGACCCCGTGAAAACGGCCGACGAGATACGTCGGCGTGTGCGCGAGGAAACCGGGCTTACAGTTAGCGTGGGCGTTTCGTGGAACAAGGTGCTCGCGAAGCTCGGTTCGGACTATAAAAAACCTGACGCGGTGACGGTCATAGACAGGGAACACTTTAAAAGCATGGTCTGGGGGCTTCCGGCATCGGATATGCTCATGGTCGGGCGCAGCACCCGGCGCGAGCTTGCGCGCATGGGTATACAGACCATCGGCGAGATAGCATGCACCGATCCCGAGCTTTTGCGCGCTCGCTTCGGCAAGGGCGGCATATCGCTCTGGCGGTATGCAAACGGTATGGACGATTCGCGTGTGCGCAGGGTAGGGGAGGAGGAGCCGCCGCAGTCGATCGGCAACAGCGTTACCCTCGCGCGCAACATCGAAAACGAGCGTCAGGCGCGCCAAACCATGCTGCTGCTCGCCGAAAGCGTGGCTTCGCGCCTGCGCAGGCAAAACCTGCGCTGCCGCACAGTCGAGGTCGCGCTGCGCTCAGAACAGCTTCAGTGGAAAACGCACCGGATGCGCCTGCGATATGCAACGGATATTACAGCCGAGCTTGCCGAGCACGGCATGGAGCTTCTGCGCCAAAGCCACAGCTTCTCGTCGCCGCTGCACAGTATGGGCCTGCGCGGCCTTGAGCTTGTGCATGCCGACGAGGACGAGCAAATGGACATGCTTGTGGATTATGTAAACCTTAATAAGCAACGCAGCATCGACGCGGCTATGGATAAGATACGCATCAAATACGGCTCCGGCAGCATCCGGCGCGCGTGCCTCCTCGGTGAGCCGACGGCAGAAAATATTGCCTTTTGCTCACTGCCGGATTGAAAAAACAGCAGCACCGCTTTAGACTGGCCTAAAGCGGTGCTGTTGGTTGAGCTTATTTATCGTTTTCGCTGCGGAATACCGACGAAATAATATATCTCGGACGCCCTTGACATTCGGTGTAGATCTTTGCGATATACAGTCCTATAATTCCAAGACTCATCATTATTATACTGAATCCGAACAACAAAATTATAATAACCGTTGTAAAACCGCTCAGGGCATAACCTGCGAATTTTTGATAGAGAGCGATCACGCCCAAAACTATGGAAACGATGAACATGACGTAGCCGAGGATGGTCACTATCTGCAAGGGAAAACCGGAAAACGATGTGATGTTTGTTATGGCATATTTGAAAAGAGCCTTTGTGCTCCATTTTGACTGACCGGCAACACGCTTCCGAACCGAGTATGAAACGGTAGTCTTTTTAAAGCCGACCCAGAATGAGAGCGCACGGAAAAATACATTGCGCTCTTTCATTTGGTTGAGGGTGTTAACTACCTTGCGATCGAGAAGCTTGAAGTCGGATGAATCGGCCATGTCAAAACCGGTCATTTTGCTGATGATACCGTAAAATGTGTTAGCCATGAAGCGATGCGAGGCGCTTTCCCTGCCACGATCGTCCTTGACGCCCTCAACTACTTCATAGCCATCCTGCCAAAGTCTGTACATTTCGACTATCTTCTCCGGTGGGTGCTGAAGATCGCAGTCAATAATAACGCAGCAATCTCCGGAGGCTTTCTCAAGACCTGCGAACATTGCGGCCTCCTTGCCGAAATTTCGGCTGAAATTCACTCCGACAACATTCTTGTTCTTTTCTGCTGCATGGCATATCTGCGCCCATGTGCTGTCCTTCGAGCCGTCGTTTACAAATAGCAGCTCATACGGGATATTCTCCTGCTGCATAAGCTGAGAGATCGTCTGTTCGGCTAAGGGAACCATTTGCTCTTCGTTGTATGCCGGAACAATAATTGACAGCATATTTTACCTCCGTACGGTATCAGTCGGAAAATTTAACGACAATGACACCGTTTATCGTTTTTATAGAACCGGCGTTTGGATAACACGGCATTTCCTCAAATTCATCGGTCTGCTTTATCTGCTCTGCGGTGTCTGCGTCAACATAGTCATACCGCGAAGCAAGAACATTGTACAAAAGATGCTTTCGCGAGTATATGTTTGCGATGGAATTCCCGGTGAACACACCGGTCATGCCGGTGGCGGCAGGAACATTGCTGTCCATATTTATCTCGCCGATGAGCGCTACGGGCGTTGAGGATGAAAAATCGTCCTGTAATTCAATCTTTGCAGTGAGCTTTGTCATAAACGCATAAACATTCTTATAGGTCATATCCATGTAGAAATATGCGCGATTATCGATCAGAACAAATTCGTAGGCACAGGCAAGCTGAGTCAAAAGCAGAGCCAATGTCAGCGCGAGCGATACAAAGCCGGAACGGGATTTCAGGATTCCGCTGAAGCTTATCCTCTCCGAAATAACAGCCGGGAAAATAAGCGGCAGCAGCATAGGATAAACCATAACAAGGTGAACCGTGAATTCACCGGCCATAACATAAACAAGATTGCAGGCAAGTGGGATAAGTGCGACTAATATGATCATTTCAATAATAGCGGAAAAGCTTTTATAAAGCCTGCGCTGGAGAATGATGGCAAGCGCCGCAGCGGCTGAAAAGATGAAAGCTGCCGCTGCGATATACTTGAAGAAGCTGTGGAATACGGCAGAGCGATAGAAATAAAAGAAATTTTTGTAGGCTGCGGATATGCGATCTATAAGCTGATTGAATGTGACTATGCCCATAGAGCTGATGCCCTGATAATCAATAAGCTCAACGTTGTTGATCTTCAGGCATATCCGAAGAATAACGAAGTACAGAATCATGCCGAAGGCAAGGCCAGCTATGTATTTCAACCCGACTGTAATAAATTCCTTAAAGCTCGAAAAACGCGAATCTATTACATCAATAAACATTGAAAAAACAAGCAGCGCAGCGGTAAGTGGAAAATATGACTGATATATACCCATCGACAGGGCGACAGTCACTCCACCGAGGGCAATGGCCGGCCACTTCTTCCGCTGGATGAGGTGCGCAGATACAACCGACAGCAGCATTGCGAGAAAGTATGAGCCCGAGCAGAACATATAAGCATAGGTTGAAGCGACGGTGGGGAAAGAGACAATGCAGGCAGATGTGAGCAAAGCCGGTAAAAAGCGGCTCACGCGCAGTATGCGCATTATCAGAACGGCGGCAGCGGCAAAGTACAACGCGCCGAGTAGTGCGTTCAGCCACGGACTGCTGGTAAATCCGCTGATGCCCTGCGTAAAATACAAAAGCCACCGGCCCGACGAAAGAAGATCAGCGCCGTGGTAAAGATAGGCTATGTCGTCATGGTTTATGAATTTGTTCGTAAACATATACATATGGACCATGAAGGTCAGCACAAAGGTGCTTGAAAAAACAAATATGTCAAGCTTTTTTATGCATTGCCTGAACAAGCCGGCGATGCAATCAACAGTATTTCTGGTTAAACAGCTCTGTTCCGTTTTTCTCTCGTCCAAAAGCTAAACACCTCTCTTTAAGATGTTACAAAAAATCAATGACACAATATTACTAATTATAACCTGCGCAGAAGCCGTGTCAAGTATTTTCACGATTGACAATACCTATATCTGAAACCGGAATTATGTCATTTCAGGCCTGTCGCACGACGTAAAATTAAAATTATGTAAACCTGCATATCATTTTCGATCGAGTATTTATGCAGAAGGTGCGAGACCTTAAAATTTTTTGCTTTATACCTCATTGAAAGCTAAGCGGCAAAATGTTATTATAAGCAAAAAATATCGGAGTGTATTAATATGACCGAAAAGCTATATTATATCGACAGCCACATGAAAGCCTTCACGGCAACGGTTACCTCGTGCGAACAAAACGAAGACCGATTTGAGGTCACGCTCGACCGCACGGCGTTTTTCCCCGAGGGCGGCGGCCAGCTCGGCGACAGCGGAGTGATCGGCGGCGTTCGAGTATTTGATACGCATGAGAAAAACGGGGAAATCAAACATTATGTAAACCAAGCGCTGGAGACGGGCAAAACCTACGACTGCGCCATCGACTGGGAAACGCGCTTTCGCAGGATGCAAAATCACTCCGGCGAGCATATTGTGTCGGGGCTTGTGCATAAGAAATATGGGTACAACAATGTCGGCTTCCACATGGGCAGCGACGTTGTGACGATAGATTTCGACGGCGAGCTTTCGTGGGAGCAGCTTCTGGAGATCGAGCGCGAGGCAAACCGCGCCGTCGCGGCAAACTATAAGGTCACGGCGACGTTCCCTGCGGAGGATGTGCTGAAAACGCTCGAGTACCGCAGCAAGCTTGAGCTTACGGAAAACGTGCGCATCGTCGAGATAGAAAACACCGACATCTGCGCCTGCTGCGCGCCGCATGTCAATTCAACCGCCGAGGTCGGCACCGTGCGCATACTCACGGCCGAGCGCCGCAGACGCGGCGGAGACGGCGTGCGCATAACCATGCTCTGCGGCCTGGACGCCTTTGAACACGAGGTCATAATAGACGCGAACAACGCGGAGGTGTCCACGCTCCTGTCGGCAAAGCGAACCGAGACCGCCGCTGCCGTGCGCCGGCTTTTGAGCGAGAATGAAAAGCTGAAGGCTCGCGCGGCGGAGCTTAGCCGCGAGCTTGCGCGGATAAAAGCTGAGGCCATAGAGCCGACGGAGGTGAACATCTGCTTATTTGAAAATGCTCTGGACGAGCCGGCGCTCAGGGCGCTCGTAAACGAGGCCGTCAAAAAGTGCTCGGGAGTCGCTGCGGTGTTCTCGGGAAGCGACGAAGCAGGCTACAGATACATCATCGGAAGCCGCAATATCGACCTCAGAAAGGCGTCAAAAAGCATAAATTCCGGCATCTCGGGACGCGGCGGCGGCAGCCCGGAAATGATACAGGGTAGCTGCACAGCGTGTTCGTTAACTATTCAAAATTTTTTGACTAACTTCACAGTTTAGACACGATATACATAAATGTATAACAAAAATCGGCTAAAATACGCACTAAATGTTGATTTATCCGACAAATTACAATTGACAAGAATATGACAGTTTGTTAAAATAAATGGGTACATAAGGGGCAGGGTATGCCCTTGAAAAGCTCAGCAAAATATTTTTTTATGGGGGGTTATCCGTGAGAGACCTTAAGCATCTGATTTATTTTGAGAATCTGCTTCAGGAAGCCAACAACGAGTTGGTCCAGCAGGCAAAGGCAGAGGGCAAATTCGCCATCGGCTATACCTGCTACTTCATGCCCGAAGTACTTCTCGACCTGCCCGGCTGCTTCTCGGTTCGTCTGAGAGCACCGCGCTGCAGCTCGCCCGACATCGCGACCTACTACATGTCCGCCCGCGTATGTCATTATGGCCGCAGTCTTTTCGAGCGCGCACTCGAAGGCGGCTTCAACTTCCTCGACGCACAGATGGCGACCGAGACCTGCACTGTCACCTGCCGCTTCCAGGAGCACATTAAGCCCAAGCATCTTGACTCCGTCAAGGACATGAACGTCATCCAGAACGACAAGTTCTTCTGCGAGTTCACCGACGTTCCCTTTAAAAACACCGAGAACGACTATGAATACTTCCGCGATCAGCTCAGGGCTCATGTTCTGACCACACTGCATGACAATCTCGGAATCGATGTTTCCGATAAGGCGCTCAAGGAAGCCATCAAGCAGCACAATGAGGTCTGCAAGCTCATAAACGAGATAGGCGATTACCGCAAGCTTGATAATCCGACCATCACCGGCTATGAGTTCCATGTCATCCAGCTCGTATCGCTGGTATGCCCGAAGTATCTCATCCTTCCCTACCTGCGCGAGACAGCGAAGGAAATGAAGACCCGTAAGCCCGACGCAAAGTGGCCGTTCCGCTGCAAGGTCGTGCTCGCAGGAAGCGAGAACGACGACCCCGACTTCACCAAGCTTGTTGAAAGCTGCGGCGCAGAGGTCGTTTGCGACCGTTACTGCTACGGCGCAGTCGAGTCCCGTCAGCCCATCGTCGTCGAAAAGGGCGAGGATCCCCTCTATGCTATCGCAAAGCATTATCTTAAGACCTCCAACTGCCCGCGCTTCATGCCTCAGGATGAAATGCGTGCAAGAAAGCAGCGTCTGGCAGACCTCGTCAAGGAATACAACGCAGACGGCATCATTGTTTGCTCCAACAAGTTCTGCGAGTATTGGAGCTATGAGCGCGTTGTTGATACTGTCGTCCTCAAGCGCGACTTCGGTATCCCTGTATGCTCGATCGAGAAGGAGTACATAAACACCGCATCCGGTCAGCTCCGTACCCGCTTCCAGGCATTCGTTGAATCTGTCGAGATCAAGAAGATTCAGGAGGGCAAGTAATTATGGATTTTAAGAAAGCATTAAAGGATTTTTGGTATGGCAAGCCCCATACCGCAGAAGAAGGCGGACGCCGCCTCGGTGAAAACTACCTTCCGAAGACCGGTATTTACAAGCATAGAGAGTGGCGCGGCGTAAAGGACACCTTCTACTACTTCAATTATATTTGGCTGTACAACTACATCCACATGGTAATGGACGTAATGAAGTACGGCGGCCTTATCAACTTTGCAAAGGGCGTATGGCGCTACCGTTGGGTAGGCCAGACCTATCTGCCCGTTCTGCACTGGTTTGACCGCGGCATGGAAGGCATGCGCGGCGAGGCTCTGCGCGGCTCCGCATGGCATTATCGCGCAATGGTCAACGCGACCATCTATCAGTTCATGGCAATGTTCAATGCTGATACCAGACTCCACGGCGGAAAGAAGAACGATGCATGGTATCACACCATGGCAATGAAGGAAACCGTATGGGGCGGTATGTTCTACGGCTGGCGCGACAAGTTTAAGGCAGTTGCTCTGGAAATGATCCCGTACTTCGTAACCTGCCACGTTAACTCTCACACCGTCCACAACTACATCGACGCAGTTCAGTCCATCGGCCTGCCCGGCGACCCCTGCCCGATGTGCCAGGCTGAGTCCGGCCTCTACGTCCTTGACGATATTCCTGACTACAGTCCGTTCATGATAACCTGCAACGAGGCCTGCGACGGCTCCGTCGGTACTGCTATTCTTCAGGACTGGTTCAACGACAAGCCTTTGTTTGCTCTGCAGATGCCCATGATATTTGACGATCCCCTCGCAAACAAGTTTGTCCAGAAGGATATCGAGAAGTGCTGGAAGTTCATCGAAGACCAGACTGGTGTTCCCATGAACTTTGACCTCATGTGCGAGTACATTGAGCGTCAGAACGAGCTTATGAAGTTCGAGTGGGAGAAGTGGGAGGTTGCTGCAAAGACCAATTCCTACCCCATCAACGGCGTTGCACAGGCACTGTACCGCATCTATCAGTCCCAGATGGGCGATCTTCCTATCTGGCACGAGGTAGACGGCCATGTCCGCAAAATTATGGAGCGCGCCGTCCGCAATAAGACAAATACCTTCCCCAACACTCGCCACAGAGTCATCGCATGGTCCTGCGCACCTCTGTACTACTCCAACTGGTGCACTTGGGCATACAACACCTGGGGTCTGAATGTTGTCATTAACATGGACTCTCTCATGTTCGATATGACCATCCGCACCGACAGCTACGAGAACATGCTCGAGGATGTCGCACAGTACCACATGTGGGCTCCGATGCGCCGTATGGCAGTCGGCGGCATGCACCATATCTTTGAGCTGTGGGATTACATGGAGCGTTTCAACTGCGACATGGTCGCAATGTACGATCAGCTCCAGTGCAAGGGTATGCAGGGCGTCCACGGCCTGTTCGAGGATGAGTTCCGCGACAGGAATATCCCCGCATTCTGGATTCCTCACGCACTGCCCGACAGCCGCACTGTTTCCCGTGCCGAGATCCGTCGTCTCATAAACGACTACATGACCACAGTTATGCACGAAGAGCCTCTGGATCCTTCTCTCCTCGAGCTCGACGACGACATGACATGGTAATAGGGAGGAGCAGAGAATATGAAAAAGTTTGTAAAGAAAGCACTTTGCCTCGGCGGCATCGGCTATGCAGCATTGTTCGCAGTATTTTTCTTTGATCTCGACGGTAAGCTTCTGTTCAACGTAGTTGAGCCCTTCCTGAAGAATCACTACGACAATATGGAGCGCAAGGATATGCTCAAGACGCCGTACGACATGGATAAGTTCCCCGACTACAAGTACGACGAAGCCTGATCTTAGCAACAAGTAAAACCACTGCCAACTCTCCGATAACGGGGAGTTGGCATAACAACGACTATAATAGTTAATTAAATATTTATTGGAGGCAACACTAATGAAATATTTTGGCGGTTGTGACGTAGGTTCGACCTACACAAAGGCAGTTATTCTCGACGAGAACGGCAAGATGGTAGCAGATACCACCATCCGCAGCAAGATCAATTCCGAAGCATCTGCAGTAGCAGCAATGGCAGAAGTCTGCGAGAAGGCAGGGCTGAAGAGCTCGAAGGATCTCGAGTACCTCATCGGTACCGGTTACGGCCGTAACAAGGTTCCTTTCGCAGACGAGAACATCTCCGAGATAAGCTGCCACGCAATGGGCGTACACGTCACCGATCCTTCCGTCAAGGCGATCATCGACATCGGCGGTCAGGACGTAAAGGGCATCTCCGTTGACACCGATGGCACCGTAAAGAACTTCGCAATGAACGATAAGTGCGCAGCAGGTACCGGCCGCTTCTTCGAGGCAATGGCACGCTCCTTTGAGATGAGCCTCCCCGAATTCTCGAAGCTGGCACTGACCGCAAAGAACGTCATCCCCATCACCGCACAGTGCACCGTTTTCGCAGAGTCCGAGGTCATCACCCTCGTCGGCGAAGGCAAGCCCATGGACGAGATCGCAGCAGGCGTAGAGATGGCAGTTGCAAAGCGCTGCTTCGTTATGGCAAAGAAGGCCGGCGCGACCGACAGCATCACACTGACCGGCGGCTGCGCAAAGAACGACGGCCTGAAGGAAGCAATCGAGCACGTTCTGAAGCTGAAGGTTGTCAACCTCAAGACCGACCCGCAGCTCATGGGCGCACTCGGCGCAGCAGAGTATGCTCGCCAGAAGGGTCTTTCCAAGGCGAAATAAGGCTTAAAATAGTCTTTACTGCGGTATCCCGACCATAGACATTGTACTGGGTTTTAGTGCCTCGTGCTGAGTGAGTGCGATATTCATTTAGCCGATGTGCTGCAACAGGTACGATCCGATAGGGCGTATCGCAAACTACATAAGCATTAAAAGGCAGCCGTTTGGCTGCCTTTTTGCGTGCAAAAAATATTGATTTACCTACGGGATTGGTTGTATAATAATCACGAGGTGAAATATATGATATCAACTAAAGGACGCTATGCAATACGCATACTGCTCGACCTTGCCGAGCACAACAACGGCAGCTACATTCCCATGAAGGAGGTCGCCGCCCGACAGGAGATATCTCTAAAATACATTGAGAAGATCATGCCGTCGTTGAAGTCTTCCGGGCTTATTGACAGCGTTCACGGCATCGGTGGCGGCTACAGGCTCACAAGGCCGCCGGAGCAGTATACCTTGTGGGAAATACTAAAGCTTGCTGAGGGCGATCTCGCGCCCGTTTCCTGCCTTCAGGATAACGCGCCGGTCTGCCACCGCGCGGCCGAATGCCGCACACTGTCGGTCTGGCAGGGATACTACGACCTGACCCGTGAATATTTTTCCGGAATAACGCTTGCTGACCTTATGAACGCGCAGCGCGGCGGAGATTACGTCATCTGACGATCTCTCCGCCGCCGAGTACGGTGTCACCGTCGTATAAAACGGCGGCCTGACCGGGGGTTACAGCGCGCTGTGGCGCATCAAAATGCAGCGTTACGCTGCCGTCAGAGCGGGCGATGGCTGTTGCAGGCTGCTCGGGCTGCCGATAGCGGATCTTGGCGGTGCAGCGGATCGGTTCGGACGGAGCCTCGCCGCTGATCCAGTTGAAGCCGTGAACCTCGGCTGTGGACGAGTACAGCTCGTCGCTGCCACCAAGCGTAACCGTGCTGTTTTCGGCGTCGATGCTGCACACATACCTGCGCTCTGGGAGCGACAGGCCGAGGCCGCGGTGCTGCCCTACGGTGTAGTGAGTTATGCCGCGGTGAGTGCCGATAACCTTGCCGGAAGCGTCGATGAAATTGCCGCACGGCGCTTTGATGCCTGTCAGCCGCTCTATTGCGGCGGCGTAGTCGCCTTCGGGGACAAAGCAGATATCCTGACTGTCCGGCTTATGTGCGCTCGAAAGATCGGCTGCATCGGCGATAGCTCGCGTATCGGTCTTGTGCAGAGAACCGAGAGGGAAGAGTGTTTGCGCAAGCTGCTCCTGAGTGAGCATGTATAGAACATAGCTCTGATCTTTGGATTTATCCAGCGCCTTTTTGAGCTGATACTTTCTGCCGTCGAACTCAATGCGCGCATAGTGGCCGGTGGCAATTTTGCCGCAGCCAAGCAGCTTTGCGCGTTCCAGCAGCTTATCGAATTTCATATACCGATTGCAGTCGATGCACGGATTTGGCGTTTGCCCGCGGAGATAGCCGGAGGCAAATTTTTTTATGACCTTTTCGCGGAAATCGTCCTTGAAGTTGAACACATAGTAGCGCATTCCGAGCGAAAACGCGACGCTGCGTGCATCCTCAACATCGTCGAGACTGCAGCAGGTGCGGCCTCGCGGCAGTCCGGCGTCGCAGTTATCGTACAGCTTCATTGTGCATCCGATGCATTCGCATCCCTCGTCGCACAAAAGCTTTGCGGCGACGCTGGAATCAACGCCGCCGCTCATTGCTATCAAAACTTTCGTCATTCCGTCCATGTTGCCGCAGGGGTTGCGCGCATTGCAAGTATGGTTCGGCTTATCAGCTCGTCAAGGCTCCAACCGAGCATATCTGCGCCGCGCTCGATGACCTCGCGCGAGCAGCCGGCCGCAAAGTTTGAGCTTTTGTATTTCTTCTTAACGGACTTGAGCTCAAGATCATCAACGCTCTTTGACGGCCGCATGATTGCCACCGCGCCTATGAGACCTGTGAGCTCATCCGTCGCGTACAGGACCTTTTCCATCAAATGCTCGGGCTTTATATCGACAGTGATCGCATAGCCGTGGCTCGCCGTCGCGTGGATGATCGATTCGTCAAGCCCCTCCTCGCGCATAAGCTCCTGGCTCTTTATGCAGTGCTGATCCGGATACTGCTCAAAATCAAGGTCGTGCAGCAGACCGACAACGCCCCAGAAATCTGCCTCGTTCGCATAGCCAAGCTCCTTTGCGAAATATTCCATAACGCCGGACACGATAAGTCCGTGCTTAATGTGGAACGGATCGGAGTTATACTTTTTCAGCAGCTCAAGCGCCTGCTCTTTGTTCGGAATCATCGGAAAAGCCTCCTGTGTTGTTAAATATTACTCGGCAAACAGCGGAGTGGAGAGATAACGGTCGCCGGTATCGGGGAGAAGAACAACAATCGTCTTGCCCTCGTTCTCGGGGCGCTTTGCAAGCTCGATCGCGGCCCACACGGCAGCGCCGGAGGAAATGCCGACCAGAACACCCTCGCTCTTGCCGATCTCCTTGCCGGTCGCGAATGCGTCGTCGTTTTCAACGGGGATTATTTCATCATAGATCTTGGTGTCCAGAACGTCGGGGACAAAGCCTGCGCCGATACCCTGGATCTTGTGCGAGCCTGCAACGCCTGTGGAGAGAACCGCGGAGCTCTTCGGCTCGACTGCAACTACCTTGACCTCGGGTTTCTTGGACTTGAGATACTGGCCGACGCCGGTCACGGTGCCGCCGGTGCCTACGCCTGCAACGAAGATGTCAACATCGCCGTCGGTGTCTGCGAAAATCTCGGGTCCGGTGGTCTCAAAATGTGCTTTCGGGTTTGCGGCGTTAACAAACTGGCCGGGGATGAAGCTGTTGGGGATCTCCTTTGCAAGTTCATCAGCCTTTGCGATGGCACCCTTCATGCCCTTTGCGCCCTCGGTGAGCACAAGCTCTGCGCCGTATGCCTTCATAAGCTGGCGGCGTTCAACGCTCATGGTCTCGGGCATTACTATGATTATACGGTAGCCTCTTGCGGCTGCAACGGAAGCAAGGCCGATGCCGGTGTTGCCGCTGGTGGGCTCAATGATAACGGAGTCGGCGTTGAGAAGACCCTTGGCCTCTGCGTCGTCGATCATGGCCTTTGCGATTCTGTCCTTAACGGAGCCGGCCGGGTTGAAGTATTCGAGCTTTGCGAGTACCTTGGCTTTCAGGTCATGCTTCTTTTCAATGTGAGTGAGCTCAAGCAGAGGGGTGGAACCAATAAGCTGATCAGCGGAAGTGTATATTTTAGACATGATATTATCTCCTTTAAATTAAATAGTAAGAATGAAATTGGTGTGTGTTTTATTGAAGTGGGTTAGCCGTTTTCACAGACCCGACATCGGAAGACAATATATGCTGCCATATTGATTACCTCGGTTCGAATAAATACTACTAACTTAGTAGGTTGGTGGTATTATAAGTCCGCTCTCCGTATTTGTCAATAGCTTTAAGCAAAAAAATTTAAAAAGCTGCTACTAAAAATACACAAATGAGCATGGCCGAAAACGACAAATTAAGCAAAGAATCCCTGATTTCTTGACATACTGCTTAGAACCGTTTACAATTATAAACATTATAGTAACTGAAAAACTGTATACCTTATTGAAGAGTCGGAGATGAATAAAATTACGGGAGGATAATGATGAAAAGAAGAATTTTAAGTTTTTTGCTGGTTTTGCTAATGGTCATGAGCTTAGTACCCATGAGCGCACTGGCGGTACAGAATTACC
>OMDM01000129.1_pt1 | contig 36274 bp, 27 predicted proteins | sample 1673801 | NCBI WGS metagenome assembly OMDM01 (sample SAMEA103958127, study PRJEB25191) | human gut metagenome | biome: human-associated habitat [ENVO:00009003]; feature: intestine environment [ENVO:2100002]; material: feces | place: Germany | collected 2013/2015 | reverse complement strand
CAAGCATAATTTATATATGGTTTTGATATATAATATTCATTGCAAAGAAATGAATAATAATATGAAAAATAGTTATAAATTTTTATTCGGGTTTACATTAGCTTCTACTTTATTTTTATCTTCGTGTCAGCAAAATAACAAGCCTGATTATAACGTCGTAGTCGATTCTAATCAGACTCACTTAAAAGTAACTTTGGATGACAGCTTTAAAAAAGAATATCAAAGTGGGGAGACTCTTAATCTCGACGGATTACATGCTTATTTTAATGATCAAGAATTGAGCATTAATGAAACTTTTTATATAACTAACAGTCAATCTTTTCCTAAAGAATCAAAGATAGATTTAACTAAAGCGAAACTGACTACTGACAATGCTGAAGCTACTAAATCATTCTTTGTTTATCATGAAGAAGAGGATATTGTTTATGTCAGTGATTCAATCGTATTGCAAGTCAAGAATCCTAATGGTGGACATACTTGGGTCTACTATACTGTCTTTGGTGTCGTGTTAGTTATTTTAGCTCTTTGGCAAGGATTGAAAATTAAATCTAAGAACGATAAAGAAAAAGCTGATAAGGAAAATAAGAAAAAGCATAAAAAGAATGAAGGAAATATAGAAGAAGTAAAAACTGACAAGACTCCTTCGGATTCAAACGAGAAAAAATAATTACTGTTAGGATTTTGCTTTGCTATTTTATAATTTATTAACTCAACTATTGGCTGATAGTTGAATATTTATCATCCTTATTGATAGATTATTGAAACATAATTAGAATATATAAGCTTTGGAGGATTTTTTGCATGGCATTTATTGAAATAAGAGGCCTTAAAGCTGAAGTTGATGGATTGGAGATTCTCCGCGGAATAGACTTAGATATTGAAAAAGGTGATGTCTTTGGTCTATTAGGACCTAATGGACATGGTAAATCCACACTTTTGACTTGTTTGATGGGTAATCCACATTATCAAATAACAGAGGGATCTATTAAGATTGATGGAGAAGAAATCGTAGGAAAGACACCTGATGAGATTTCTAAGATGGGTGTTTTCTATTGCTTCCAAAATCCACCTGAGATTCAAGGCGTTGTATCGATGGATTTTTATAAAGCAGCTATCAATGCTCATAGAGAAAAGCCTATAGGTTTATTTGAATATTACAAATCATTGGAACAGGCTTATAAGGATGTCGGTCTTCCTTCAGATATGAAAGAAAGACATCTTAATGATGGGTTCTCTGGTGGAGAAAAGAAACGTAATGAAATACTTCAAATGCTTCTTTTGAAACCCAAGATTTGTATGCTTGATGAAATTGACTCCGGTCTTGATGTCGATGCTATTAAGACTGTAGGTGAGAACATAAATAAACTCGAAAAAGAAGGAACTACTTTCATTATTGTTTCTCATTACGCTAGATTGTTCGATGAGATAAATCCAACTAAATCAGCAGTTATTATAAATGGAAAAGTCGGATTGACCGGTGGACCTGATTTAATAAAGAGAGTAGATACAGAAGGTTATACATTCTTGAAGAGTGAGTATGGAATCGATATAACTAAGACAGAAGAAAAAGCTCCAAATATGTTGGGTGAGTGTTTTGTCGCTAATGAGGCTAAGAATAAGTAATGACTGGATTAAGAGATTATTATGAGCCTGACTGTGATGTCATAGATTTGTCTTCTACTTTGAAAGAAGGAGAAGAAAAAATCATAGATATCGTCAATTTAAAAAGAAACAAGCCTTTAAAAATAATAGGAAAGATTATTTTGGAAGATAGAGCTAAGTTGACAATTGTCGAAGTTGATTTCGCTAAGTTTGATGTCGATTTTCTTTTAGATGTAGAATGCATTGGATATAAGTCTGAATTCTGGTATCATCTCTCTTCTTTGAATAGAGATGATGAAAAGAAGGTATACAAAGCTAATGTCGTTCATAAAGGTAAGGAATCATTTTCTAGAACTTCGATGTTTGGAGTTTGTGAAGGCTCTTCGCAGATGCAGTTCTTAGGAGCTTCAGATATTAGAAAGGGAGCAGCTAAGACTAACACTCGTCAAGAAGCAAAGATTGTTAATTTATCTGGTAAAGCAAGATGTGTTGCTTCACCTGCACTTTTGATTTCGGAAGAGGATGTCTTTGCATCTCATGGAGCATCGATGGGATCAGTTCCAGATAACGATATCTTTTATTTAATGTCTAGAGGAATAGATAGACCTACAGCTAATAAGTTGATCATGGTTGGATATTTGAAGCCTATCGCTTTGAAGATTAAAGATGAGAAGATTAAAGAGGAAGCATTGGATTTGCTAGGGAAAGAGATATGACGAAGTCTATATCGCAAGAAGAGATAGAGAAAATCAGAAATGATTTTCCTATGCTAAGAAATGTTAAAGAGATGCAAAATCATAGATTTTGCTATCTCGATAATGGTGCTACAACATTTAAACCTGACTGTGTTATCAGAGCTAGCAACTCATATTATGAAACTTGGAATGCTAATACGCATCGCGGAGATTATGACATTGCTCATCTAGCTGACAAACGATATTGGCAAGCTAGAGAAAGAGTAGCCAAATTCATAAATTCAAATCCTGAGGAAATTGTCTTTACTGCTGGAAATACAGAAGGAATGAATATCGTTGCATATGGAATTTGCTCTATATTAAGCCCTGGTGATGAAATAGTTATTTCAACTGCTGAGCATGCATCGAATGTTTTGCCTTGGTTTAATTGGGCAAAGAATTTTAATTTGGTAGTCAAGTTTGCTCCTCTAGACGAAGAGGGGAAAGTGACTGTCGATACATTAAAAACGGTTATGTCAGATAAGACCAAAGTGGTTTCGTTGGCTCATGTATCGAACGTTCTAGGAAATGTTATCGACGCTAAAGCTATAGCTAAATTAGTCCATGATAATGGAGCTTATTTTGTTTTGGATGGTGCTCAATCCATACCTCACAAAAAAATAGATGTCAAAGATTTAGATTGTGATGCACTAATCTTTTCTGGCCATAAAATGTTAGGACCTAATGGAATCGGTGTTTTATATGGAAAGAAGAAGTTGTTGAATTCTATTCCTCCTTTGCTTAGCGGTGGAGGGATGAACGCAACTTTTGATACTAAGTGCATGGTCAGTTATGAGAAAATTCCTTTTAAGTTTGAAGCAGGAACTCAAAATGTTCCTGGGGCTTGTGGTTTAGCTAAAGCTATGGATTATCTTGATTCTATAGGAATGGATAGAATTGATTCTTATGAATATGAATTGAAACAAATAGCATTGGACAAGCTTAAAGAAGCTAAGGATATAGAGATATATAATCCAAATTCCAAATCTGGAATTATAGACTTCAATAGAAGAGGAGTTTTCTCCCAGGATGAAGGAACTCTTTTGAATAGCCTTGGTATCTGTGTTAGAAGTGGATTCCACTGTGCAAAGATATTGACCGATTATCTTCCTAAAACTGGTACTGTCAGAGCTTCATTTTATATTTATAATAACGAAGCTGATGTCGATCAGTTCGTCGATAGTCTATTGAAAGGAGGAGATATATTAGATGCCTATTTCAATTGATTCAATGATGATGCGAGAAATGATGATGGATCATTACGATAACCCTAGAAATAAGGAAGAAGTAAAAGATCCTAGATATAAATCTATCAGGATGAATTCATCTTCTTGTATCGATGATATAACAGTTCAAGTCTTGTTGGATAAAGATGTCATCGAGGATGTTAAATGGTTTGGAACTGCTTGTGTCATATCTACAGCAGCTACTTCCGTAATGTCTGAATTAGTTAAAGGAAAGACGCTAAAAGAAGCTGCCGATCTTATGGATAACTATATGAAAATGCTTGAAAGTCAGCCTTATGATCAAGATAAGCTACAAGAAGCTATAATCTTCCAAAATGTTGGAAGACAAGCTTCTAGAATAGGATGTGCGACAATCGGTTGGAGAGGTTTGTTTCAAGCGGCTGTGAAAGAAGATGGAAAGGAGGGGGATAAATAGACTATGCCAGATAAAAATAGTCATGCAAAGTTTGATCCTACGGAAGGAAATGAAGAAAGACGTAAGGAATATGAATTCCATGACGATGTCACTCCTATAGTTGAAACACCTAAAGGAATCGATGAGAATATCGTAAGACAAATATCTCAATTGAAAGGAGAACCTGAATGGATGCTCCAATTGAGGTTGAAAGGCTATAAGAACTTTGCTGAAAGACCTCAGCCTTCCTTCGGACCTAATCTCGATTTCATCAAGTTCCAAGACTATAGATACTTTACTCGTTACACTAAGGGTGTATCTAAGAGTTGGGATGATGTTCCTGAAACAATCAAGAATACTTTTAAAAAGTTGGGAATTCCAGAGCAAGAGCAAAAATACTTAGCAGGAGTTAATACTCAATATGAATCTGAATCTGTCTATTCTTCCATGCTTAAAGAGGTCGACGAGAAAGGTGTAATCTTTTGTGACACCGATACTGCTTTGAAAAAATATCCTGAATTAGTAAAGAAGTATTTTGGAACAGTCATTCCTTTCAACGATAACAAGTATGCCGCTTTGAATACGGCTGTTTGGTCGGGTGGAATATTTATTTATGTACCTAAAGGTGTTCATGTAGACAAACCTCTTCAATCTTATTTTAGAATCAATAATGCTTTGTCTGGCCAGTTTGAAAGATCTTTGATCGTTGTCGATGACGATGCTTCTCTCCATTTTGTCGAAGGATGTACAGCACCTGTTTATTCTCAGGATTCATTACATGCTGCTGTGGTTGAAATCGTCGTTGGAAAACGTGCAAAATGCCGTTATACTACTATTCAAAATTGGTCTACCAATGTTGTAAATCTAGTCACCCAAAGAGCTGTTGTTGAAGAAGATGGCCTCATGGAATGGATCGATGGAAATATCGGATCAGGAAGAAACATGAAGTATCCTTGCTGTATTTTAAAAGGTGATAGAGCTAAAGGTTCTTGTATATCTATCGCCGTAGGTGCTAAAAATCAATATCAGGACAACGGAGCTAAGATGATCCATATCGGAAAATACACATCTTCTACTACAATTTCAAAGTCTGTTGTCAAAGAAGGTGGAAAAGCTAATTTCCGTGGCTTGATAAAGATCATGCCTCAAGCATATGGTGCTAGATCACACGAGGAATGTGACACTTTGATTTTGGATGATTCCTCAGCTTCGGATACTATTCCAGACAATATATGTATGAATGATTCTGCTTATATTGAACACGAAGCGACAGTGAGTAAGATCAATGAGACTGAGTTGTTCTATCTCATGTCTAGAGGATTGTCTCAATCAGAAGCTACTAAGACTATTGTTATGGGATTTATAGAGCCTTTTGCTAAAGAATTGCCTTTGGAATATTCAGTTGAGCTAAGCCATTTGATTTCATTGGATATGGCCAAAGCGGGGAGCGTTGGATAAACTATGATTATAAATTTTGATTATGATGCCATTGTAGTCGGAGCTGGACATGCTGGAACAGAAGCTGCCCATGCTTTGGCAACTTTAGGCAAAAATACATTGATGCTTTGTCTAAATAAAAAAGTAATGGCGAATCTTCCATGCAATCCATCAATAGGTGGATCAGCTAAAGGAATTGTTGTTAGAGAGATAGATGCTTTAGGTGGAATAGAAGGAAAGTTAGCTGATAAAACTGCCCTTCAAATGAAAGTTTTGAACATGTCTAAGGGTCCTGGAGTTAGATCCTTAAGAGCTCAAGAAGATAAAATCGATTATCCTAAAGTTGTTTTGGCCTATATGGAGCAGGTGAAGAACTTAACTATCAAAGAGGGAATGGCTGTCGATTTGATAGTCGATGATGATAAATCCATAAGAGGAGTAGTCATGGAAGATGGAAGTAGAATAACTTCTAAGGTTGTCGTTTTGACTACAGGAACTCATATGGAGTCTTTGATATTGAGAGGACATGTAGTCAAAGAAGGTGGACCTGATGGTGAGAAAGCTTCTCATGGATTATCTCAAGCTTTGAAGAATTTGGGAATCGAATTGCTGAGATTGAAGACAGGAACTCCTCCTAGAATAAAAAGAGACTCAATTGATTTTTCTAAACTAGAGCCTCAGCCTGGAACACCTGGACAATGGGCATTCTCGTATGACACCAATGAGTTCTTACCCGTCGAGAAGATGATTATGTGTTATTTGACATATACGACTCCTGAAACTCATAAGATTATCTTAGATCATCTCAAAGACTCTGCCATGTATGGAGGAGTAGTAAAAGGTGTCGGGCCTAGATACTGCCCATCTATAGAAGACAAAGTTGTTAGGTTCAAAGATCATCCAAGACATATGCTTTTTGTCGAACCTGAATCTATTCATACTGATTCGATTTATCTACAGGGATTTTCAACTTCAATGCCTGTTGAATTACAAGGCCCTATGGTGCATTCGCTTCCTGGATTTGAACATGCGGAGTTCTTGAAGTATGCTTATGCTATCGAATATGATGCGATTCAGCCACTTCAAGTTCAAAGAAATTTGATGATTAGAAATCATCCAGGTTTATTTATCGCAGGTCAAATATTGGGAACATCTGGATATGAGGAAGCAGCTGGTGCTGGACTTTTAGCTGGAATTAATGCTTCTTTATATATAGATAACAAGCCTTGGTTCACCCTCAGGAGAGATCAAGCTTATCTCGGTGTTATGATTGATGATTTGGTTACAAAAGGAACTAAAGAACCTTATAGACTTCTTTCATCAAGAAGCGAATATAGATTGATTACAAGATCTGATAATGCTGATGAAAGATTGATTAAAATTGGATATGATTTAGGACTTAATTCCAAAGACAGATACGATAAGTATCTTAAAAGAATGGATGAATTAAAAGTCGCTGAGCATGCACTTGATACAATTTATGTTGGTTTGAATGAAAAGACACCTAAGTATTTAGAATCAGTTGGCGAGACTAAGCCTATCGGATCTACATCTTATAAGGAATTATTGAAAAGACCTAAGGTCACATATGAGGGACTTCAGCAATGTGAACCTAAGCTTCCAGTCTTATCTAGTGATTTAGGCGTTAAGATAGAGACTAATGTCAAGTATAAAGGCTATATCGATTTGGAAGAAAAAGATGTTGAGAAGATGCAAGCTATGGAAAGCTTGATTCTTCCCCAAGATTTGGATTATTCTAAAGTTGAAGGTATTTCTTTGGAAGCTAGAGAAAAGTTGAATAAGATTAAGCCTAAGACTATAGGCGAGGCTTCTAGAATAACTAATGTTCATCCAGCTGATATCGATAGACTGCTTTTCTTGATTAGAAAGAAATAGGAGGAATTCGATATGACTCTATTTACTATAAAGAAAGCTTTTCATGAAATGAAAAACATGGGCCTTAAGAAGTTTCTTAAAACTTTTAAGTTCCAAGTCTCATATCACAATAAAAAGAAGAATAACAAATATTTGAAGAAGATTTATAAAGAGTATTATCCATATGTATCAAAGACTTATGGCGGAAAAAATAGAGAATATCCATCCCTTGCAAAAGAAGAAAAGAATATGTTCTTCTTTTGGTGGGATGGAATCGATAGTCTTCCAAATAAAGCTAAGAGAAACTTAGAAAGGATGAAAGAATTCTATGGAGATACTTTCAATATCGTTTTCATAGATAAGCATAATTTTAAAGAAATTTCTGGAATGAAGCAGATATTCATAGATGCATTTATGAAAAATCATATTTCCATACAAACATTTTCTGATATTCTTAGATTCAGTCTTATATATCAAAAAGGCGGAATATGGGTAGATTCAACGATATTTTTTACATCGAAGATAGATCTTGAATCGCAACTGGAGAAACAATCTATCTTATCCTTGGGAAATCAGGGGATGAAAGGCTGGTTCGAACTGAATGGTGAGTATTGCACTTGGAGCGATTTCTTTATCGGTGGAAGACGTAATTCTTTGATTTGTGAAGCCATGCTTGATTTATACGAGAAATATCTATCTAAACATAAAGATATTCTCATATACTTCTTAATCGATGATTTCTTGATGCTTTTGAAATTGGCTGATGTAGAGGATGGAGCTCTTAAAAGATTATCTATTTATGAATCTAGTCCATTCTATATAGCTGATCATTTTAAAGATGAGTTATCTAAAAATAATCTGGATATGATTTATAGCGTTCCTCAAAAGATTGACAGACGTGAAAACTATGATAATGATAATCCTAATTCAATCTATAACTTAGTAGTTCTAAACGGATTGAGTTATGAGGATGCCCAAAAGCATTGCTCTATGTAGTTTTACCAAGAATCAATGCTGTTTTCTCTATTCTAACACTTGAAATTTATATGCTTAGTTTATAAAATATCTTTTGCCTTTGGGAATTAGCCAAGTGGTAAGGCTCTGGTCTCTGAAACCAGCATGCAGTGGTTCGAACCCACTATTCCCAGCCAATAGATATCAATTCCGGCGGTTTGCCGGATTTTTATTTATAAAATATGTTGAAAAGAGAAAGAGAAAGTTAAATAATTTTAGTTTGGTTAGGTGGTACATATGAATAGAAGCAAAATAATTGAATTATTGAATATTCGTGATATGGATGAAGATGAATTGAGAGCTAAGTCGAATTGCTCTTTAGATGAGATTAAAAAAATTTTAAATATACTTGTTTTTGAAGGCCGGATAATCAGACTTGGAGATGGTAAATATTCATTGACTGGATCTAGAATTGTTCTTTCATATGTCAAAAATAGATTTAAAGATTATGCTTACGTCACACCCTTGAAGAAAGATATGCGTGATATAAGACTAGTAGGACAAGACGCAACTAAATTATTAAAAGGAGATTGTGTCTTTGTAAGAATTGATGATGATCTTTATGAGAATAATGGTGAAGGTTCATTGATTCAAATAGTAAGACCGGTATCTTTTATTGAGGGCATTATATCTAAGGATGATGAAGGATTCTTTATCAGTTCCTTTAAGAACATCGATAGTGAAGTTAGATTCGATGTCAAAAGGACATCTATAGAATTGATAGAAGGTCAATTAGTTAGGGCGGAAATAATTGATAGAAGAGATTATATATGTGATGTAGAAGTTACTAAAGTGATATCTAAGCCAGGCGATAGAATGTTCGATTTGATGAATGCTATAGTTGAAAAAGGCGGGACATTGACATACCCTAAAGATGTGGATGAACAAGCTATAAATTTAGCTACCAACTTTACTGATACAGCTAAAGATAGACATGATTTAACCAATGAATTTATGGTGACCATAGATGGTGCATCCACTAAAGATTTCGACGACGGACTATCTATAAGAAAGACTGATTATGGCTATGATGTGGGAGTTCATATTGCAGATGTTGCAAGTTACGTTAAAGAAGGAACTCCGTTGGACTATGAGGCAAGATTAAGAGCTACATCTATGTATTTCCCAGAGACTGAAATATCGATGTTACCAACGATTCTATCCGATGATGTCTGCTCATTGAATCCAAATGTCGATAAATTGACTATAACATGTCTTTTACATTTAGACCATGATGGAATTTATAAATCTAGTGAAGTCTTTTTGTCTAAAGTCAAATCCAAAGCAAGACTCACTTATGATCAAGTCGACGAATATATAAAAGGAAAGAAAGCTGAGTTTGATGGTGACCTTAAATATAATGTCGACTTGTTGTTGGAATGCTCTAGAAAAATATTGAAGAGAAAAAAGGAAAAAGGTCAACTTGTTTTTGGAAGAAACTATCCTGAATTCACATTAGATAAGGATGGAAATCCAGATACAGTTAAACCCAGACATGAATCTGAAGCTGAGAACTTAGTAGAAGTTTTTATGATTTTAGCTAATGATGAAGTCGGAAAGCTTTTAAATGACAAAGCAGTTCCTGCTTTGTTTAGGACTGAGGATGCACCTAGGTTTGATGATATGTGTCTAATTAGAGATTTCTTAGATAGATTTGGAATAGATCCTGATTTATTTCCTAAGATTATTACATCTGAAAACTTAGCTAAATACTTTGAATCGATTCCTAAATGGGCTGAAGTAATAGGAAAGTTATGTACATTAAAGATGATGAATCCTGTAGTCTATAGTAGATCGCCTGGACTTCATTTTGGATTGAATTGTAATCATTATGTTTATTTCACTTCTCCTATAAGAAGATATCCAGACCTTTTAACTCACAGATTGCTTCACGATTTCTTATTAGACAATAATGATGAAACGGATAGAAAAGCAGTAGGAGATTATTTAGATAATCTCCCTGACTTATTATCGCAAGAAGAAAAACTTGCTAAGCAAATCATGAATAATGCTCATGATATGGAATGTGAAAGATTCATGTCTTCAAGAATGTATGACGTTATGGAAGGCGAAGTTAGAAACTTCATAGGATCGGGAATTAAAGTTTCTTTAACTAATGGAATAACTGGTCTGTTGCCATATGATCATATCGATAATGATTATTATAAGAATCAAAGAATGTGTTTTTCAGTTTATGGTAGAAACACTGAAAGAGAAATAGTGTTGGGTGATGTGTTGAAAGTAGCTGTTGTAGATATAATTCCAGACACTCATACTTTGATATTAGGTACAGAAGAATATTTAGATGAATCTGGTGATGATATCGACGAAAACACACTCCAAAACATGAAGAAAAACGGAGTGTATATTGGATAATATTTTCTTTATATTTCTTTGTATTCAGGTAACTCTTTAATTAACTTTTGTGTTTCTTATGAAACTGTTATTAAGGAGATAAAATTCAATATTTTGAGTATTATTCGTTCCGATAGTTTCTAAATATTCGATTTTGTGGTATAAAAAGAAAGTATTAGATTTTCATAATAAAGGTGGTAATAGCATGTGTACAGAGGATATTATTCAATCTGAAATAGATAAATTCTTAGCAAAGAAAGAAATTAGTGTTCCCAAAAAGAAGAATGATTTCATTGATTATAGAAGTGAAGATTCAACGCAAGGCGTCCCACCCCATTTATGTGTCAGATTTTCAACTCCTGAAATCGATGCAATAAATAAGAATTATCCTAATCAAGATAAAAAGGTTATTGGAAAGTTTAGATTTAGATATTTCTGTCTTTTCGAGCTTTATACATTTGATACCCATGACGAACAGTCCCATGAAGGATACACGATAGATTTAACCTTCCCTATTCCTGATGAAGATGATGAATTAACACCTATTAGAACTGAAGCATTTAATAGGATTAAAAAAGTATTCGTTGATAGACCCTGGGCAAGACCATATAGTGGAGCAAATTGGCATCACCTTAGAGTATTCGAAGCTTCAGAGAAATTGATGAGAGAAGATCCTAGAGGTTACGAAGTAGCCTTAAGAGAATTCTTGGATAAAGGAATCCAAACAGCAATCGATTTGTCAAAGAAGTTAAATTGATTAGACAAGACCTTCTGTGGAAGGTCTTTTTCTTTATTCGTTTCATGAGAAAGTTAATTAATTATAACAACCTAAATAGAAAAACACTTTTATCATATACAATTGAATTGTGTTAAGAGGTAGAACATATGAATAACGATGCCGATATAAAGATGAGCTGGTTGGATAGGAAAAAAGAAGAATATAAGGAAGACTTTAAGCAAACATTTTTAAGCTTGCCTCCTAAGAAAGTTGCGATGAACTTGATTCTGATATTTTTAGGAAGTGTATTGCTAGCTTTTGCAACATCATTCTTTCTAATTCCTGGAAATATTGTTATGGGTGGAAATTCAGGAATAGCTTTGACTATTATGGAAATAATAAAGAGATCGACAAACAATAACTATCCGTCTTGGATAGATACTGATTTTATTATTCTATTATTGACCATTTTCTTTTTTATTTTAGCCTTTATCCTATTAGGATTTTCATCTTTGATCAAGAATAGTATTTCAGCTATTACTTACCCATCTTTTGTCTTTATATTTACAGCCATTAGAAATGTCGAATCATTTCATTATTTGAGAATAGAAGAATACATGTCTTCATATCCTAATCCCGTTATAGGAAGTGGATATGATCCTTTAGCTGTAAGCATTGTTGCAGCAGTATTTGGCGGTGTTTTTATGGGGTTGGCAACTTCTTTAGCCTTTAAAGGAGGTGGAAGCGCTGGTGGAACTACATGTCTCGTGGTTTATTTTAGTAAGCACACAAAGATGAAGGCTAATACTGTTTCGATTATCATCGATATAATCATAATTGCAGCTGGTATGTTTGCTTACATGGATATCATCACTACTTTGATAGGCATAATGGCTGCTGTTATATGCTCTCAAATCATAGCGAAGGTGTTTGTCGGTGGATCACAAGTATTGCATGCAGAAATCATATCTTCTCATTGGGAAAACATATCCCATGCTATTCATACTAAGATGAGAAGAGGAACTACTATTTATACAGCGCAAGGTGGATATACAGGTGTTGAAAGGAAAGTTGTATATGCATCTTTCACTAAAGAAGAGTATCAAGATTTCTTAAAGATTGTAAACGACGAAGATCCATCAGCTTTTATCACTATCACTAATGTTTATGATGTTTCTGGTGGTTATGGATTTGCTAAGAAACGAAACAAAAATATTAAAGAAGAGCCAAAGCTTCTTGATACTAAAGAGAAAATAGAAGAAAATAAAGATGACAAGAAAGAGTGAGGATTTAAAATGGAAAAATTATTCTTGGATGCATTTGATGGTGAGAAGATTCCAGTAACTTTCTTCCCTTGCGATAATCCTAAAGGATTATTTCAAATTATTCATGGGTCTTTGGAGCATAAGCAAAGATATTATGATTTCTGTGAATTCTTAAATAAAAATGGATATGCGGTAATTATTTCTGATTTAAGAGGGCATGGTGAATATGTCAACGAGAAATATCCTCGTGGTCATTTCATCAATCTTGATGAATTGATCGATGATGCCGTAGTGGTGACCCATTTCATCAAGAGCAAATATCCAGGCAAGGATTTGACTTTGTTTGGACATTCTTTAGGAAGCCAATTAGCTAGAGTATATCTAGAAAAGCATGATGATGAGATTAAGAATCTCATATTGACTGGGACTGTTGAATACGAGCATTTCGCTTGGCTCGGTGATTTTATGTGTGGTGTAGTAGCTTTCTTTAAAGGCGGATACACTAAAAAATCCAAACTATTAAAAAATGCTAGTGGTCTGGCAAAAGATGAGAAACTTTGGCTTTCTTATAGTCAAGAAAACATTAGAAAGAAGAATGCGGATGAGCTTTTTGCAGATGAGTTTACCATTGGTGGATATAAAGTGCTAATCAAATCTAATAATGAAATTAGAAAGATCAAACATTATCAATGCAAGAATCCTGAATTAAGAATCAGATCTTTCAATGGAGATGGCGATTTCTTGACTGGATATGATAAGGGTTTAACTAAATCGATGAATTACCTCAAAAAGATAGGATATAAAGACGTCGAATATAAGAGATATGATCATATGCTTCATGAGATATTAAATGAAGACAATCATCAAATTGTATATGATGATATCCTTAAATTCATCGAAAGCAAATAAAAATTCAAATACTAAATAACTGCTGAGAAACTCCAATTCTTGGAGTTATCGGCAGTTTTCTTTTTTGATGTATTGACAAATATAATAGCTAGTTTTAGTCTATAAATAGTTGATTAATCAACTATTTTAAGGAGTAGTCTATGGATGAAAGATATCGTTATATAACTAAGATTAGTAGAAATCTGGATTTGTATAAGAGAAAGAACAAAGAAATGAATGACTTTTCATCTTCTGAAGAAATGTCTTTGCATTTGATAAGACATAACAAAGGCATATCTCAGGAAAGACTATCAAAGTTGTTAGGATTAGATAAAGCATTGATAACTAGAATAGTAAAGAAATTGATAGATCAGGGCTTGGTCGATAGAAAGAGAAGTCAAAAAGACAAAAGGGCATATGAGCTTTATCCAACTGATAAAGCTGAGTCGTTTAAAAAGGATATTGTCGATTTAGAAGACAACTATTATCGATCAGTCTTCTCTGTTTTTAGCGATGAAGAAAAAGAACAATTTTTATCTTTATTGACAAAAGTATATATAAAATCAAAACAGATTAGAAAGCAAGGAAAATGAAACACTATAATAAAATTAGATATTATTTCTATTATCTTTGGGGGATACTAGTTCCTTTAACCATCACTGGAATTCTTTATGATTCATTGATGAGTTTTATCCCTAGGATAGAAGGAGATGCTATCAATAGCATCAAACAACAAAATACTGATTTGATTATCAAATCATCATTGATATTTTTAGGCTTGACTATTTTTGTTCAAATAAACAGATTTTTGAAAAGATATCTGGTTAGAGTATTTTCAAATAAGATGAATTATTTGATGAGAAATAAATGTTTCAATCATATGTTGAGTTTGGATATGGCCTTTTATGAGCAAAATAAAGTTGGAGATATCTTAAATAAGAATACGACTGATATTTCTGATACTTGTGAAAGTATCAGAAAATTGACTACAGAGATATTTGATACAGTGATATTGATGATCGGATATATAGTTTCTTATTTTTTATTAGATTATAAAATTGCCCTTATGAGTCTTCCTTTTGTTCTCATATCCATAATTATTTCTTTGCTTCTAAAGAAGAAAGTATATATGACTACAAAAGATTACAAAGAGTATTCATCTAAGTTTAAAGATAGTACTTTGAATATGTTGAAGAATGAGATTTATTTTAGAGGAATGGGAGTAAATGAGAAATATATAGATCAATATTCTAAAGAAGTCGACATATTAGCTAAAAAGAATGTGAAGAACTTAGTTTATAAAGCTAGTATGGAATCTATATATTCATCAATTGGATTTATAGGATTGTTCTTTGTCTTATACTTTGGCTTAAATAATGTCATCGATGGAACTTATGATATAGGAACATTCACAACTATTCTTACAACTTTTGTTTTGATAGCCAATAAAGGAGCAAAGGTTGGAAAATCTTTCAATGCATATCAAGGGCTTAAAGTTACATGGAAACGTATTAAGCCTTTCCTAGAAGATGATATAGAAAAAGAAGAAGAATATCAGTTTAATTCTGATGGATTATCTTTAATCGATTTCTCATATTCTTATGATGATTTTAAAACTCCAACTATAACTTATAGTTTTAATAAAGATGAAAAGATTGGAATTGTAGGTAGAGTGCATACAGGAAAATCAACTCTCTTAAAGTCTTTAACTGGTCTATATGAATATGATGGGGAAGCAAAACTAAATGGAATAGATTTAAAAGATTTATTTAAATCTAAAAATCAAGTTATTTCTTATTGCCCTTCTAAAGAATCTCTATTCAAAGATTCTATTGCTAATAACATTGAATTAGGTAGAGATGGGAATATAAAAGAAGCCTTGAATTCAGCTTGTCTTACAGATTCTCAATTAGATATCAATACTGAGATCAATCCGACAATGGTGAATATCAGTGGGGGTCAAAAGCAAAGATTGATGTTAGCTAGAAGCTTGTATCATCAATCTAATATGTATTTACTCGATAATCCATTTTCCTCTTTGGAAAGATCGATGTCTGAATCTATTTCAAATCAAGTATTAGATATGAACGGATTGTTTTTCATTGTTACCAATGATGAAAATATTTTGAAGAAACTGGATAGAATCATTTATTTGAATGATGGAATAGCAAAGATAGATACATACTTTAATCTATTGAAAGATGATTCGTTTAAATCTTTGGTGGAGGGGTGATTATGATAAAGAAATTACTTTGGGAATACATTAAGCAAAATAAAATAAAATCAATTTTATGTATTCTTGCTTTAATTGTTTCGATTCTTCTGTCTTTGACTCCAGCTCAGTTGATTAGAATAATAACTGATGATTATTTAGATAGGAATAACATGGCTGTCTTAGTTATTCTTATTTGTGCTTATGTCTTATCTTATGTCTTATATGGATTATCTAATTTCTTAAAGAATTATCTGCTTCTTTCTTTTTCACAATATTATTTTGCATATGTTAGAAAGGCTATGATAAATCATTATTCCAAGATTGATTACAGGCTTTTAACTGATGTAGATATAGGAACATATGAAGGATATTTTGGAAATGATTTGAATTCGTTAAACAGTCTTTTTGAAGATGGAATAATAGATATGATCAGCGATTTGTTTAAGATGGTTGGAATATTAATATCGCTTTATTTGTACAGCTATATATTTGGTCTGATAGTTACTGCTGTTTTACCTTTGATAATATTGATGACTTTATTCTTTCAAAGAAGGATGTTAAAAGCACAAAAGAAAGTTAAATCTTGTGATGGAAATTCTAATGAAGTTCTATTTGAATCTATAGAGAATATAGAACAAATAAAAATAAATAAAGCATATAAATATTCTAAAAATAGATATGAGACTATTTTAAATACTAATTATAAGGAAAGCCAAAAATCTTATTTCTATGATGCAATATTTTCACCGATAATGCAGATGATTAGATGTATTTTGATTGCAACTATAATCTTAGTTTCAGGTTTAAAACCTGACATATTCAATATGACTGTTGGAATGATCATCTCATCGTTGAGTTTGATAAGTGATTTGTTTTCTCCAATTGAAAACATAGGAATGGAAATACAAACTATTCAACAATCCATCGCTTCATATCAAAGATTAAATAAGTTCTTTGAATATCCTGAAGTCTTGAATAATAACGATGAAATAAAAGGATATAGTATTGAAATCAAATCATGCAGTTTTAAATATGAAGATAAAGATGTTTTATCTAATTTTAACCTTGATATAAAAGAAAAAGATAAGATTTTATTAAAAGGTGAAAGTGGAAAAGGGAAATCGACTTTAATGAAACTTATTCTTGGCTTGTTAAAGCCTAATGAAGGTGATGTAACAATAGGAGGAAAACCATCATTCTTATTGAATGAAGAAGAAAGGAATAGATTGTTTTCTATCGTTTATCAGGATCCATTCTTCAATGGTGGAACCATTTATGAAGAAATGACTTTATTAAATGATTCGATTTCAAAAGAATCAGTATTAGACGCTTTAAATAAAGTGGGATTATCGAAGATAAAAGACATAGATATAAAATTAAATCCTAATGAATATTCTTCTGGAGAACTTCAATTATTTAATATAGCAAGGATATTATTGAAAGATTCATCAATCATCTGTTTGGACGAAATGAATTCTAAAATAGATTCAATTACAAATAAACAAATTATTAGCCTGATTAATAATTTGTTTAAAGATAAGACTATTATTTCTATAAATCATTTTGGAGAGAGCATAAACAATGTTAAGATTGTTGAATTATAAGCAATAATCCTTCTTTAATTATGTAATCGGCTATATTACAATCCTACGAAAGATGGCATTAATTTATGAATAACTCAATACAAGAATTAAGGAAATAAAATTTGGTTATAAAGAATCAATTAGTCTTCTTTGTCTTTGGATGTTAAGTGAATAGATGAATTAGAGAAAGAGGAAAATTAAGATGACGATATTTTAGAAAAGCTTTATTCTAAATTTAAGATAGCTGATAAGTTAGGTGTATCTGATTCTTTAATTGATAAATAGGAAAGTGGAGAAAAAGTAGATAAAAGACAATTAGAAAAATTTTCGACAATTCTCGATGTCTAAGGACAACTTCACAAGCAATAAAGAGACTCCTAAAAAGCATTGACTATTAGCATTGTACTATTGATAGAAACGGTATTTTTTATATATTCAAATCAGCAATTGTTTTGTCAAGAGATTTCTTTCAGCAAAAAAATATATCTTTTCTATTTACATAAATATATATTGCCTTTTATAATAAAAGCGGTTATAAGGGAAATCGCATACAATGATTAAGATTAAAACTATCGATCCAAATAAGATAAATCAAAACTATAAAATCAAAGATATCAACATAGAATTGCCTGATAGAGGGTTTGTTGTTTTTTGCTCTGAGGACAAAGGCCTTTATTTGGATTTTATAAAAACTTTGGGATTAATATATAGTAATTCTAATTTGGTTGTCGATATCAATGGAGTGGACTGTAATAAGCTTAAAGGTGATAAAAGATCGGATTATATCAACAAATTTATAGGATATATATCTGAAACAAACTTATTGAGCCCTGATATGAGTGTCAAGGATTATTTATCTATGGTTTCTTATAATCCATCTAATATTTATTTTGAAAAATTTAATTTTAAAAATTTAGAAAATAAGAAGATTTCTGAATTATCTATAGAAGAAAAAGAGAAAGTACTATTGCTCATTGCCATGCTAAAAGATTCCTCTATTATTTTGTTAGAACCTGCTTTGAGTTTAAATGAAGAAGAAATTGATTTCTTTAAAGAAGAATCAAAAAATAGATTGATAATCGGTTATGCAGAATCAATAGACTCAGTCAAAGATAATAATCTAGATTATGTTGTTTTAAATAACGGAATAGTTGAAGAAATCAATTTAAATAACAAAACTTTTTCTGAAGATAGAAATGAAGATAAAGAAAATAAAGAATCGAGTTTAAAATTGAAATTTGGAAATAAAATTAAGTTTGCTCTTAGTTTTATAAAGCACAACATTCTTCAAGTCATTATATCTTTCATTTTGTTGTTTGCTGGTTTGACCATGTATGGAATCAGTGATGCATATTATTCATTTGATTTGTCTGGTCAGGTAACTCAAAGAATCGAAGATTGCTCAGACAATTACATTTCAATTTCGACATTTGATTTTAAAGATACAAAAGTATCGAAAGAAGATTTTGAAAAGAGTACAGGTTTTAAGTTATATGAGAGGTACGATAGTCCTATCGATTTCAAAGATTGTATCAAGGGATCTCAGTTAGATTCATTTGATTTTGAACTCTATGGGACAATAGCTTTAATAACACCTACATCTTTAAATGATTTACCTTCTTCGTTTACAATCATGGCTGGTGATTTTCCAAAGAACAGCAATGAAGTTATGATTACTGATTATCAGTATAATGTATTGAAAGAATATGGATATCAGCTCCGCAAGTATAATGGTTCTCATAGTCAAGAAACAATTGAATCAATCGAACCAGATGATATAACTCCAGAGATTCTACTGGGCAAGAAATTTTATATAAATAAGGATGAATTTGATTCTGATTTAGTAAATCCATATATTTGTGGAATTATTGATACTCATTCTAACCTTAATGCAGCTGAAGAATACTTTAAATTGCAAAACTCATATGAGGGTTTGAATATAGTTTCATCTGATTTCTTAGCTTATTACAATGTTTCAAAACGTAATTATAGTAATTATATCCTCCCTAAACCTGATAAATATTCTGACACATATAAGATTGTTTCATACTGCAATAAAAAGAGTGTTAATTTGATTCAAAATCCAAGTATTAATGGAATTTCTATCGCTTATTATTATTCTATTAATTTAGGCAATTCGTACTTAACAATTTCAATTATATTGTTAGTATTGACAATAGCTTCTTTCGTTTGGCTGATATATTCAATTTATAAGAAACAAGTCAATGACAGCCTGTGTTTTAAATATTTAGGAATTAGAAGATGCGAAATGACAAAGATTATAGCCTTAATAATAGGGTTTATCTCAATCCTAGGACTGGCTGCTTCAACTGTAATTGTTTATTCTTTAAATGCATCAGTTATTCCTAATTTTTATGCCTTTGGCTTTATAACCTATAATTTGAGTGTTAGACAGTTCTTTATGATACTGATGGTAGGATTTATAACTGCTATTCTATCATTGATTAAACCTATTTATGATGATATTAAAAGCAATAGTTGATTAATGTTGGAGTCACTTATCGTCGATATATATGCTAGTACAAGTTGTTCCATGGTACGCTATATTTTGTTCGCTCAAAGTGATTATGAGCGCGATTCGCTTCATATTCTTATCAAGAAAATAGATGAGATTGTCCTTGGACTACATAATCAAGCTCAAGAACAAATCAAAATAATCTTTCATACCACTAGTATTTACTGTAATATTTGGATTTAAATAGTAGCCAAAAAGGCCGCTATTTTTCTTCATTTCATCGGTTCTATATACATATAGGTGGCTACCAGATTTACAAATTTCTTCGTCTCAGGACCAATGTATTTTTGGGCAGCTTTGTATATTTCTTCGCTTTCGGTTGTAAGATTTTCCAATATAGTGACTTGAAGCAAGTTTTGCACCCTATCATCTTCGTTTTTAGCCATATCTTCAAAGAAAGAGAACGCTTTTCTCAGCCTTGCATCATCTTCGTTTTCTAAAAGTCTGTAGATGAAAGGCATGACAAATATTCCGAATGACATATGCGATAACTCGTCGCCATCATCTCCGATAACGGAATTCTTTTCACACGTAGAAAAATATTCTTTTTCTTCCGGAAATAAATTTTTAAAATCAGTATATATAGTTTCATATTTCATTTTTTTGTTCCTCCTAATGCCTTTATGCGGTTACAATTTCTTTACTTGCTAGTCTAACTGGAAATGTTATTATTGCAGCAGCCGGCATCTTGGCTACTCTTGCAACTAATGCAATCGTGTATTTCGTAGTAAAGAACCTTTTATCTATCGCTTTCAGTTATATTGTTGATAAGATTCTTGGTTATACTATCACTAGAGGAATTATAATATATACCTATGGAACAACACCAATCAGATTTAGCTATCAATAAAGTTAGATATATCATTAGTTTGGTATTAGCTGAAATTGTCATTTTTTCTCTTGAATATCTCTTTGAGTTTTTAGCAAGAGAGAATTTAAATGCATTTCAAACATTTACATTAACATGCTATTTCGAGATTCCTAATTTTTGTATATTTGTTATTGCAATTTTGACAGGGCTGTTAATGAATGAAAAGAACATCAATTTCTTAAAAAAGCAAAGAAAATTTTTAATAGTTATCGTTTCTATAATTGCTATTGCTCTATTTATTACTTTAACTATCAATTATGAATTAAATTTAAAGAATGATGAATACTTTTGTTGGCCGATATCAGCAGGGTGTCTCTTCTTAACCATAGTTGATTATCCATGGGTAACTAAAAAAGTATGGGAAAAACAAAGAAGAGGTGAAGAAGATAAGATAGAGTAAGAGTAAAGTCAGTCAAATATGATTAACTAAAACTCTTCTCGTTGTTCAAACTCATTTGCACCGTCTTACAAGACAGTTTTTTCTTTATAGATGATATTTTGTCCATAATTATTTATAATTGATAGTTGAAAATGTTAATTCCGTTTATGCAATAGAAAATTCATTTTAGTCTTTCGCTAGTTTCCTGATAACATAATCTAGTCTGTTTCTGAGATACATAAATTCCCTTCTTGATGAAGGAGAGATCCACTTTTTTCTCGGATGCAAAAAACTATGAGATGGTCTTCCACACGTTGGGATCTTATAGGCCACGGGTGTGGAAGTATCGCTAAATATTTTTCCATGGTCCGCAACATCCCCTATTTAGCTTGCATATTATCCCTTGAAAATGGGTGCAACACTTAATTCCTACTTCGATTAAGCAATGAAAATTTGAATGGCTTTTCTTTACTAATTTGTGAATATTGAAATATTATATATATTTAATAGCAAAAACTCTTTTTTATTATTTTTTTAAGCTTGAATAATGATACACTATTAATGCAAGTTATACCGATAAGGCGGACATGTCAATTTGTCGCAGTACACGAGATATTTCAAAGTGTATACTGGATCTCTTGCGGGAAAAGGCAAATCCCTCTTTGAAAAATAATGCCTCTAGCACCTTTGAGGTGCAAATGACGTGGGTTCGAATCCCACTTGATTGTCTTTTTGACAGTCAATAAGCTTAGAGGTCAAAGCTCCTGTTTAAAAAACAGAAAAAATCTATTAAACTATTGGACTTTATGTCCAATCAAAAAAAGAAACACCCGCATCAAAGAAAATTAGGCTCGTTTTGCTAATAGAGTAAGTGATAATAAGCATTTTGCTTTGTTCAATGAGGATACCGTAAATATGGAATTTAGTCCAAATGATTTCATTCCTACTAAAAGAGTACTTACTTAATCAAAGACCGCTTTATGTTTATAGGGTGTTTATTGCTAATAATCCCTTTTATTTATTAGGGTTATTAATATAGGAGGATGAAAATATGAGAGTATTAATTAAAGAAGGTTGCAAAGGATTTCTGTTCAAGAAAGGGAAATTCATAAAAATGGTCGGGACTGGTGTATATAACACTTTAGGCAGAAAATCTTATGAAGTTTGTGAGGTTAATAATTCAGCAATTAAAGTTAATGATATCAGCGATTTAGAAATTTTTAATAGTGACAGCGATTTTCAAAAAGAAACTTTAAAAGTAGAGGTAAAAAGTGGAGAAATTGTCGTTCACATAGTTGATGGTATTTTTGAGAGTGTCCTCACACCCAACAAATATTATTTTTGGAATGCGAATTATAAGCATCAATTTTTGCATCTCAATCTAAATACTCCTGAAATTCCAAGTGATTTTCCAAAATATCTACTTACTGAACAAGTATTATCACCTTATGTTTCTAAATTTGAAATAAATTCAAAAAGTATTGGTGTTCTACTTTATAATCACAAATTTGTAAAATTACTCGAACCAGGCATACATTTCTTCACCAAAGGAAGCAATGTCGTTACTGTAATTCCTGTAGAATCTTGTGTTGTATCTCAGGATATTGTTGGCCAAGAATTATTGACCAATGATAAAGTATCATTACGTATAAATTGCGTTGTTAATTATAAAGTAACTGATTATGTTAAAGTAATTACTGAGATTAATGACTACAAAAATCAACTTTACACATATGTTCAATTAGCGTTACGTGATTATATTGGTGAAAAAACACTTGATGAAATTCTTGCTTCAAAAAAGGAAATGTCTAAATATTTATTAGATACTCTTAAAGAGAAAGGTAAAGAATTGTATCTAAGCATAAATGAAGCATCTGTTAAAGATATAATTTTACCTGGCGAAATTCGTGACATTATGAATACTGTTTTAGTCGCAGAAAAGCGCGCTCAAGCAAATGTCATTACTAGACGTGAAGAAGTAGCTTCCACTCGTTCATTACTTAATACAGCACGTTTAATGGATGAAAATGCCACTCTTTACAAATTAAAAGAGCTAGAATATATTGAAAGAATTTGTGAAAAAGTTGGAAATATCAATATTAATGGCGGCAGTGATGTGCTTAGTCAATTAACTGGCATGCTAAGTTCTAATAAAAACAACCCCAAAAATAACTAAAGATTTCTTGCCTTTATATATTATATAAAATCCGTTTTTGTTTGGTCTGATTTACAATTAGTTGATAAAAAATAACACCTGATTTATAGAAAAAATCAGGTGTTTTAAATTCTTACTACGATAAAGTTTAGATAATAAATTAACTTTCTTTGTCTATAATTCATCATTTTTCCTTTACTTGATGTTTCTTTTTGTATAAAAGATCCGAATTTGCACATGAATGATCACTTTCTTTTTAGTTCTTAGGGCTGAGATGATGAACAGTTCCAATATCATCATTCTCCATCCAGTAAAGTAGTTTTTTTGTTTACTTTGCCTTAAGTTCTTTTAAATACTCATATCTAGGAATCTTATATTTATTGCCTCTCAATTCGATAGTTGCATAATTTGTTAAAACCTGTAAAACTTTTGGTTTTAATTCATCGCATAGGGATTGCTCGTCTTCTTCATCTGCGAGAAGAATATCTTCAACTGGTGTCTTTTTGAAATAGAACGGATAATAATTATCATCTGTTGCAAGATGAGCCAATACATAATATTTATCATTTTTTGATATTATGAAACATACATCTGGCAAGCCCATGTTATCCCATTTCTCTTCAATTTCTTTTATTTCTTTTTTATCGTAGCAAAACATAATAATTCTATGATGTTGTGTACCCATAAGCTTGAATTTAATAACGCAATTTGAGAAAGAGGCACACAACATTACATAATATCCTACAGCAAAAAGACACTCCGATTACTCAGGATGTCTGTCAAGAACCAGGCATAGGAATCCGTTGATGTTATAGATACCTACCTACCGGTTCGCTTGGAAATCTTTTTGGTGCCCCCGAAAACATCACAGGAAGTAAGTGCCATTGCTAAGGCAACAACCGATAAAAATACAGTCTTCATTTTCATTTTGTTTTACCTCATTTTTCTAATTGCTTTGCAAACAAAAGCCTCTAATTGCCATAATCATAGTAGTCTTCGCCAGGGGAACGAAGATATCCTTCGCCGTCATAATAGTCTTCGCCAGGGGAACGAAGATATCCTTCGCTATCGTAATAATTTTCACCCGGGGAGCGCAAATAGCCTTTGCCGTCATAATAGTTTTCGCCAGGGGAACGAAGATATCCTTCGCTATCGTAATAATATTCACCCGGGGAACGAAGTCTGCAGTATTTCTTTTCGGGTTCTTCTGGCGCTTCTTCTTCTTCTTCTCCTTCTTCTTCCTCGTTCTCATCCGTTTTATCATCATCACTTGTTGTATCCGAAGAGGAACTCGTATTTGCATCCGCCTCAGCTAACCCCATACATATCATTACAGGTATATATATCAGGAAAAACGCAACAATTGCTGTTCCACCAACAGACCCAAGAGGAATAATAATCCAAAGTGTCCAATCGTCCCATTCTTTAGCAAGTTTCATCGATGGCAAAATGATTTCTGTGGCAGAGAAAATAATCATAAATGGCCAGATAATGCCAGTTAGATTGTCATTCACATTCTTAAAACTTTCAAAATCTAAGGTTGGATTTTTAAAGAAAGAGTAGTTATAAAACAGCTCAAAAGAAAGAAAGAGAACCCCCGCTTCAATTAAAAAATAACCGACGTAGCAAAGAGCTTTTGTCCATGTCGGAAATTCAAGATTTTCAGATGTCGCTAGATAAAGACAATATGTTCCAAAGAAAAGAAGGATAACAGTCGAAGAGCATTGAAGAATGAATGTAAGTTTTGGATCATTTGAAAAGGGGACAAAAAACAACATTAAGCCCGCTATTAGTAATGCGCCATACGTAATGGAAACACCTATAAATATTTTCTTCATATCTTCATTCGTTTTGTTTTCCCCAAGAAATAGACAAAAATATTTTACCTCCTCCCCTGACTTTGTCAAGCCTTTTTCTTCTTATTTGCAACAATGAAATCAATCTCATTGTTATCGGCTTTCTTAATTGTGGCCTCACACGTTCTGCGAAAAACTTTAAAATCGACGACGTTTTCAAACGTATGTCCTTTCTTTATTCTTTTTTGCCAAGAATATGGTCATCAAAACCATTATCAGAAATAGAGCATCTGTGGGAGATTCTAAGTTTTTAGACGAATTTATAGTAGATTTCATATAGACCTATCTATTTTCTCTTCTTTGCATGGCCAATTTCTATTTTCGGCACATTTGCAGTCGACTATTGTTTTTGCCGAAAGTAAGATGTATATCATTTTCAAAAGGTAAATTTATGGATATAACCAGAGTAGTAAAACAGCCAAAGAATCTCTTAAAAATAAAAGGGACTGATATTTTTAATATCAATCCTATTGTTACAATTTGGTGGAGCTGAGGGGAATCGAACCCCTGTCCAAATGAGGCCCCGCTTCAAGCACTACAGCTTAGGCTGACTTGTCAGTCGAATCTCATGGTGTCAGTCGACCAAGGAAACTCGACTCCCTGTCTTTGTGTCCGTCTTTCTACTGGCAAGAAAAAGTATAAAGATAAGGTGAATCTGTTTACGCGTACAAGAAGAAAACTCACCGAGTTCTTCAAGACACGTCCGTGGCCTAGGAACTAATGCCTAGGCAAAACTGGTAACTAATTCTAGATTAGTAAGCAGCAGCCATTTGGAAAGAGGGCTGACGGAAGAATGACACGTTTTTCTTGGCACTTGTGTTTGTGTAAGGTCATTAGGTGACCAATCCGCTGCTCTTAAAGTTCCTCCTCACCTGTCGAGACCTAGACAGCCCCAATGTGAAACGAAACTTCACATATATTATTATACGTCGATTATAGAAAAAGTAAAAATCAAAAAAAGAAAAGCGAGGCTTAGCCTCGCTAATCTTAGTTATTCTAATTGTTAGATAACTTCTCTTTTTCTAAGGAAAGGAACAGCTATTTCGTGTACGATTAGAGGAACAATTCCTAAAGCGGCACAGATCATCCAGTTGTACCACTCAAGTCCGTTGCTATGACCGAGGAAGATATCGGTAAGTCCAGGAACTTCAGTGACTAATATTTGAAGAATTAATCCGAATCCAAAGGCTACGATGAAGAACCAGTTAGTTCCCTTGAATACATAGATGAATGACTTCTTGATATTGCTCATTCCAATCATATGGAAGAGTTCTGCAAGACCTAAGGTAGTGAAAGCCATAGTACGTGCATCCTCAAAGCAAGATATAGCGTGTATTGCTTCTCCAATATCTAATTCGGTGCCGGTGTTTCCAACAGCATACATCGGGTTGGCATTGAGGAATATCTCCATAGATTTAATTCCATCAGCTGATAAGATTGAATTCAAATTTGTGCCATTATTCAATGCATTATATACATCGTTCCAATTAGCATAATGAGATTTATCTCTACCGGCTATTAAAGCTTCTTTTAAGCTTTCCGAAGCCATCATTTGATTCCAAGTCAAATTATATTTAGTCACTCCATAGATGACAGGAATGAGGAAGGCTGCGAAGACGATGATGAAGATGATGAAACCGTAGAACATATTGAATTTGAATCCACCATGAGCAAAAATTCCATCTTTTGGATTTCTAGGAGCATTGTTCATGATATCAGGATCCTTGTCATCACGTCCTAAGGCGATGGCAGGTAGTGAATCTGTAATCAAGTTGATCCATAGCAACTGCATAGCGGTCATAGGAGCTATGATGTTTGCACATGTAGCTAAGAACATGACCAAGATTTCAGCAAAGTTGGATGAAAGCAAGAAGAAGATAGTCTTTTTGATGTTTGAATAAATACCACGACCTTCTTCTACAGCTTTTTCAATAGAAGCGAAGTTATCATCGGCTAAGACGATATCAGCAGCAGATTTTGCAACATCAGTTCCGGTGATTCCCATAGCGATTCCGACATCTGCGGCTTTTAATGAAGGAGCATCGTTAACACCATCACCTGTCATTGCAGCGATTCCACCGTTAGCTTTGATAGCCTTGACGATTTCGACTTTGTTCTCAGGTGAAACACGAGCAAATATTCTCTTGGTCTTGACCAACTCTTGAAGCTGTTCAGGAGTGCATTTATCTATTTCAGCACCGGTCATAGTTTGCTCAGGAGAAGTAGCAATTCCTAACTCTCTTCCGATGGCTAATGCAGTATCGGCATGGTCACCAGTGATCATAACTGTAGTAATTCCAGCACGATGTAGCTTTTCAACGGCAGGCTTAGCCTCCAAACGAGGAGGATCAATCATTGCGACCATTCCGACATAGATGAGGTTATCCTCATTTATTTTCTCACCATTATGAATTGCAAAGGCTAATACACGGAATGCTTGTTGTGCTAATTCTTTAGCGGCATTGTTGATATTAGCTATATCACCATCGGTGATATCTCTGACTTCACCATTGATTAAGATTCTATTAGCATGAGAGAGAATTGAATCCAAAGCACCTTTGGTGAAGATGATGGTTCCATCAGCTCCACTGTTTTTGAATTCATATTTCTTCAAAGTGGCATTTTCAGGAATGTCTTTGATGACATGCATAGTAGACATCATCTTTCTGACTGAATCGAAAGGCATCTCGTCAATTCTGGGAAGAGAAGACTTCTCAGTCTCCTCTTTTTCAATATTGAATAGATGTGCAAAATCCAATAAGGCGATTTCTGTAGGATCTCCGTATCTATCTCCATTGATAGAAGCATTGGAGTCTAGCATCATTCCTTTGGTGACTAATTCGAATTCTTCACTATGGATATCAACTTTATCAGCATCGATGATTTGATTGTTGGCGTAGACCTTTTTGATGGTCATACGATTTTGAGTTAAGGTTCCAGTCTTATCAGAGCAAACATAAGTGACAGCACCTAAAGTTTCGACAGAAGGCAACTTTCTTACGATGGCGTTGACTTTGACCATCTTGGACATACCCATGGCCAAGACGATAGTGACGACTGCAGGTAAACCTTCAGGAACAGCTGCGACAGCTAAAGCGATAGCAGCAGTGAACAAGTTGATGATATCTTCAGGCTTGAATGTTCCATTCATGAAAGAAGGAATCAACCAGAGCAATCCAACGATGAACATTGCGACGACGATTCCGATACAAATGAATCCGAGAATCTTTCCTAATTCAGCAAGCTTCTTTTGCAATGGAGTTTCTTCATTGTTCTCTTGAAGCATGGAAGCAATCTTACCTATTTGGGTATTCATTCCAGTACCCACGACTATTCCTTCTCCACGTCCGTAAGAGATAGGACATGAAGAGTGAGCGATGTTGGATTCATCTCCGACAGCATGATCGCCTTTTAATAAGGCATTGCAGTCTTTCTCTGATGGAACGGATTCACCTGTCAAAGAGGCTTCATCAGATTTTAAGTTGACTAATGTTGTCAAACGAACATCTGCAGGAGTAATGGTTCCTTCTTCGAGGATAACGACATCACCCAATGCTACTTCAGTAGCCTTTACAGTCTTCAATTTTCCATCACGTCTAACTGTACATGAAGGTGAAGACATCTTTTTTAAGGCTTCGAGTGATTGAGCAGCTTTAGCTTCTTGGGCAGTTCCGATTACAGCATTCAAGATGACGATAGCTAGAATGACTGCAACTTCTGCCCAGTCGGCTATTTCATTTCCATTGATGATTGCAATCACTGCATCGATGACAGCTGCAACTAAGAGAATCAAGACCAATGGGTCTTTGAATTCCCCTAAGAACATCTGCATTACGGTCTCTTTTTTAGCTTCTATTAGCTTGTTAGGACCATAAGCGTTCAAACGTTTTTGAGCTTCTTTTTCGGTCAATCCGATTTCGGGATTAACTTCGAACTTAGCTTTGACATCTTCGATGGTTTCTTGTGAAGCATCGAATCCATCTAAAAACTTCTTCTCAACGAGAGACTTTTGATAGTTTGGGTCTTTTTGAAGAGCTTTCTCTTCTTTGGCCTTCTCTTTCATCAATTTCTCGGAAGATTTAGATTGTTCTTTTTCTTCCATGTGTTCTTCCTTTCAATCAAGATTTCAATCTTGACGCACAAAGTATTATAAATGAGATATATAAAAACTACTTATGGAATCTCTTTCAAACCAAAGAAAAAAGAATGAATTTTATAGTCATTTTTTACTATAAAATCCATTCGAAATTTTAATAAACTAAAGTCGGTAAAAAGTAAAAAATATCGTTTTTATTTCAAATATTTTCTCAAGATATCTTCAGCGATCAAAACACCGCTGGCTGAAGCTTGAGCAAGACCTCTTGTAATACCAGCTCCATCACCACCACAATAGAGATTGGATATCTTCTTTGTCTCTAAGTTATTGTTTACCTCTGGTCTATCGGAATAGAACTTAGCTTCAACACCATACAAAAGAGTATGTTCATTTGCGATGCCAGGCGTTACATAATTCAAAGCTTCGATCATCTCTATAATCGACTTTAAAGTCTTGTATGGCATGCAAAGAGACAAGTCTCCAGGTACTGCATCCTTCAAAGTGGGCTCGACAAAGCCTTCTTTGATTCTCTTAGGTGTGCTTCTCCTGCCGTTCTTTAAATCACCATATCTTTGAAGTATGACTTTTCCACAAGCCAATCTATTAGCTAAGCTTGCAACGTCTTTGGCAAATTGGTTAGGATCCTTGAAAGGTTCGCTGAATTCATGGGAGACCAATAAGGCAAAGTTTGTGTTTTGACTTCCTAATTTTGGATTGGCATAGGAATGACCATTAGCTAAAATGACACCATCCTCATTTTCCATGACGACATGACCAGAAGGGTTAGAGCAGAATGTTCTTACGATGGTTCCTTGGGTTGTGTGGAACAAGAATTTTCCTTCATAAAGATTCTTGTTGATATCCTGCATTACGACATTAGTAGTTTCGACTCTAACTCCTATATCGACTCTATTGTTCAAAGTTCTAACACCGTGATTATTGAGCATCTGTGAGAGGAATGTAGCTCCTTCTCTACCTACACCCATAATGACATTCTTTCCTTCAATTTTAGAGTTGTCTTCTAAGATAACACCTTGAATTTCGTCTTTGTCATTTACTTCTATATCAGTTACTTTGACTTCGAATTTGAATTCGACACCTTTGCTTTCAAGATATTTCCTAATCTCAGTTAATATATGGTAATTTCCATCAGTTCCTAAATGTCTCACTGATGCTCTGAGCAATAGAAGTCCAGCTCCAATTGCACGTTGCTCGATCAATCTGACTTCATCAGTATAAGGATTTGTTATATCTTTTGTAGCACCAAATCCTAAATTGACTTCATCACAATAATTGATGAGAGATAGAACTTCGTTATCTCCGATATAATCTCCTAACCAACCTCCGAATTGAGTGGTTACATTAAATTTCCCATCAGAAAAAGCACCGGCACCACCAAATCCTCTAGTGATGTCATATTTGCCTATTTTCTTTTTAGGCTTTGATGTATCTCTTTTAACTCCAGGAACAGGTCTATCAAAGATATCCTCTCCTTGGTCTAAAATGATGATCTTTAAATTTGAATCTTCACTAATCAACTTATAAGCTGCCATGTATCCACATGGACCAGCTCCGACTATTACTACATCATATGATGGCATAAAAAAGTATCCCTTTAATAAATTATAAAACTAAATCATCATTTATTCTTTTTGTTTTATAGAGATACTTTATAAACCTAATAAGCTTGATATCTTTTCAATTCTTCAGATGAGAGTTTCTTGTCTCTTCTTCTAGTCTTTTCATTAATTGTTTCATGACATATTATCATCAGAGCAGCAAATCCAATCATGAAATAAGGAAGAATAGAATAATTATCTCCTATCGATCTTGCTATCAAGCCGATAAGAGGTGGCATAGATAGATTTCCGACATATGCTGAAGCCATTTCTAATCCCATTGCACTTTGTGATCCAGCTTTAGAAAATCTATATGGTGTAGATCTTATAATTGCTGGATAAATAGGTGCACATCCTAATCCTACAATTACAAATCCGACCATTGGAATGTATTTATTTACTTGAATTAGAGTTAAAACAATTCCTAATAGAATTATGGACTCTCCCATTCTTATCATCTGTTTCTCATTCATCTTCAACGATAGAGGACCACAAATCAATCTTCCTACTGTTATTCCTATATAGAATGTCGAAGTCAACATAGCAGCTTCATCAGTTGTCGAACCCATATTTTTATTGAAGAAGCTTCCAACCCAAAGACCGGTAGAAGATTCTAAAGCACAGTAACAGAAGAATCCTATGACTGTTAAATAGAAGATAGGATCTTTCAATATTGTCGATCTTTTTATTGCTTCTTCAGCTTCTTCTTTCTTTTCTTCTTCAGTTTCATCCTTCTTATTCTTTTCCATCACTTTGTTCCATAATGGTAAAGTTGCAAATAAGAGTATCGATATACCTAATTGAATACATGCTATGGTTAGAACACCATAATTCCATCCTCTGGATTGATTATTCGCATCTATGAAAGCTCCTATGATTAAAGGACCTATAGAAGCTCCTACCCCCCAAAATGCGTGGAGCCAATTCATATGAATAGCTTTGTAATGTAAAGCTACATAGTTGTTTAAGGCTGAGTCTATAGCTCCCGCCCCTAACCCTAATGGAATTGCAATCAAGAAGAAGGCCCAACCATATCCTTCTTTAACAAAGGAGAATAATAATAGAGCGATAGCAGTGAGAACTACTGATACAGATACGACTATTTTAGTCGAAAACTTTCTTATCAAATACGATGAACATAATGAGGATATGATAGTACATATAGACACTACTATTCCTATATATCCGGCTAAATCAGATGAAAGGTTTAAATTATCAGCTATAGCTGGGAATGAACTTCCAAGCATTGAATCTGGTAATCCTAATGAAACGAAAGTGATATAGATAATTATTAAAAGTAAAGTAGCCATATTATTAGATCCTCTATCAAAGCTAATCGATTTTAGATTATCTCCATATTTTTTGAAACAAAAACTATAATAATGAATATATAATTAATGTGGTAAAAGTAAAAATTTTCCAATAAAATCAAAGGATTAGTTTTTTCTATGGGAATGCGTTTAGATAAATATTTAAAAGTAAGTCATTTAATTAAAAGAAGAACGATGGCGAAGGATTATATCGATGCTGGTTATGTAAAGGTAAATGGCAAAGTAGCCAAACCTTCTACCGATATAAAGATAGGTGATGAGATTGAGATCTCATCTACTAGTGGTGAAGTTACCAAAGTGACAGTTATGATGACAAAGAGCTTTTGCAACTTGTCCGATGCAGCTTCTATGTATAAGTTTCCAGATGATTTAGGAAGCGGTAATGGAAAAAAGTAACTTCTCATTTGATAAAAGAGTCGAGTCTTTAGGATTGAATAAATCCGATAAAGTTTTGATTGCCTACTCTGGTGGTGGTGACTCGACGTTTTTGTTGATGCAAGCTTTAAATTATTTTTATGATGGTAATATTTATGTCGCTTATGTAGATTACCACGATTCTGAATACACACCTGAAGAAGAAAAGATTGTTTTAGATTTTATTAGGGATAAAAACATACAATTCTTTAGAAAAGATGTGTATTTATCGTGGAAAGAATCTAATTTTGAAGCCAGAGCCAGGGATATAAGATATAAGTTTTTTAAAGATATAGTATTAAAAGAAAACCTTAAAGGAGTGTTGGTAGCTCATCATGCTAATGATGATGCTGAAACATATCTTTTTCAAAAGAGTAGAGGATCTATAACAGATGAATTGGGATTGAAATCTATATCTATTCTTTATGGAATAAGTGTTTATAGGCCACTTCTTCCAATAAAAAAATCAGATATTATTAAATATTTAAATGATAATGACATCATTTATTTTGATGATCCCACAAACAAGAACTGGAATAGATCTAGAGATAGATTGAGAATGAGTGTTTTATCTTCTGATGATAATGTAGATAAAACACTAGAGCAAAGAAATAGAGATTCAATCAAGAATGACGAAGAGATAGAAAAAGCTAATGAGTTTTTAAACAAGAATAGATATGAATTTAAAGAATATAGAAAATTACCTATCAATATACAAAGAAGATTTCTTTATAAAGCAATACAAATTTTAATAGGCAAAGAAGACAATGATATGGTCGTATCAACTATGAATATTTGCTTTGAATTTCTAAAGTCAAATAGAACTGAATCCTTGAAATTAAATGATGAATTATATTTATATAAGGATAAAGATGAATTTTATTTCGGATTACCTATAGAATTAAATGATAGTTATTCGTTTGAAATCGATAGACCTGGAATTTATGATTTCAATTCAATTCATTTAGATTTATCTAATCCATCTTTATATAAAATAAATAAATTTCCAGTATTTATAAAAGCAGTTAAAAAAGGCGATATGATTTCTACTGATTTAGAGTGTAAAGACGGTTGGTTATGTATGAAAAAACATGGAGTGCCAACATATTTGAGAGGATTTTATCCAGCTTTATATAATAAAGAAGGCAATATCATTTATCTTCCTTTTTATGGAGATGATAAATTCTATATTAACGTATATAGAATTTATCCGAAACAAAAGTATTGATATCGTTAATATATTTTCTATTTCTTTGACCGAAATAGAATAAATCTATTGCTGCTAGTACTAATAATCCAGTGGCACCTATATAGAATCCAAATATCGTTATTCTGAATGATTTGGTTCCTTCGTAGTGAACTTTAATGTCATACTCACCTTCGGGTACTTTAAATGCTACTAATCCGTCCACATATTCAGGTGTTGTTTCTGAATTCAAAGAAAAATTATTTTCATCTTTGACTATATCTACGACATATCCATCATAATAGAGCTGTGGGATTTGAATAAAAGCTTCTTCAGTCGAGATGATGACATGAAAATCGACTTCTGGTGTTTTAACTCTAGTAACTTTTAATTTACCCGATCCTTCAAGAAATACAGGTTGGATGTATTCATCTATTCCATGTCTAGGCTTTCCACTCCATAATGAATTGTGTACTCTGTAATACAAAGAATTCGAATACTTCTCTGGCTTATAACTCGAATCGTTGAATACTTTGGGTAGGTATTCATCTTGAGCACCTAAAGCCCAAACTTTCATCACTCCATCATATTCCATACTATCGTTTTGCCAAATAGAATCAGGCTGATAGACATATGCGTTTCTTTTTTCTGGTAAAGCCTGGCTTACGCCAATCAGTAACGCTGCACCAGCGATTGCAACAGGTGTTACAGCAGGTACTTTCTTTAGATAACGTAACAATACACCGACTAAGAAGAAACACATGAAATAGAATAATGACCATACGCGCCAAGCAAACTGTGCATTGTACATAATCGATGGAAGGATTGACCATACTTCTGGAACATAGAGAAGCAATCCTAATAATACTATCGATATGATGGCATAATACAAATCAATATCTTTAAATAATTTGATTGGCTTTGTTTCATCATCCACAATTAAATTTCTTCTTCCGCCTGTGACTTTGTAGTAAGCAAAGGTGACATAGAAAACAAACATAGCAATACACATTTCAAAAGGCTGGTAGACAAGATTTGAAACTAGAACTAATACAAAAAATTCAATCAATAGTGTTGATTTCTTATTCAAGAATGTTAAATCTAATAGCTCGTCAGCTGTGATAACTAATCCTATTGCAAATAGATAGAATGCTATTGAATACTCGTATGAATCGACAGTTTCTAATGGATTCCATAGGTTGTAATATAGTTGACCTGAAATCCAATCCAAGTGAAGAAGTCCACTGAATGAATTTGTTGAGGCTATGCTATCTTGAATATGTTTTAAGTTTGTCCACATTACTTCACCATCGCAGACTATGTATAAGTCACTTCTGGTAGCTTCTAACATAGGAAGCAAATAAGGAAGTACGAATAAGACTATTAAAACTATAGATACGCATGCATAAATATCTTTTTTCCAATCTTTAATAAAGAAATAAAGTTTCTTTATGTTGAACAACATATAAAGTATTGCAAATAAGCAAGTTACTAATGCTGTGAAAGGATGAGAAAGAACGATTCCAGTAACACCTACTATAGTAGATATATAGTGCCAAATTCTTATTTCTTTTTCGTTTAATAGACTATAGACACCATAGAATATTACAGGTATCAATGATATTGCAATCGATTCAGAGAATGCACACCTACATATCATGCAAAAGATTCGATATGGATGGAAGATATAGGCTATTCCTAAAATGATTCCGCCTATATTGCTCTTAGTCATTCTTTTACCTAATGCATAAGAATAAAAACCACTGATTGCAATGAATATGATATCTGTAGTTTTCATAGCTACTACAGCTGTCATTCCTATGTTGTGAAATAAGTACATCAATTCGCCAGCAAATAAATGCGGTAAAGGAGCATAGAACATATGTGCATTGTATGCTACGTTTCCCATTGCTATCGTATTTGGACCGAATGGGTTCAAACCATTGATTGCGGCATTGTAAACGTCATAAATTTCAGATAGATGGAAATGTATGTCATCACCACTGGGCATTCCATTTTTAAAGAAAACATAACTTATAGCAAAGATACATCCTATAAGGACGATACAACTTATTGTCTCCTTGCTTACTTTTTTAGTAATGGTTTCTATTTTGTTCATAATGATTTGATTGTACTATTTTTCTGTAGAAAAAGAAATTGAAACGAGATACAAGGAAAGATTCGAGTCGTCTAAGATTTCATTACTAGAAGACCTGCTTCTTATGTAGACATTACTTTTACGTCTTTAAAGCTTGTTTTATCAACCAAAGACTTTCATATCAGTGATCAATCTTTTGCAATTAATTACAATCTTTTAATGGAAAACGGAGAGTATAATCAATTAGCTGGATTGCTTTCTAATAGGAAAGTGATTAAATAAAAATATAAAGTATGATGTTTTAGTACATTCTGTAGGATTATAAATAAACAAAAAAGTAGAGGAATCCCTCAATGTCACTAACTTAAGGCGACATTGATTAAGGAATGACTTATGAGACCTGCCT